>JAABUM010000633.1_pt1 | contig 59366 bp, 52 predicted proteins | sample 5559161 | NCBI WGS metagenome assembly JAABUM01 (sample SAMN10711868, study PRJNA513369) | rock metagenome | isolation source: Antarctica rocks | place: Antarctica: Victoria Land, Siegfried Peak nord
CGGCAAACCCGTCGACCTGGCCAGCCGAGCCAACTCGACCCGCTGCTGATCACTGACCGCCAACGCCGGAGCCACCATCACAGGCATACATCAGGATACCATGCTATTACACAGACGGACCACTAGGTCGTCTCAGTGCTCTGCGAGGCCGGCTCCAGAAGCACTTTTGCCGCACCGTCGCCCGCGACGAGCTTGGCGTACCAGTCCGGTCCGTCGGCGAGCGGGGCCACGACGACGCCGGTCGCGAGGCCCACGCGGCGTAGCGCCAGCCACTCCAGCGCCGTTCGGAAGTTCGCCGGTGAGTAGGCGAACACACCCGTGAGCGCGATCTCCGAACGGATCACGGCGTTCAGGGGCAGCGCCGCCTCGTCGGTGTGGAGCCCGACCAGCAGGACGCGTCCACCGGCGGCCGCGCTCGCGACGCAGTCTCGGCGTGTCTGCTCTGCACCGACCGCGTCGATCGCCACGTCGACACCGCGGCCACCGGTGAGCCGGCGCACGGCTTCACCCAGTCCCCCGGGTCCCGCCGCTACCGGGATGGCGCCCGTGTCCACGGCCATCGCCAGGCGTGCTGGGTTGAGGTCGGCAACGTACCGCTCCCTCACCCCGTGCAGCGCCAGGACCTGCAGGATCAACAAGCCGATCGGCCCGGCGCCGACGACGAGCGCTTGTGAGGACGGCGTCGCACCACTCACCTCGACCGCGTGGACCGCGCAGGCAGCCGGCTCGACCATGGCGGCGTCGCGCAGGCTCATCCCTGTGGGGAGGGGTAGGACGGCGCGCGCCGACACGGCGACCAGCTCCGCGTTGCAACCCGCCACGTGTGCGCCGAGCAGGATGCGTTGCGAGCAGAGCTGCTGGCGGCCCGTGATGCAGTACTCGCAGGTCTCGCAACTCACCAGCGGGTTGGCCGTCACCGGCGCCCCGGGTCGTAACGCAGCGGTCTGCGGGACGTTGGCACCCAGCGCCTCGACATGACCGGACAGCTCGTGACCGAAGACCAGCGGGGGCTGGCGCAAGCTGTTCTGGCCCAGGTAGCCGCTGAGCTCAGACCCGCAGATGCCGGAGAAGGCGACGCGGATGAGCACCTGGTCAGCACCGAGGACGGGCGTCGGCAGCTCTCTCAGGGCCATCACTTCAGGTGCTTCGTAGACCAGGGCTCTCATCGGGATCCTTCGCTCTCGTGATGGTGTGCAGGTCTTCCGCGGCGCATCGCCGTCGGGCGGACGGTCTGCTCGGCAGCGGGTGGTGGGTCGTCGTGCCGGGGTCTGGTGCGTTCTTCGAGGAGCTCGACCACGTGCCGGTACTGCGCACCGCTCCCGGGTCATCCCCAGCTCGCACGTGCGGTTGCACGAGGCGTGAGGCCCCAGGATCCGTCCCGGCCAGCTGGGACACCTCGTCGTGCGTGGCAGCGGCCGTCAGCTCCGGATGGAGCAGTCCGCGATCGCCGGCGAAGCCGCAGCACCCCCACGACGTGGGCACCACCACCGTGCGCGCCACGGACTGCGCGAGCTGAACCAGCTCCGCGTCGAGGCCCAGGCGCGTGGAGGAGCAGGTGGGATGCAGAGCCAGCGACTCCAGCGGTCGCGGCGCCGGCAGTCGGGGGAGCATCTCCTGCAGGGCGAACGTCACCGCGTCGCCAACCTTCAGCTGCGCGTACCGGCCGTCCAGCGACACGGACTCCTCGACCAGCTGGGTCAGCCCCTCGGTGCACGAGGTGGCGTCGCTGACGATGGGCAGGCGGCCTCCGTCGCTTGCCGCCCAGAGGCGCGGCAGCACCCGCCCGCGCAGCTCTTTCAACCCGGCGGGCAGCCCCTTGGACCGCCACGGAGTCCCGCAGCAGAGGTCGTCCGCGCCCGACGGCACCGCCGGTCGAAGGCCGGCTCGGGCGCACAGCGCGGCCAGCGCTGGACCAACGCCGATGCCGCCGCGGGCGGCGCCGAACAGGGCACCGGTGCACGAGGGGAAGTAGACGGCGTCAGCGTCGGATGTGCTCCCGCTGCTCTGCCGACGGGTGCCTCCGCCCGGCAGATCGGCCGTCCACGACGGGACGCGTTCGTGGCCCAGCACGCGCCGTGCGCCCGCGGTGGCGGCAGCCGGCACCGGGGCGGCCAACCGTTTCGCGAGATCAAGCATTCCCGCTGCAGCCTTCATGGTCTGGCCCCAGTGCCGTGCCGCAACGGCGCCTGCGCGATCGGCTCCTCGGCTGTGGCCCTCGGCGCGTAGTCGCTTGACCAGGTCGCCGGTGTTGATCGAGACGGGGCAGGCCGTCTGGCACATACCGTCGACCGCGCAGGTCTGCACCGCGTCGTACTCGTACTCGTCCTGCAACTGCTCGAGAAGGCGCTGGTTTCCGGTGCTCGCAGCGCGCGCCATCTCCCGCCGCAGGACGATGCGCTGGCGGGGCGTCGTGGTGAGGTCCCGGCTGGGGCAGACCGGTTCGCAGTAACCGCACGACGCACCGGTCGACCTCCGGCTCCACCGCGGGGGTGACCTTGAGGTGGCGCAGGTGCGCGTGCGCGTCGTCGTTGAGGATGACCCCGGGGTTGAGCTGGCCTGTGGGGTCGCAGAGCACCTTGACCTGGCGCATGACGTCGTGCAGCTCCGGCGCGCGCTCCGGCGACGGCTGCGTACAGGCCCTTGCCGATGTGCCAGAGCGCTGCGCGGGCTGGTGCGTCGGCGGTGAAGGCCGCGGCGGCACCGGGGTGCACGCCGCGCAGCGCGCGTTCGTGGCTGGCCATCCGCGCCTCGAGGGCGCTCAGGGTGGGTTCGCGGTACTCCACCAGCAGGGCGGCGTGGCCGACGACGTCCAGTGCGCGCAGCACCGCGTCGGCACGGACGTCGCGCTGCGCCACGCGCAGGGAGGCGGCGTCCAGCAGCTCAACCGTCGCCGGGGCCGTCTCGACCAGTGCGGGCAGGGCGCCGGTCGCCGCGGCCAGCTCGTCGAAGACCAGCAGGCCGGTGGACGCCTGCGGGTGCAGCGGCACGGTCCGCAGCGTGGCCCGGGCGATGAACGCCAGCGTCCCCTCGCTGCCGACGACCAGATGAGCGAGGATCTGCACCGGTTCGTCGTGGTCCAAAAACGCGTTGATCCCGTAGCCCATGGTGTTCTTCATCGAGAACAGGCGCCGGATGGAACGCACCGAGCCCTCGTCGCCGCGCACTCGGTCACGAAGGCGGCCCAGGCCCGCGTGCAGCTCGGGTTCGAGCGCTCGCAGCCGGTGGTCGGCGTCCGGGAACCCGATGTCGACCACCGAGCCGCTCGGCAGCACCAGGACCAGCGACTCCAGGGTCTGGTACGCGTTCTGCTCGATCCCGCACGCCATGCCGCTCGAGTTGTTGGCGATGACGCCGCCGACGGTGCAGGCCGCCTCGCTGGCGGGATCGGGACCGAGCTTGCGCCCGTAGGGAGCAAGCAGCGCGTTGACGCTGCGGATCGTCGAGCCTGGCTCCACTTGCACCCGAGCGCCGTCGTCCAGGACCGTCGTACCGCGGAAGTGTCGACGGACGTCGACCAGCAGGCCGTCGCTCACTGCCTGGCCGCTCAGGCTCGTGCCGCCGGACCGGAAGGTCAGCGGCACCGCCAGCTCGGCACTCAGCCGGAACAGCTGCGCCACCTCGGCGGCCGAGGCCGGCACCACGACGGCCTCGGGCACGAGCAGGTAGTGCGAGGCGTCGTGGGCGTAGGCCAGGCGGTCGGTCATGCGCCCCCGCACGCGGGGCGTGAGGCCAGCGGCCGCGAGCGCTGCCTCCAGGTGCGGCTGCAGAGAGGCACCGCGTGTCGACACCGCCATGGTCACCTCCCATCCAAGCGACCCATTCAGTAAATGGAAGGATGTTCTATGCTACGGAATATGGCCGACACTACCGTCGTCTCAGCCGATGCGGAAGACCCTCCCGAGGCCCGCATCGTGGGGTCCGACCGCGTCCTGGCCGTCCTCACCGCCCTCGCCGCGCACCCCGACGGGGTGGCGTTGGACGACCTGTCACGAGCGGTGGACAGCCCGAAGTCGACGGTCCACAGGGCCCTGCAGTCGCTTCGCCGGGCCGGGTTCGCGAGCCAGGACGGACGCGGGCACTACGTCTTGGGCGACGAGTACCTGCGGTTGGCGTTCGCCCACCACGAGCTGCGCCCCGAACACGTGCGCGTCCAGCCCGCCCTGCTGGCCCTGGCGGAACGCTTCGGCGAGACGACGCACTATGCGGTGCTGTCCGAACGGTCGGTGATCTACCGCGCCAAGGTGGACCCGCCCGTCGGGGCGGTGCGGCTCACGTCGACGATCGGCGGACGCAACCCCGCCCACTCGACCGCGGTGGGCAAGTTGCTGCTGGCGCAGGCGCTCCCGGACGACCAGGCGGTGCTGGCATGGACGGCGTCCGTGGCACTGCAGCGTCGGACGCCGAATACGATCGTGGAGCCGCGGGCGCTGTGCGCCGAGCTCGCCGAAGTCCGGCGCCGTGGCTACGCGGTGGAGAACGAGGAGAACGAGCGGGGGGTCAACTGCCTGGCCGTGCCGGTCTGGCTCACCTCCCCGTCGCGCCCCAGCGGAGCCGTCAGCGTCAGTGGCCTCACCTATCGCACGCCGCTCTCCTCGCTCGTGGACTGCGCCGAGGAGATCCGCGCCATCGTCACCCGCGCGACCACCTGGCAACGCGACTGACGCCCCCGAAGCATCGGCGGCGCCGCTCGGGCGCCTCCGGCAACCGAAGGAGATGCACCAGTGAAACTGCTCCGGATCGGGCCACCCGGCCAGGAACGTCCCGCGGTGCTGGTGGACGAGCACCGGTACGTGGACGTCTCGGACGTCGCCCACGACTACGACGAGGACTTCTTCCACCGGGGCGGCGCAGCGCTGCTGCAGGACGCGGTCGCTCGACGCCGCGCCGCCGGTGAGACATCCGCCCTGGACGGCCAGCGGGTCGGAGCACCCATCGCTCGTCCGCACCAGATCCTGTGCATTGGCCTGAACTACAAGGACCACGCCGAGGAAACCGGGCAAGCCGTGCCAAGCGAGCCCATCGTGTTCACCAAGGCACCGAACACCCTGGTCGGTCCGTACGACGACGTCCGTATCCCGAGGGGTGCCACCAAGACGGACTGGGAGGTCGAGCTCGGCGTCGTCATCGGACGGCGCTGCAGCTACCTCGCAGACGAGTCGGAGGCTGCCGCCGCGATCGCCGGCTACACGGTCGTCAACGACGTCAGCGAGCGCGCCTTCCAGATGGAGCGGGGAGGCCAGTGGGTCAAGGGCAAGTCCGCCGCGACCTTCAACCCTTGTGGCCCCTACCTGGTCAGCACCGACGAGGTGGCCGACGTGCTCGCGCTGGGCATGTGGCTCGACGTCAACGGCGTGCGCCGTCAGACGGGTTCGACAGCGACCATGCTGTTCTCGCCGACCTTCGTCGTCCACTACCTGAGCCAGTTCATGGTGCTGGAGCCGGGCGACCTCATCAACACCGGCACGCCGCCTGGGGTCGGCATGGGATTCACGCCACCGGTGTGGTTGAAGGCCGGTGACGTGATGGAGCTGGGGATCGACGGCCTGGGCGCCCAGCGGCAGGACGTCATCGCCGGGTGAACCACCCGCCGCCGAGCCGCCACTAGCGCGGCTCGGCGGCAGCTATTGTGCGGTCGGCTCAGAGCTCTGGCGCGTAGCGGCGCAGCATCGACAGCCCGATCGATGCCCGGCGCACCCGCTCGCGCGCGGTCGCCACCACCGCACCCGCGAGGTGGCCGCCAGCCGGGTAGAGGCCCGGCGCGTTGCGGACCGTGAACTTGAGGTAGATGGGCGCGGCGACCCGAACGAGCTCCGGCACCTCGAAGTACCGGATGGGCGACCCGAAGTCGTCGGCACCTTCGATGTAGACGTCCACCGGCAGGTCGACCGCCGCCCGGATTGCGGCGACCGAGGCGACCGGCAGGTCGACCGACAGGTTCAGTGTGCTGGCCCCGAGGTCCTCGAGGACACGCGCGGTCGATGCGTTGGTGCAGGGAAGGGACACCGAGGTCTTGAGGACGAGATCGGCCGGCAGGTCGCCGCGCACCTTGGCCTGGGCGAGCACGTGCAGGAGCCCCAGGTCGGCTACCAGGACGCTCCGCAGCCCCAGGTCGCAGCCCCGACGAACGTCCTCCACGGCGTACCGGACCTGGTCCTGACCACGCAGCGTGACCTGCGCCACGGCGCCGGACGGCGTGGAGGCCTGCCTGCCGATGTCCCAGGCGGCGCGTGGGCCGGTGAACAGGCACACCTCGACGTCGTGCTCACGCCCGAGCTCCACCATGCGGAGGATCTCGGGATCGGTCTGGAGCATGATGCCGCTGCCCTGGCTGGTCCGGTGGACCGGTACCTCGCGCTGACGGGCCTCGTCCAGCACCGCAAGGAGCGCGTCCGGGCCCTCGACGGAGGGGATCTCGACCCGCCAGCGGCGCCCGTCCTCGAACGTCTTCCCCGAGGTGGGCAGGTCGCCGAGGTCGGATGCGGGGAGTCCCAGGTCCGTGAGCAAGGTGACGGTGCGTCCCATGGGTCCGTCCCCGGCGTTCATCTGCGCAGTCATCGTTCGGCCTTCCGTGCTGGTGAGGTGTGGGTGATTCGGTGCGGGGCTGCTGTCACCAGTCGGCGACCGATCCGTCGTCGTGCTGCCACCGGGTGTGCGGCGAAGGCTCGAACGGGTGCTTGTCCGCGACGAGCTCGTCGATGTCCACGCCGATGCCGGGCTCGGTCGGTAGCGCGATGTGCCCGGCGACGATCTCGGGCACCCCCTGCACGACGTCGTCGCGCCACGGAACGTCGGCCCGCATGACCTCCTGCACCAGAAAGTTCGGCGTGGCGAAGGCCAGGTGGACGTTCACCATCGTCGCGATCGGGCCGAGCGGGTTGTGCGGCGCCACCGGGACGTCGAACGCCTCGCAGAGCGCGGCGATCCGGCGAAGCTCGCTGATCCCGCCCGCGTGACAGACGTCCGGCTGCGCGACCGCGATGGCGTGCTGCTGCAGCAGGGGCAGGAACTCCGTGCGGTGCAGGAGCCGCTCACCCGCGGCGATCGGGATGCCCGGCAGTGCGCGAGCCACCTCGGCGATCGCGCCGGGGTGCTCGGGCTGGCAGGGCTCCTCCAGGAACCACGGCCGGTAGGGGCGCAGGACCTGACCGTACTGGATCGCCATCGCCGCCGAGGTGCGGCCGTGCAGGTCCACCATGACGTCCATGTCGTCGCCGGCACCCTCCCGGGCCGCGCGCATCAGGGACTCGGCCTGCCGCAGACCCGCGTGCCCGTCCAGGGGCGCCGTGCGGGGGACGGCGAGGATCTTCACCGCGGTGAACCCGGCCTCTCGGCTCTCGGCCGCACGCTCCGCGAAGGAACCGGCGGCTGCGTCGTTGTACACCGCGTCCGAGGCGCCACCCCCGAGGTGGTCGTACATGCGCACCCGGTCCCGGACGGCACCTCCGAGCAGCTGGTACAGCGGGACGCCCAGCTCCTTGGCCTTGATGTCCCACAGCGCCTGGTCGATGCCGGACAGCGCCGACATGGTCACCACGCCGCCCTTGAAGAACGGGTGTCGGTACATCGACTGCCACAGGTGCTCGATCCGGCGGGGGTCCTCACCGACCACCAGCGGGGCCAGGTCGTCCACGGCGCCGACGACGGCCCGGGTCTGCCACTCGACCGTCGCCTCGCCAAGGCCGGACAGCCCTGGCTGGTCGGTCTCGACCCGGACGAACACCCAGTTGCGCATGCGGGCGTTGACCACCGTCGTGCTGACTGCTGTGACGCGCATGGATTCTCCTTGAAGATGGGTTTGAGTTCGTCGTCCCGGGCGACCGGGCTTCGTCAGCGGTCGACGTCACCGTGGTGGGGCTGTGGGAGCAAGCCGCCGGTTCCGTACGGCAGGCCGTCCAGGTCACCGGCGACCTGCACCGCCGCGGCCCCGACCCGGCATCCCTGCTCGAGCGCCTCCTGCAGTCCCGCACCGGCCACAGTCGCGGCCAGGTACCCGGCCACGAAGGCGTCGCCGGCCCCCACCGTGTCCACGACTGCCGACAGCGGGGCCGTCGCGTCCACCGAACCGTCCGCCGTGCGGGCTGTCGCCCCCTCGGGGCCCTTCTTGACGACAACGACCCGGCAGCCCTGGTCCAGGGCCCACTGGCAGCCCTCGGCGACCGACGACCGGCCCGAGATGGCAGCGAGCTCGTCGAGCCCGCCGAACAAGGTGTCGACAAAGGGCAGGAGCGGGACCAGCGCGGCGGCCGCCTCGTGGTCCGACCACAGCCGCCGGCGCAGGTTGAGGTCCAGAGCCACGCGGGTCCCGCGCCGGGTGGCCTCCGTCGCGGCGAACGCGACAGCCTCGGCGGGGCCCGGGCCCAGCGCCGGGGTGATGCCCGTGAGGTGGACGACCTCGGCGGCTTGGAGCCAGTCGGGGTCGATGTCGGCGACCGTCATCCGAGTCGCCGCCGAGCCGGTCCGCGCGTACGCGACGCTCACCGTTCGCTCAGCGTGACGGTCGCGGACCAGCACACCGGTCGACGCGGCGCTGTCCACGATCGCCCCGGACAGGTCGACGCCTTCGCCGCGCAGCCGGTCCAGCAAGCCGTGGCCCAGGGCGTCGTCCCCGACCCGACCACACCAGGAGGACCGCAGCCCCAGCCGGGCAACACCCACGGCGACGTTGGACTCCGCGCCGGCGACGCCGCGGACGAACCGATCCGCGGAGCGCAGGGGGGTCGCCTCCTGCGTCAGGAACAGCGCCATCGCCTCGCCGAGCGTGACGACGTCGAAGGGGCCGGTCATGCCAGAAGCTCGTCGAACTCGGCCAGGAAGGCGTCGACCTGCGCGACCTCACGCTGGTCCAGGGCGTACCCGGGTCGCCGGCAGCGCGCGGACGCCACGATGCCGCGGCGCTGCAGCACGAGCTTCTCGGCCGCGACCACCAGCTCGACCGACTGCATCCAGTAGGTCAGCCAGGGCAGCGCCCGACCGTGCAGGGCCAGAAAGCCCGCCTGGTCGCCCTCGTCCAGCAGCTGCAGCGCCCGCACGTAGACCTCGGTGGCCGAGCAGCCCGGCTGGACGCCGACCGCCCCGCGCACGTGCGCGTCGGGCCACTGCACGCCGGCGTAGCCGACGAGGGAGCGCAGCCGACCGCCGGATGCCTGATGCAGCTCCTGCACCATGCGACCCGGAGGTTGCGACTCGACCTTCACCACCTCCAGGTTCGGGTGGCTGCGCGCGAGCGCGACGATGTCGTTGACGGCGATGGCCACCCCGGTCTGGCTCGGCGCGTACTGCAGCACCACCGGGACGTCCACTGCGGCGCAGATCGACGACACGTGGTCCAGCACCTGGCTGGTCGAGGGCGACAGGAAAGACGGCGGCAGCACGTTGATCACGTCCGCCCCCGCCCCGGCGTACCTGCGTGCCCGCCGCAGCGCGACCTCGGCGCTGTGGTCGGTGACCGAGACGATGGCGCTCACGTCGCGCCGGTCGCGGGTGCGGGCCAGCAGCACGGAGAGCAGGTCCTGGCGCTCCTCGTCGTCCAGCTTGGCGAACTCGCTGGCCAGACCGAACAGGAGCACCGAGCCGACTCCGGTGGCCAGGACGTGGTCGACCACGGAGGCGAACCCCGGCAGGTCGAGGGCGCCGTCCTCCTGGAAGGGGACCGACAGCACCGGTGACACCCCGCGGAGCAGGTCGGCGGCGCTCATGCGAGGAGTGCCCCGCGGTCGTCGAAGCACACTGCTTCGGGTTCCGAGAGCACTTCGAGCCCCGACCTCGGCTGCATCGACTGCCACAGCGGCTCGCTCACGCGCAGCTCGGCGACCTCCAGCGTGTTGGGGACCCAGGCGATCCGCAGGTCCTGCGAGCGGACGCCGACAGCGCAGCGCGCGGCCACATCCAGGGCCTCCCGGTCGGTCCGGGCGACGAGCGGCAGCTTGGCGCCGTTGAGCGAGCCGGCGGCCACGCAGTTGGTGTAGGTGCTGGTCCAGTCGATCTTGCCGGCAGCGCGCGTCGTCGTGATGTCGGCCATCCCGATCCCGGACGCGTTCCCGTGGGTGCTCTCGGTCAGGTCCAGCACGACCAGCGAGGTGACGGACACGTCGGGCTTGATGTTGTTGATGGGAAAACGTCCGGTGACGTTGGGGTCCATGCCGGCGCCGGAGATCTCCTTGCCGATCGCCTGGACCACGAGGATGTCCGCCGCGGCGAACGGCAGGCGCGGCAGCCACTCCTTCGCGAGCTCGAGCAGCTCCGCCTCGCGAGCGGGCATGCCGGCGTCCAGCACCGCCTCGATGATCGCCGGCTGCTCGTACCCGTCCTCGACCACGGCGATGCCGAACGGCACGCAGACCCCGGCCCGGACGAGGGCGCCCACAACGGGGACAAGCTCACCGAAGCGGTCCAGCGGGAAGGAGTGCAAGGCGGTCGCACCGCGGTGCTTGCCCAGACCGATCGCGAGCATCTTGTGCAGACCGCTCTCCAGCGGGCCCCGGAAGTCGGTGTGCGGCTTGACTCGCGCGACCGGAACCACGAGGTCGGCCTCCATGAGCGCGATCCGGTCCACGTGGACCGGCACCCCGTCCAGGACGACCCCGATCTCCTCGGTCTCCATGCCGGCGCGCACCGGCGCACCCATCGTGCGCTCGCTGATCCCCAGCGCGGCGAGCACCTGCGTCTGACCGTGCGCGGTGCCGCCGCCGTGGCTGCCCATCGCCGGGACGATGAACGGCTCCGCGCCGAGCGCCCGCAGCGAGAGCACGACCTCGCGGACGATCTCGTCGATCCGAGCGACGCCGCGGCTTCCCACCGCGATCGCGACCCGGGACCCGGCGGGGACCGCCGCCCTGACGTCGGCGCGGGCGAACTGCTGGCGCACCGCCTGGACCACGGACGGCAGGCCACGGTGCGGCAGCGACTGCCGGACGGTGCGCCAGGGTGGCAGCTCGACGTCCTGCCGCGAGGCGACGAGCAGGCTCGGGTCGGACTCAGCCCGCATCGCGGCCAGCCACCAGAGCAGAGACGCGGTCCAGCTGGGCGGGGTCGGCCAAGGCGGAGCCGATGGCGACCGCCCCGCATCCCGCGTCGAGGAAGACTGAGGCGTTACCGGCGTCCACGCCACCGGTGGCCACGAACCGCGCACTCGGGTTCCACGCAAGCTGCGCGCTGACCCAGGACGGTCCGAGCGTCGAGGCAGGGAAGGCCTTCACCCAGGTGTGTCCGAGGTCGCGGGCGCGGGCGATCTCGGTCGCTGTGGCCACACCCGGTAGGTGCGGCAGCCCCAGCCGAGCAGAGCCCTCCACCACCTCGGGGTGCAGTCCCGGGGCCACCGTGAACGCCACGCCGTCCTGATGCACCTGGCGCAGCTGATCGGTCGTCGTCACGGTGCCGGCCCCGACGGCAAGCCCGCGCTCGCGCCCCGCCGCGATGGCGGCCCTGAGCGAAGGCAGCGCGTCCGGTGTCTGCACCGGTACCTCCACCAGCGAGATGCCCAGGTCCCAGGCCTTCGTGCAGAGGTCCACGGTCGCCCTCGGGTCGCTGCCGCGGAAGATCGCCATCACGGGTGACGTGGCGAACGCCCGGCTGAAGTACCGGGTGGACTCGGACGCCGACCCGCTGCCGCGATCACTCACCGGAGCCGCCGATGGACATGTCGTCACCGATCGGCATGATGCCTGAGTCGTAGACCTTCTTGAAGGCCTGCACACCCGCCACGTTAGCCAGGGCGTTCAGGGTCAGCTTGCCGTCCTTGGCGTACGAGCCGCCGTTGCCGTAGGTCCAGTTGGCGTAGTCCATGAACCAGCCGCCGAACTTGGACATCTGGTGGCGCACGCCGAAGCCCTGCACGCCGGTCTTGGCCTTCACGGTCTTCCCGGCGGAGATCAGCTCGTCGACCGTGGTGGGCGGGTTCACGCCAGCCTTGGCCAGGATCTTCTTGTTCCAGATGAGCGCGTAGTTTACCCGCTCCCAGGACACCGCCAGCTGCTTGCCCTTGTACTTGCCCGCCTCGTTCGTGGCGTTCAGGTGAGCGCCGGTGATGGCGTCGTCCAGCGGCTCCAGCAGACCGGCCTGGGCGAGAGTGGCGAACTGGCTGTCGAGCATCAGCATGACGTCCGGGCCCCCGCCGGCGCCGAGCTCGGTGTTCAGCTTGTCGGCGTACGTGGCGTACGGCGTGGAGGACTTGTTGAGCTTGGCCTTGGGGTTGACCTCGGTGTAGTGCTGCAGCCCGCCCCAGAGCAAGTCGCCTCGCTTGGGCTCCAGCCACTGCCAGTTCGCGATCGTGAGGGCGCCACCGTGCGTGGCCGGGGCGCCCTGGTCGCTGGCGCCCGTGGAGCCGCCGCCACAGGCGGAGGCCAGAAGCAATGCGCTCGTGACCAGCACCCCTACTGCGCCGCGGCGCAGCCTCGTCTCCAACGTCATCAGGAACTTCCTTGTCTCGACTGTGCACACGGCGGCCGCCGCGTTGCGGATACTTACAAGAACTGTGTAACATACGTCACGGAGAAGCTGTTAACACCTATCTGACAAGTCAGGAGCCGATGAGACCAAAATGTCACTTCAGCCGTACCCCTCGTCACGACGCATGACGCTTCGTGAGGATATATATACCACCAACCAGGTCTTCGCCCTGTCCAAAGCGGCCACCCGTGCCCAGGTCGCAGGGGTTGCCGTTCACCTATCAGATAGGTGTAGAGTCCTTCTATGCCGCAAGTGACACGCGTGGAGACAGCAACTGCCGAAGGGGTGCTCGAAGCCCTGGAACACCTCGTCCTGGACCAGCTGGAACCGCGGGACTCCCTGCCGTCCGAGGGTGAGCTCGCTCGCCAGCTGGGGGTGAGCAGGCTCACCATCCGCGAGGCCGTCAAGACACTGGCCGGTCGCGGCCTGGTCGAGGTACGCCAGGGACGGCCCGCCATCGTGTCCGAACCGAACGCCGCGGTCATCGGTTCGTTCTTCGCGAGCACGCTGCGCAGGGAGCCCGGCTCCCTGCTGGAGCTGCTGGAGGTGCGGCAGGCCCTGGAGATCCACATCGCCCGGTTGGCTGCGGAGCGCTGCTCCCGGGCGGCTGTCGTGGGTATCGAGCTCGCGCTGAACGCCATGCGCGCGGCACACGACACGCAGTCGTTCCATGAAGCCGACATGCACTTCCACGAAGCGCTGGCGATGGCCACGAGCAACCGCATGCTCAACTTCCTGTTGGAGGCACTGGAGCAACCCCTCCGCGAGAGCTTCCGGCAGAGCCAGCGAGGTCACGAGCTCCGCGGCAACACCATGGACGACATCCTGGACGAGCACCAGGCGATCCTGGACCGCGTCCGCGAGCGCGACGCGCGTGGCGCGGCGCAGGCGATGCGGCGCCACCTCGAGACCGCGGAGCTGGACCTGAAGGCGGTTCTGCGGGCGGCACCTGAGCACTCCACGCGAGAACCCCACGACAACGAGGCCGACAGCGCCGAGGGAGCGTCATGAAGATTATCTCAAGCGAAACCGTTGTGGTCGGTGCGCCATGGCGCGAACTGACTTTCGTCCGGCTGCAGACCGACACGGGGCTCGAGGGCGTCGGCGAGGTCCGGATGGTCAACAAGACCCAGACCCTGGTCGCGTGCATCGAGGAGCTCGCCGCGCGGTACGTCGTCGCGCGCACGCCGTCCGACCTGAGCCGGCTCGCCTGGAACGTCCAGGTCGCCGAGTACGGCGTTCCTGGAGAGGTCACGCAGTCGGCGCTGGCCGCCTTCGACATGGCGTGCTGGGACCTGCTCGCGCAGGAGCTCGGCGTCCCGGTCTGGGCGCTGCTCGGCGGACGGTTCCGCGATGGGGTCCCTGCCTACGCCAACGGCTGGTACCAAGGGGACCGTGACCCGGACGTCGTCGCTGCGTTGGCCACAGGTGTCGTCGACCGGGGCTACCGCGGCCTGAAGATCGACCCGTTCGGCTCGGCCTCCGCGCAGCTGAGCCGACCAGAGCGACGCCGCTCGGTCGAGATCCTCGAAGCGGTCCGGGCCGCCGTCGGGCCGGACATCGAGATCTACGTCGAGATGCACGGCCGGTTCACCGCAGCCACCGCCCTGCAGGTGGCCCGCGACATCGAGCACGTCGAGCCCGGCTGGATCGAGGAGCCGGTTCCCCCGCACGACCTGCGCGGCTACGAGCAGGTCCGGCGGGGAACCCACCTGCGGATCGCCACCGGCGAACGCCTGCACACGGCGACCGACGTCATCCCGTTCCTCGAGCGAGGCCTGGTGGACGTGCTCCAGGTCGATCTCAGCCACTTCGGCGGCATCACCGGCGTGCAGCGCCTCGTCGGCTGGTCCGACGCGTACAACGTCCTCATCGCGCCCCACAACGTGTGCGGCCCGGTGGGCACCGCGGCGGCGCTGCATCTGGCAGTTGCGTGCCCCAACTTCGCGGTGCTCGAGCACTTCAACGACTTCGCGGACCCCTGGGTACTCGAGCTGGCCGACGGTGCGCCGCAGGTGGGCACGTCAGGACAGTTCGCCGTGCCCACCGCGCCGGGCCTCGGTCTCACGCTCCGGCCCGAAGTCTGCGCCGAGCACCCCGCCACCGGTGGACGGCTCGCGCTGTTCAGCGAAGGCTGGGAGCGGCGGACGACGGCGCCTGCTCCAGCCTGATCAATCGCCATTCCTCGACGAGCACCCCACCCGGAGGTAGTCCGTGTCTGATGACCGCATCGCGTCAAGTCCCTCGGTCGGAAGTTGGAACCCCCGAACCGGGGTCACTGAGGCAGAGGTACCGCAGACCACCCCGGCGGAGCTCGAGACCCTGCTCGCGTCGGCCGCGGAGGCCGCCGACGTCCTGCGCGAGACTCCCGCCGTCGTCCGTGCCGCCTGGATCCGCGCCGTGGCCGAGGTGCTGGAGCAGCATCGCGACGAGCTGGTCGAGCTTGCGGACCGCGAGACCGGCCTGGGCCCGCAGCGGCTGTCCGGTGAGCTGGCGCGCACCACGGGTCAGCTGGGGTTGTTCGAGCAGGTTCTCGCGGACGGTGCCTTCCTGGACGTGGTCATCGACCACGCCGACCCGCAGGGTGGCGCGGCGGTGGTGCCCGATCTGCGGCGGGTCCTCGAGCCGCTGGGTGTGGTGCTCGTGTTCTCCGCCAGCAACTTCCCCTTCGCGTTCAGCGTCGCGGGCGGCGACACGGCCTCCGCACTGGCGGCCGGCTGCCCCGTGCTGGTGAAGGCGCACGAGGGGCACGTCTGCCTGTCGGTCCGGGTGGGCGAGCTCATCCGTGGCGCACTGGTCGAGGCCGGCGCTCCGGCCGGCGCATTCGGCATCGTGGTGGGCTTCGATGCGGGGGTCGCCGCCCTGCGCGATCGCCGGGTCGCGGCGTGCGGTTTCACCGGCAGCGTCAAGGGCGGGCTGGCCCTGCAGGCGATCGCGCAGGACCGGGAAGAGCCTGCACTGTTCTTCGGTGAGCTGGGCAGCCTGAACGCCGTCGTCGTCACCCCGGAGGCCGCGGAGGCCCGAGGTTCGAGCATCGGCAGCGGGTTCGCCACAAGCATGCTGCTCGGCAATGGTCAGTTCTGCACCAAGCCGGGCGTGTTGCTCGTCCCTGAGACTCACAGCGCCGACCTGCTGTCCTCGGCGCTCGAGGCGCTCGAGGCGGCCCCGGCGGCGCCCTTGCTGACCGAGCGCATCCGCGACGGTTATCGGGACGGCCTTGCCACGCTGCAGGAAGCCGGGGCGGCGATCCTGCGGCTGGGTGGGGTCGAGCCGCGCGAGGGGGCCTGGGCCACCCCTTCGCTGTTCCTCACCGACGCGGACACCTTCTCCAGCGGACCCGCGGAGCTGCGCGACGAGTGCTTCGGTCCAGCCGCCCTCGTGGTGACCTACCGGGACCAGGAGTCCCTGGACCGCGCCATCGGTCAGCTGCCCGGCGCCCTGACCGGGACGGTGCACGCCGAGCCGCACGAGCAGGTGGGAGCCCGGGTGACCAGGCAGCTCAGTCGTCGCGTCGGACGGGTCATCTGGAACGGCTGGCCCACCGGGGTCGCCGTGAGCTGGGCCATGCAGCACGGCGGGCCCTTCCCCGCGACAACCTCGCCACAGCACACGTCAGTCGGCGCGTCGGCCGTGCACCGCTTTCTTCGGCCGGTGGTGTACCAGTCGGTGCCCGACGAGGTGATGCCTCCGGTCCTGCGGGACGAGAACGCCCACGCGACGCCTCGTCGCGTGGACGGTGCCCTGCTTCCAGGTGCTGCCGCAGCTCGCGTCTGACTACTGGCCGGTGAACACCGGCGGCCGCTTCTGCTGGAACGCCTCGCGGCCCTCGCTGCTGTCGCGGGTGGTGAAGCAGTAGCTGAAGGTGTCGTTTTCGTACGCCAGGCCCACCTCAATCGGGGTCGACATCGAGACGCGCACCAAGTGCTTGGCCAGCTGGACGGCGATGGGTGCGTTGCGAGCGATGCGCGCGGCGAGGTCGTCGACGGCGGCGTCCAGCTCATCGCCGGCCACCAGGCGATCGACCAGCCCGATGCGCATGGCCTCAGCAGCGTCCACGGCGTCGCCGGTCAGCAGCATCTCCATTGCGGTGCCCAGGCCCGCAGCACGCGGCAGGAGCTGCGTGTTGCCTGCCCCGCCGTGCCAGCCGAGCTTGATCTCGCCCGCCCCGAACCTCGAGTCCGGCGAGGCGTAGCGGATGTCGCTCATCAGCGCCATCTCCAGTCCACCGCCGATGCAGTACCCACGGATCTTGGCGACGACCGGCTTGCGCACCGCCCAGATGGCGCGGGCGTAGTCCACCCGATTGCGCAGCTGCCAGTTGCTGCCGTAGTCATCGAGGACGCTGATGTCGCTGCCGGCCGAGAACGCGCGCTCCCCGGTCCCGGACAGGACGACGACCCGGACCTCATCATCGAGGTTGATCGCCTCGGTCAGAGCCATCAGCGCACGGCCCATGGCCGGCGTCATCGTGTTGAGCTTTTGCCGGCGGTTGAGGGTGAGGTGCCCCACCGCGCCGTCCAGCCTCCAGGTCAGCTCGTCCGGCAGCTCGACCTCGAGCGAGCAGCCCCTGTGGTCCGACATGTATCTCCTTGGTCTAGGCCTTGCGGCCATCTGGTGTGGCGGTCTGAGCAGTTGGCGCAGCCGCGGTGAGCGCAACGGCGTTCAGGCCGGGCGCTCGCTGTGGTCGGCAGAGGCGCTGTCCCGGGCGGAGACCTCGAGCAGCGTTCGCATGGAGTCCTCGGCGAGCCGGGCGTCCTGCGCCCGGACGGCCTCCAGCACGGCTTCATGCAGGGGGAGAAAGTCGATGCGGTCGGCGTGCGAGAGGGTGATCTCGTTACGCAGCCGCAGCGCGGGGACGATCAGCGCGCCCAGTCGACCCATGAACTCCTTGCGCGTCGCCGTGAGCAAGGTGGAGTGGAACCGCAGGTCGGCGTCGATCACGGCGGGGTCGTCCGGCTTCCCCGTGGCCACGCCCGCTGCCATGTCGGCGAATGCCGCTTCGAGAGCGTGCAGCTCCTCCTCGGTGCGTCGAGCCGCCGCACAGCGCGCCGCCCACGGCTCGTAGACGGACCGCATCTCCTCGAGGTCACTGGCCAGTGCGGCGCTGGACGGCGTCCCGTGGTGCCATGCGATGACGTCGGCGTCGAGCAGGTTCCACTGATCGCGACCCAGGACGATCGTGCCGGTCTTGGTCGGGCATCCAGCAGACCCTTGGAGCGCAGCACCTTCACCGCCTCACGCACCACGGTGCCACTCACCTGGAACCGGCGCTGCAGCTCCTCGGCGGTCATGACGGTGTCGGGCGGCAGCCCGCCGGACACAACCTGCGCACCGACGGTCCGGACCAGATGCGCCGGCAGGCTACGTTCCACCCTCATCGACTGGCCCCTGCCACCGCGGACCTCGACGGCTGGCACCGCGGCGTCCTTGCGGACGCTCCCGCGAGGTGTCCTCGGCGCCTGCCAGCCCGCCTGCAGGACATCGGGTCAGTCCTCGTCGTCGAACTCCGCGAGGGCCATGACCAGCGGCCCCTGACCCCACGGCACGAGGAAGCCCGAGGGCACGTACGCGTAGTGCGACGGCCTGGTGGACGCCTGGACGGCGGCAGTCACGTCGGCCAGACGCCCCTGGTCGTCGGTGCGGTCCAGGGCCGCGGCCAGTCCGGCCCGCGCCGCGGGCAGCACCGAGTCGTCCACCACCCCGAGGCGCACAGCGCGGGGGAACGCCGCAGCCATGAAGGCGGCCGTGGAACTCTCGACGCTGCAGTCCGGATCGCTCACGACGGCGTTCCAGTGACCGTCGGACCGCTGTGTCCGCACCATGGCCCCGATCAGCGCGCGCGCGGACTCGACCAGCCTGGGCCGGTCCGCGTCGTCCGTCGGCAGCGAGTGAATGACGTCCAGCAAGCCCAAGAGCGCCCAGCCCTGGCCGCGACCCCATCCCGGCCCGAACGTGCGGTTCGGCACACCGCGCAGCGCGAAGTGGTCGAACAGCCCTGAGCTCTGCTGGAGCAGCGCGATGTAGTGCAGCGCCTGCGCCACACCGGCGTCCACCAGGCACTGGTCTCCGGTCAACCTGCCGAGCGCGGTGAGGAACGGCGGGTCGAAGTGCAGGCAGTCCAGGAAGGCGCCTTCGGGCGGCTCGGCCAGGAGCTGTGCCTCGTCCGGCGGCAGCGCCTCGCCTCCGTACGGAGGGATGAGGCAGGAACGCTCCCACATCTCGTAGACGCCATGCAGCCTTGGCGCGCTCATCAGGTAGCGAGCGAGCAGGACGCACGCTGCGACCAGGGCGCCGTCCTCACGGCGCTTCGCCATCTCGACCATGGCGTGACCCGGCGCGGTGCGGTCCATCAGGCCGTACGGCTGTGCGCGCGTGGCCCAGGACCGCATCCAACCGTGCGCGAACGACTCCAGTCCGGGTTCTCCGAGCGTGTCGCTGGCGGCCATCATGGCCTCGAAGCCGACCGAGTCACCGAAGTTCCAAGTCTCGAACGGCAGGGACGGCAGCGTGCCGGCCACCGTGCGAAGGACCTCGCGTCGAGCCTCTCGTGAAGGAAGCTGCACCGGCTGCAGGGTCGACGTGGACTGCATGTCAGCGCCCCCGGAAGACGGGCGGGCGCTTCTCGGCGAAGGCACGCTGACCTTCGGCAGCGTCCTCGGTTGTCATGCAGTAGGCGAAGGAGTCGTTCTCGTAGAGCAGACCGACCTCCAGGCTCGTGCTCTGCGCCATCCGCACCATGTGCTTGGTCATCTGGATCGCCACCGGTCCCTTGGCTGCGATCGACTCGGCGATGGCAGCGGCCGCGTCCAGCAGCTGCTCCTTGGGGTGGAGTTCCTGGACCAGACCGACGCGTGCGGCGGTCTCGGCGTTCATCGGCTCGCCGGTGAGCAGGAGCTGTGACGCGTGGCCCGGACCGATCGCCCTGGTCAGCAGCTGCGTCTGACCCGAGCCTCCGTGCCAGCCCCACTTGATCTCGCCGGCACCGAAGCGGGCGTCGGGACTGGCGACCCGGACGTCCGAGGCGCAGGCCATCTCGAGCCCGCCGCCGATGCACCAGCCCTGGATCGCGGCGACCACCGGCTTGCGGAGCAGCCAGACGGCCCGCGCGTAGTCGAGCCTCGCCGAGAAGCGGTTCCGGTACTGCCAGTTCGTGCCGTACGCGTCCAGGTCGGTGATGTCACTGCCCGCGCAGAACGCACGATCACCTGCGCCGTAGAGCAACACTGCCCGGATGTCGTCGTCGTTGTTCAGCTCGTGAACGAGGTCGTTCATCCGGCGGTCCATGGCCGTGGTCATGGCGTTGAGCTTCGCGGGACGGTCCAGAATGAGGTGGGCGACGTGTCCCTGTCGCTCCAGCCGTACGTCTCCGTCCAGCGATACATCAACGTTCGTCATCGTCGTCCTCCAGGTTTGCGACGGCGCCGCTGGCGATGAGGGCGGCGACCCGTTCGGTGTCGTAGTGCAGGACGTCCGCGAGCACCTCAGAGGTGTGCTCGCCGAGAGCTGGCGCTCCGCGTCGGATGGCGGCGGGGGTGGTGGAGAGCTTCAGCGGCGGCCGCACCGTCCTTGCCGATCCACCCACCCGCTGCGGCTGATCGACGAGGTACCCCGTCGCCTGGATGTGCGGGTCCTTGACCAGGTCGTCGTAGTCGTACACCGGGCCGGCCCACACGCCGTGCTGGTCGCACAACGCGACCCACTCCGCGGTCGTGCGGTCGAGAAAGCGGTTTCGCAGGGCCCGGTAGACCTCGTCGCGGTGGATCTGTCCGTCGTTGTAGTGGCTCAGTGTGCGCAGCCAGTCGTCGTCGACCACCTCGCCGAGAGCGGGGAGCGGGCACATCGCCAGGGTGAGCCAGCCGTCCGAGGTCTGGTACATCCCATACGGGGCCGGGATCGAGCCGTGAGCGCTGGGCTCCGCGGTGCGCCGGGGGGCGGCCCCGGTGTTGAGGTACGTGACGAGCTCCTGAAGCTGGCAGTCCATCACCACGGAGAGCATGTCGACCTCGACGTGCTGTCCCTCGCCACAGGCGTTCCTGCCCTGGATCGCCGCGAGGATGCCGATCGCGGCCTGGTACCCGGTCATCACGTCAGCACCCCAGAGGGCGCTCGCAAACGGTGGGTCCCCGATCTTGCCGGTGCTGAACATGGAGCCGCTGTACCCCTGGATGACCAGGTCCTGACCCGGACGGTCCCGGTAGGGCCCATCGGAGCCGTAGCCGGTGATCGAGCAGTACACCAGCTGGGGGTTGATCTCATGCAGCTGCTCGTACCCGACTCCGATCCTGGCCGCCGTCCCGTGCCGGAAGTTCTGTAGGAACACGTCGCTAACTCGGACGAGGTCGTGGACCGTGGCCAGACCCTCCGCGGACTTCAGGTCGACGGCGAGGCTGCGCTTGTTGCGATTCACGGCGAGGAACGTCGTCATCTCGCCGTTCGACTCCTGGTCGTCGAAGCCGAACCTCCGATTGAACTCGCCGCCACCCGGCGGCTCGATCTTGATCACGTCGGCGCCCAGGTCACCGAGCCGTGTCCCGGCGAGCGGTCCGGCCAGCATCTGTGTCGCATCCAGAACACGGAGGCCGTCGAGAGGTCCTTTGCTCATGGTGGAATACTATCATATGAAGATTATGGGTCAAGGGCTCAGCGCAACCTCCGAGGAGGGAGGCTCCGGTGCCTCTGTCGAAGCCGCTGACCGAGGCCCCACCACTCGTGGGTGCCGAGTGGGGCCGCCCCACGCCTGGACGCACCAGCCAGCGCAACGGCTACCGCCACCGCGTGCGTTTCGTCAAGTGTTTTGGCCCCGGCTGTCGTCGCGGATTTTGGCCCCGGCTGTTCGTTTGCGGTGGCGCTGGGCGCCGGTGGTGCCTGATGCCTGGCCGCCGCGTGCCCGGTAGGCCTTCTGTCGGCAGGCTGGGGTGCAGTAGCGCTGCGGACGTCCGGTGGGCAGTGGCCGTGGAAGCGGCTGCCCGCACTGCTGGCAGGTGGGTCTGTTCATAACGTAACGCGCCAGTGGTGGTTGTCGTGGCTATCGGGTGTGGTGGCTGAACCCTTGTTCACCGTGGTCAGCTGCCCCGGTTGCGGCGGGTGTTCGTTTTGCTGGTGCGTAGCCGGTAGGACTGGGTACCGGTCTGCAGGATGTGGGCGTTGAAGGTGACCCGGTCCACGATCGCGGCGACTAGTGGTCTGTCTGTGAAATAACAGGGTATGCTTTGGTCATGCCGATAGTGACCGCGCCGGCGTTGCCGGTGAGCAAGGACCAGCGGGCTGAGTTGAAGCGATTGGCGGGCTCCTCGTCGTTGCCGCACCGCCAGGTGATGCAGGCGAAAGCGTTGTTGTGGGCCGCCGAGGGTGTGGCCAATCAGGAGATCGCTCGCCGGTGCGGGGTCGACTCAGACGCGGTACGACGCTGGCGTGCCAAGTTCGCCGTCGAGGGTGTGGACGGGGTCAGGGTGATCGCGAAGGGTCGGGGCCGCAAGCCCCTACTGCCCGAGGGGACGGTGGCCGAGATTGTGCGGGTGACCTGCCAGGAGCGGCCTGCCGATACCTCGACGCACTGGAGCACCCGGTCGTTGGCCAAGAGGTTCGGGGTTGGCAAGGACACCATCGCCTCTCATTAGTGCTCTCAACAACCTCTTGCATCAGGTCCGCCGCCATGGAGCGGAGCTCCAGCCGATCGAGGAAAGCGTGCCCCCACACGGCGACCCTGGGCCCCAACACGTAGAAGCCCCGGTCGTCCAGCCGCAGGACCTCACCACGACACAGGACGTCCAGCAGCCGCAAGGCCGTCGGCCGCGGAAGCCCGCTGGTCGTGACGAGGGCGGCCAGGCGCATAGGAGCGCCGTGCTCAACTACGGCATCGATGAGCCTCAGCCCCTTTGACAGGGCCTTAGCCGACCCCGAAGATCCAGCTTTGGACTCGGGGTCCATATCCACATTGGACATGCAGACCATTGTGTCCGGACAGGCGTTCCCGTCAAGACCCTCAGGTACCTGACTTGCGGTCGTCGACTGCGCGGCGAGATCACCACGCGACGCCGTTGGCAGCCGCAACGGAGGCCTGGCCGAAGATCAGGCGTACCGCAGGTTGCCATCCAGGTGGACAGCCACGAGACCTTCGGGATGAACGCGGCCAAGACCAGAGACATCTCGACGCCACATCGACGAGGTGACGTGAAGTGGAAGAAGCTTGAGGCGCACAGGTAGGCGACGGCACTGCCGAGAACGAACGGGGAGGTGGAACGGTTCAACCCGACCGTACAGCCAGGTGGCCTCCGGCGGCCCTTCACCTCCAACGCCGCTCGCTCAGCCGCTCTCGCACCGCGGTTGAGCACTACGACTATGACCGCATCCACACCGGCACCCGGGGCCACCCAGGATCAAATTCATAGTTGATGCTCCTGTGACTGATGTGTTCGGTAATCGAGCAGGTGGAGGAGTTGCTCGACTCGGCGGCCGAGTGTGCGGGTGGCGGCGGCGATGCTGGCGCGGACCGCACCGGCCTCGCGCGAGCGCCCTAGCCGAGGTATGGAAAGCGTTTGCCCCGACCGTTCGGCCAGTCAGTCTCTCGACGTGGAGATTTCGTGCAACATCTCGTGCAACATCTCTTGGCCAATCGGGGCGTTTCGCGGTCACTGGCGGTACTGGCCCACGTCGGTCCTGTTGTCTGCAGAACGGCAAAACCGCAGGTCAGCGACGCTTTGACCTGCGGTTTCGGGGTGTGGCCAGGGGCGGGGTCGAACCGCCGACCTTCCGATTTTCAGCTACAAGTCTAAGAGGCCTCTCGTCCACCTGTGCGGCTCGCTCTCTGGCACAGTTGGCGATCTCACTGGCTGCGACGTCGTCGAATTCGATCGTGAGGACGGGTACGGACCCCTTCAGACAAAGTGAGCAGTTCTGCGGGCGTCGGCGTCCGAGCCCAGGTTCGAACGACAGGTATCCCGAGCCGGCACATGCTGGACAGCCCTCAAATGCGTCGACACTGACCCTCACAACGAGTGCCTTCAGCAGTTCGCGCCACGTCTCGCGAGAGGCGTCAGCAAGGCCGTCGCGCAGCATCTGAACGACCCTAGAAACGTCGGTCTGATCGCTATTCTGAGAAGCCAGATGCCGCCGGGCAAGAGCCAGCTCTTTGCTTAGTGAAAGGCGTTTCTCGTGCAAGGGCGCCAGAACAGCAATAAGTGCTGAACCTGAGTAGCCCTGGGCCCGAAATAGTTTGGCTTCGGCTGCCAGGGACTCCTCGGACGCTCGGAGCTCGATAACGAGGCGTGAGTAGGTGTTCGCGTCGTCCCCGATGAGACCGAGGCGTGCGCGTGCGGTCTGCCTCAGCACATCGGGCTGGCTCAGGGCCCGTTGAATGTGATCTATGACCGCGTTGTCCATCGAGGTGCATGAGACGTTCAAACATTGTTCGTGACGGGCCGGATCTCCCTTGGGCAGGTAGTGCTGACGGCATGAGTAGGTAGGACGCTGCCTGCCGGCCGTCCGCCCCATGGCCGCGCGCCCGCACGGCATTGTCACCATCCCTGAGAGCAGGTAGGGACCTCGTCGGCGGCGTCCAGGCTGGCGCCGCTCGTCCTGCCAAGCCCTCCAGCTCGTCGCCTCTGATGGCGAAAGTATTGGCGGTACACGCACTTCGATGCCGTCGAATACCCAGATCCCGGACGCGACTCGGAGAGGGTCCTCTCGGAGGGACCATCGTCCGAGAGACTCAATCGTCCACCGCTTCCCCGACGGAGTTAGGCGACCATCGTGGTTGAGGATTTGGGCTGCCACCGCCACCGACCACCGCTCGACCACCAACAGCACATACATTCGGCGGATTGTCGAAGCTTGGTTCTCGTCGACCGCAAGGCGCTTACCCTTACCCTCGGGAGACGCTGCGACCCGGAATCCGAAAGGGGGTGTCGAGCCGACAAACCGCCCCTCGATCTCGGCGGCCGCCCGTCGACCGCCCTTCGTTCGTTCCGCGATGCGCTTACGCTCCCAACCGCCGATTACGCCCAGCAGGCCCGATGTCAGATCACCCGCAGCCGTTGAAGTGTCCAAACCTTCGTCAATGAGAACGAGATGGCAGTTACACTTTCGCAGTTCTTCGATGAGCGCAAGGAGCCCCACCGCGGAGCGGGAGACCCGATCGATCTTCGTGGCCATTAGGACATCGACCTGACCATCGCGGGCAGCTTGTCGCAGCCGGTCCAGGCCAGCACGCGAATCGAGAGCCCCAGAGATGCCGGCGTCGACGAAGTGGTCGACGAGGCGTGCTCCCCTGGCCACCACGGCTGCCCTCAGGCGTCGCTCTTGGTCAGCCAAGGACGTGCCAGTGTCCGCCTGATCGGCAGTCGACACCCGGGCATAGGTCGCGATCCTATGTCCCATCACTTCACCCGCCGCAGCTCAACGACCGAGGACGGCCGCTGTGCCAAGGCGTTGGCCACCCGGCGAAGCGTCACCACCGGGTCGCAGGGCCGACGGATCACCGTCACCGACAGGCCCGCAGGCTTCTGCGCGAACGGGTGATCCATACCGCCTAAAGGCAGCGTGAGAACCCCCGATGGACAAGTCGCGTCTCGGACGAGCCCGAGGACCTGGATCGACGGCCAAGTACGCAGGAACAGGGAGCGCTCGCGGCATGCGCCTTTGCGGCGGTGCTGATCGCCGTGGTGCGCTCACCAGCGGTGAAGGCGGCCTTGGCCGCCGTCATCGCCTCGGCCCTGTCCATCGCGTCGTGACCGCTGCGCCCACGCCGGGCGCTGGACGACGGCGGCTCCGCGGCGGCGAGGCCGGTATGGCCACGGCAGAGCTGGCCGTCGCCACGCCCGCGGTGGTCATCGTGCTCACGGTCGCCCTCCTCACCTTCCGGCTTGCGGTTGACGAGCTCCGTTGCATCGACGCTGCCCGGGCCGGGGCCAGAGCGGCGGCGCGGGGGGACCCGGACAGCGAGGTGACATCGACTGTCCGTCGGATGGCGCCGGCCGCATCGCAGGTGAGGATCGCGGTCGGCAGCGACACGGTGAGCGTCTGGGTGGCGGCCCCTGGCCGGTTCAGCGGCATCCTCCCCGGGACCATGCGTCCAAGCGCGACGGCGACGGCGGCTCGCGAGATCGGCGGCGGTCCGTGACGTCGGATGGTTGGCGGCCGGACGACCCGAGCTGTCGAGCCGGATCCACCCGGCTGTGGTGCGCGGGTCGGTCTCCGGGCGAGCGCGGGTCCGCGACGGTGCTGATGCTCGGCATCGTGTGCGCCCTGCTCACGCTGACGGTGTCGGGCCTGGACCTCTGCAGCGCGGTCGTGGCCAGCCATCGAGCCCGAGCCGCCGTCGACCTGTCGGCCCTGGCCGGTGCGGGGGTGTTGTTGCAGGGCGGGCGTGCCGGCCATGCGTGTGCCGCCGCAGCCCGCGTCGCGGCAGCCAACGGGGCACGGATCACTCGCTGCTCGGCGGACGCAGGGAGGTCCCTGGTCGTCGGCGTCGTGGTGCGCCCAATGGTCCCGGGCATCGGCGACGCCGTTGCCTCGGCCCGAGCCGACCCGGCGCTGGCGATCCCAGCCCGTTGAGGAGTCCGAGCGCTGAGCACGCCGACTGCTGAGGGCTCGAGCGACGAGCACCCTCTCGCCGGTTGCGCTCGGCTGAGCGGACGGAGCAGCCAGCGAGCGCCGGCTCAGCCGCCGGCGCTCGTCGAGCCTGGTCCCGGTGATGCGGTCGTGGACACGGTCGGGCCCTGCTGCTTGCGTAGCCGCTTCAGCTCGCGCCGCGACCGGGCCTTGCGCTGGGCGCCCCGCCGGAGCAGGGCGATGCCGGCGAGCAGCAGCAGCAGGGACACCGCACCGGCGATGAAGATCGTGCTCGGCGCGACGCCCAGGGAGACGCCATACGCCGACAGGCCTACCGTGGCATGGCCGACGTTGCTGGCCAGAACGGCGAAGGCCGTGGCGGCAGCGGCCACGATGATGAGCAGCAGTCCCAGGACGACCATGGTCAACGACCTCCGCTTCACGTGCCAGGCAAGCGCCTTGCACCCCGTGTCAGCGCTGTCGCGTCCGATCATCGGACGCGCTGTGAGCCTATCCGGCCGCGTCGAGCACCGCCTCCAACAGTCGCACCGCCTTGTGCTTGTCGAGCGGATGGTTTCCGTTGCCACATTTGGGTGACTGGACACACGAGGGACATCCGGAGGCGCACGGGCACGCCGCGACGGCGTCCCGCGTGGCGCTGAGCCAGGTCCGCGCGGCGAGGTACCCCCGCTCGGCGAAGCCCGCGCCACCGGCATGCCCGTCGTACACCAGGATCGTCGGCAGCCCCGTGTCGGGATGCAGCGCCGTCGACACGCCGCCGATGTCCCATCGATCCGAGGTCGCCACCAGCGGCAGCATGCCGATGGCGGCGTGCTCGGCAGCATGTGCGGCCGCCGGGATCTCTCCCGGTTCGACGCCGGCCGCGAGCAACAGCTCCTCCGGCATGGTCCACCACACCGCTTTGGTCGGGAGCGTGCGCTCCGGCAGGTCGAGCGGGTGCTCGCCGAGCACCTCCCCCGACGGGAGCCGGCGCAGGAACGACGTCACCTGGCTGACGACACGCACCGCCCCGAAGCACATCCGCACCGCACCCCAGTGCTGCACCCGCTCGACCGAGACGATGTCGAAGGAGCTGACGGACCGGGCGAACGTCGACCAGCCCGGGTCTCCGGGGGTGACGAGCGCGCAGCCCTGCTCGAGGTCGAGGTCGGTGACCACGTAGGACTGGCCCTGGTGGACGTGCACCGCCCCCGCGTGGACCTGTGTATGGGACGCGGCGCCGTCGACGGTGCCGAGGACACGTCCGCTGTGCCGGTCGACGATCCGCACCGCGGGCTCGCCGCTGCCGCGCAGCGACACGTGCTCGCTCGCCCGCTCCTGCCGGGTCCAGAACCACCCACCCGGCCGTCGCCGCAGGACCCCCTCAGCGACGAGCGCGTCGACGAGCGCTGGCATCGTCGGCCCGAACAGCGCCACGTCCTGCATCGTCAGCGGTAGCTCGGCGGCGGCGGCCGCGAGGTGGGGAGCCAGCACATAGGGGTTCTCGGGGTCCAGCACCGCCGCCTCGACCGGAGCGTCCAGCAGCGCGGAGGGGTGGTGCACCAGGTAGGTGTCCAGCGGGTCGTCAGCAGCGACCAGGATGGCCAGTGACCGGGCACCCGAGCGGCCGGCGCGGCCCGCCTGCTGCCACAGGGACGCACGTGTGCCGGGCCAGCCGGCGAGCACCACCGCGTCGAGACCGCTCACGTCGATGCCGAGCTCGAGAGCGTTCGTCGCGGCCAGCCCACGCAGCCGCCCGGAGCGCAGCGCGCGCTCCAGTGTGCGCCGCTCCTCCGGCAGGTAACCGCCCCGGTATGCCGCCACGGCATCTTCGAGTCGGGGGTCGAGCTCTGCGAGCGAGCGTCGAGCCGAGGACGCGAGGGCCTCGACGCCCGCGCGGGACCGCCCGAAGGCGACGCTCTGGACCCCCGCCGCCACGAGGTCGGCGAGCAGGTCGGCGCTCTCCGACGTCGCCGACCTCCGCCGCTCCTCCGCTGGGCCGGACCGCTCCCGTGCCCCGGGTGGGGGTGGGGTGGACCGCTTCAGACCTGCTCCGGGTGAGGTGGACCGCTGCAATGCCGCGGATGGGCCGGTGGGTGCTGCCCGTGCATCGCTGGCGTGGCCCCTCGAGGGCGCGCCCGCCGCCTTCCCCGCCTGCATGGGCGGCTCCCACAGGGCGAACGTCATCGAGGCCCTCGGTGAGCCGTCGCAGGTGACGGCGCGGACGGGCATACCGACCAGCCGGGTGGCGTGCGAGGCCGCGTCGGCCACCGTGGCCGACGCCAGGACGAACGTCGGCGTCGCGCCGTAGCGGGCGGCGACCCGACGCAGCCGTCGCAGCAGCGCTGACAGGTGCGAACCGAAGAGTCCACGGTAGACGTGGCACTCGTCGAGCACCACGTAGCGCAGCGAGCGCAGGAAGGGCGCCCAGCGCTCATGGCCCGGCAGGAGCGCGTGGTGCAGCATGTCCGGGTTGGTGAGCACGTAGTGCGCGTGCTCGCGGACCCAGCGTCGCTCCTCCGGCGGGGTATCGCCGTCGTAGCAGGCCACCCGCACCTCCGGCACCCCGAGCGCGTTGAGCCGGGCCAGCTGGTCCGCGGCCAGCGCCTTGGTCGGTGACAGGTACAGCGCTGTCGCGGCGCGGCCGGAGGGTGCCGAGGCGCCCTCGACCAGCTCGGAGAGGACCGGCAGCAAGAAGCCCAGGCTCTTGCCGGACGCCGTCGCGGTGGAGGCCACGACGTGCTGTCCGGAGCGCGCGCGGTCGGCCAGCTCGCGCTGATGGGTCCACAGGTGCGTGATGCCGGAGCCGGCGAACGCGGCATGGACAGCCGGTGCGACCCACTCGGGCCACGGGGCGAGCTCCTCCTCCCGCTCGGGGACGTGGTGGACGTGCAGCAGACGCTCGGCCCGGTCGCCGCGCGCCAGGGCAGCGAGCGCCGCGTCGGGGTCGAACCGACCTGGGTCGACGGTGCCTGGGCCGCGACGCGTCGACGGGTCCGCAGCCAGCCGCAGGGCTTGAGAGGTCATCGCGCTCTACGGTATGCCGGTCGGCGGACAGCACCGGGCACGCGCGTCAGGAGGCCGACGGGTTCCTTCGTTGCTGGACCGCAGACCGGCTGGTGCGGCTACTCTGGCGACCCTCTAGCAGCCAGCGACCACGCACCCGGGGGCCAGACTCGTGGATCTGTCCATCTCCACCGACGACCAGGGCGCGCTCAGCGTCGTCCGCGTCGAGGGTGAGATCGACGTCTACACCGCCCCCTCGCTGCGCGAGCGCCTCGACGCCCTCGTCCAGGCCGGACGGGTGCGGCTCATCGTGGACCTCGCCCACGTCGACTTCCTGGACTCGACCGGCCTCGGCGTCCTGGTCGGCCGGCTCAAGCTGGTCCGGGCGCACGGCGGGTCGCTGCAGCTGGTCTGCGTCAACGAGCGGGTCCTCAGGGTGTTTGCGATCACCGGCCTGGAGAAGGTCTTCTCCATCTACCGCTCGGTCGAGGAGGCCGTCGCCGACGCCGAGAGCGACGACCTGGAGCCCCCCAGGGCGCCCCCCAGCCCGTAGGCCGACTCCTCCCCGACCGGTTCCTCCCCGACCGACGCCCCCCACCGACGCCCGCCGGAGCGGACGGGACCCGCACAGGCTGGAACGCCCTTCGGCGGCTGTCCAAGGCCGACGGTCCCGCTGGGACGTGTCAGCGTCTAAACTGACCCGCGTCAGGCTGTGAGCCGCCGTGAGCGGGTCGCTAGCCGCCACGGTGATCGGGCTGTGAAGTCCGTCACCGGAGGCTCACCTAGCGGCTGACGTGTGATGTCGTCGGCTCAGCTGTGGGCGCTCCCCGAGCTGCACGCCCGCACAACCATGGATAGACCGAGGAGACCGCATGTCAGGCCTTTCCCGTGCCGTGGACGCGACAGCGTTGTCGCTGTCCGGCACGAACCTCACGCTCGTCTATGCGGTGGCGGTGATCGCCGCTGTCGCGCTGGTCATGGGAGTCACCTTCCGTCGCCAGGTGCTGGCCGCGGATCCCGGCACGGCCAAGATGCGCGAGATCGGCGACGCGGTCGAGGAGGGCGCCAAGGCCTACCTCAACCGCCAGTTCAAGACGCTGAGCGTCTTCGTCGTGATCGTGTTCGTCCTGCTTCTCGCCCTGCCCGCTGACTCTGGCAGCGTCCGGTGGGGCCGCTCCGCCTTCTTCATCGTCGGCGCGTTGTTCTCCGCCGCGATCGGCTACCTCGGGATGAGCCTGGCCGTCAAGGCCAACGTCCGCGTCGCCTCGGCTGCCCGCACAGCAGGACGCGACGAGGGCATGCGGATCGCGTTCCGCACCGGTGGCACGGTCGGCATGTTCACCGTGGGTCTGGGGCTGCTCGGCGCCTCTGTCGTGGTGATCGCCTACAAGGGTGAGGCGGCCAAGGTCCTCGAGGGCTTCGGGTTCGGGGCGGCGCTGCTGGCCATGTTCATGCGCGTCGGCGGCGGCATCTTCACCAAGGCGGCCGACGTCGGGGCGGACCTGGTGGGCAAGGTCGAGGCCGGCATACCGGAGGATGACCCGCGCAACGCTGCCACGATCGCCGACAACGTGGGCGACAACGTCGGCGACTGCGCCGGCATGGCCGCCGACCTGTTCGAGTCGTATGCCGTGACCCTGGTCGCCGCCCTCATCCTGGGCAAGGCCGCCTTCGGCGAGCAGGGCCTCGTCTTCCCCCTGATCGTCCCCGCCATCGGGGCGCTCACCGCGGTGCTCGGGGTGTTCATCACCAAGCCCCGTGCCGGCGAGAACGGCCTGGTCGCGATCAACCGTGGCTTCTACATCTCCGCCGTGGTCTCGGCCGTCCTGTGCTCGGTCGCCGCGCTGGTCTACCTTCCCTCCAGCTTCGCAGGGCTGACCGGCGCCACCAGCTCCGTCGCGTCCCTGCCGGGAGACCCGCGGATCAAGGCGATCCTCGCGGTCATCCTGGGCATCGTCCTCGCCGCCGTCATCCTCTGGCTGACCGGATACTTCACCGGCACCGACAAGAAGCCGACGATGGACGTCGCCCGCACCTCCCTGACGGGCGCGGCGACCGTCGTGCTCTCGGGCATCGGCGTCGGCCTGGAGTCGGCCGTCTACACCGCCTGCATCATCGGCGCGGCCCTCTACGGCGCCTTCCTGCTCGGTGGCGGCTCCGTGGCCCTGTCGCTGTTCCTGATCGCCCTCGCGGGCTGTGGTCTGTTGACCACGGTCGGCGTGATCGTCGCCATGGACACCTTCGGGCCGGTCTCGGACAACGCCCAGGGCATCGCCGAGATGTCGGGCGACGTCGACGGGGAGGGCGCGCAGATCCTCACCGAGCTCGACGCGGTCGGCAACACCACCAAGGCGATCACCAAGGGCATCGCCATCGCGACGGCGGTCCTGGCCGCGACCGCGCTGTTCGGCTCGTACAGCGACGCGGCGAGCACCGCCATCGCCGACGCCGCGCAGACGCTCACCGCGGAGCCGTCCCTGGCCACCCGCGTCTCGCTGCTCGACTACCAGGTCATCACCCCGTCGAACCTGTTCGGGCTGATCCTCGGTGCGGCCGTGGTCTTCATGTTCTCTGGCCTGGCGATCAACGCCGTCACCCGCGCAGCCGGCGCCATTGTGTTCGAGGTGCGCCGGCAGTTCCGCGAGCATCCTGGGATCATGGACTACACCGAGAAGCCCGAGTACGGCCGCGTGGTGGACATCTGCACCAAGGACTCGCTGCGTGAGCTGGCCACCCCCGGCCTGCTCGCCGCCATGGCCCCGGTAGCCGTCGGCTTCGGGCTCGGCATCGGTCCGCTGGCCGGGTTCCTCGCCGGTGCGATCGGCGCAGGGGTGCTCATGGCCGTCTTCCTCGCGAACGCCGGCGGCGCCTGGGACAACGCCAAGAAGATCGTGGAGGACGGCAACCACGGCGGCAAGGGCTCCGCCGCCCACGCCGCCACGGTCATCGGTGACACCGTCGGGGACCCGTTCAAGGACACCGCCGGCCCGGCGATCAACCCGCTGATCAAGGTCATGAACCTGGTATCGGTGCTGATCGCCCCAGCCATCGTCACCCTCACCATCGGCACCAACGCGAGCTCGCTGCGGCGGTACGGGATCGCCCTGGTCGCGCTGCTCATCGCCGTTGGCGCGATCGCCATCTCCAAGCGCCGCAGCATCTCGTTCACCGAGGACGACGGCCCAGCGCAGGTCGGCGGCCTTGACGACCTTCCCGCCGTGAGCGTCCCTGCCCACGGGGCCCATGTCACAGCAGATCCCCGCGACGGCGCGCTGGCCGCCGGCCCCCGGAGCGGCGCCGCGGCGAGCGACCTTCGCGACGGCGCGGCGGCGAGCGACCTTCGCGACGAGACCGCCGGCACCCCGCTCGGCTAGTGCCGTAGCGCCGTACCTGGCAGCGGCAGTACGACGGCCGGTCACCGCACTGCGGTGACCGGCCGTCCGGTTGCCGGGTTCGCTAGATTCGGCGGCGTGAACCGGCTCAGCGTCGACCTGGCCAGCGCTCGGCTCGCGTCCCTGCCCGCGACCGCCCGCACCATGGTGGGGATCACGGGAGCGCCTGGCGCGGGCAAGTCGACGGTCGCTGCGCGGCTCGCAGCAGCCGTCCCGGGCGCAGTCCTGGTGCCGATGGACGGCTACCACCTGGCACACAGCGCGCTGCAGCGGCTGGGCACGGTGCAGCGCAAGGGCGCTCCGGACACCTTCGACGCCGCAGGGTATGTCGCCCTCCTTCGCCGGCTGCGCCAGCAGCAGGGGCGTCCCGGTGGGGAGAGCGTCTGGGCGCCGGAGTTCCGCCGGGAGATCGAGGACCCGGTCGCCGGCGCGATCGAGGTGCGGCCCGAGTGTCCTCTCGTGCTGACCGAGGGCAACTACCTGCTGCTCGACGACGGACCGTGGCGGGAGGTGCGCAGCCTGCTCGACCTCGTCTGGTACGTCGAGGTGCCCGAGCCGCTGCGCCACAGCAGGCTCACCGCGCGGCACATGCTCTTCGGTCGGGACGCCGAGGCGGCCGAAGGACGCACCCTCGGCAGCGACCAGGCCAACGCCGACCTGGTAGCTGCGACCCGGGCCCGGGCCGACGCGCTCATCGCCTCGGACTGAGCCTTCGCGCTCAGAGCCGCGCCGTGGCCGTTGTTAGCATCGCTGCGACCGAGCACCTGCTGCCACTGTGCGCGCTCGGGACGGACCAGGTAGGAGCGCACGTGACGGATCGTGACCCCCGCGGCTTCCGCACGCTCGTGGCCAACGTCGGCGTGAAGGATGCCACCCCGGACCTCTCGGTCATCGTGGCCGACCGACCGTGCAGCGCCGCCGCCGTGTTCACCCGATCCCGCTTCCAGGGGCCGAGCGTGCAGCTCAGCCGGCGCAACGCCGCGGACGGGCGGCTGCAGGCCATCGTCACCGTGTCCAAGAACGCCAACGTCGCCACCGGCGCCGCGGGCGCGCGGGACGCCGAGGAGGTCGTCGCCCTGGTCGCTGACCTGGTCGGCGTGGACCCCCAGGACGTGCTGATCGGGTCCACAGGTGTCATCGGGCGGCCCTACCCGATGGACCGCCTCCGTGCCGGCATCGCGGCGCTGCGTCGTGGGGTCGGCCCGCACCGCTCAGAGGTCGGCCCCCGCGAGGACGGGCGCGCCGACTTCGCCGCCGTTGCGGAGGCGATGATGACCACCGATACCCGCCCCAAGGTTGCCCGGGCCAGCGTCGCAGCCACCGGCGGCGGCCCGGCGAGCATCGTGGGCGTGGCCAAGGGGGTCGGGATGATCGAGCCCGACATGGCGACGCTGCTCACCTACCTGCTCACCGATGCGGAGGTCGCGCCGGACCAGCTGGACGCCCTGTTCCGGCGGGTGGTCGACCAGAGCTTCAACTGCCTGAGCATCGACACCGACACCTCGACCAGCGACACGGCCACGGTCCTCGCCAGCGGCGAGGCGGGACTGGTCGACCTGGGGGAGCTCGAAGCGGCGCTGCTGTCCGTGGCCCAGGACCTCACCCGGCAGGTCGCCGCCGACGGTGAGGGTGCCACGACGCTGATCGAGGTGCTGGTCGACCAGGCTCGGGACGAGCCGCAGGCCCGGCGCGTGGCCAAGTCCATCGTCAACTCGCCGCTGGTCAAGACGGCGGTGCACGGCCGTGACCCGAACTGGGGACGCGTGGCGATGGCCGTCGGCAAGTGCTACGAGCACGCCGCCGACGCCGCCATCGACCCCGACCGCACCGTCATCCGGTTCGGCACGCTGGAGGTCTTCCCGGCGACCGATCCCGACCTGGAGCGGCTGAGCGAGGTCATGGCGGGCGAGGAGGTGCTCATCCACGTCAGCCTGGGCATCGGGACCGCGACCGGGCGGGTATGGGGCTGCGACCTGTCCGCCGGCTACGTCCGGATCAACGCCGACTACACCACGTGAGAGCGCCGACTGCGCCCCGGTCCCACGCGCAGACCTCGCGCCCATGCGGCTGAGGCGGTCCGACCTGCGCCGGGCGGGGCTGACCCGCCGGCGCAGGGGACGGCACTTCTCCTACCTGCACGCGGACGGCACGCCGGTCGACTCCCAGACGCGCGAGCGGGTCCGGGCGCTCGCCATACCTCCGGCGTGGCCGGACGTCTGGATCTGCCCGTATCCGAACGGCCACATCCAGGCGGTCGGCACCGACGCTGCCGGTCGCCGACAGTACCTCTACCACCCCCAGTGGCGGCTCACCCGCGACGAGGTCAAGCACGCCCGCGTGCTGACGCTGGCCCGGGCGCTGCCCACGGTGCGCGCCGCGATCGAGGCCGACCTGACCGCCGAGCGGATGTCCCGTGAGCGGGTGCTGGCTGCCGGCCTGCGGCTGCTCGACAAGGGCATCTTCCGCAGCGGCGGCGAGGCGTACGCCGACGAGCACGGCACCCACGGGATCGCCACGCTGCTGCGCAGCCACGTGGCACTCAAGGGCGCGAGATCGTGCTGGACTTCCCGGCCAAGGGGGGCATCCAGCGCTCGGTCACGCTGGTCGACGCGCCGCTGGCGCAGGCCGTCCGCGACCTGCGCAGGGCGCGGACCGGCAACCAGCGGCTGTTCGTCTACCGCGGCCCCACCGGCTGGCTCGAGGTCCACTCCGAGCACCTGAACGAGCGGTTCAAGGAGCTGGCTGGGATCGACTACACGGTCAAGGACCTGCGCACTGGCAGGCCACGGTTATCGCCGCCGTGGGGTTCGGGCTGGCACCGCCGGCGACGACGCTGGCCGGCCGCCGGCTCACCGAGCGGGCGGTGATGGACCTCGTGTCGGAGCAGCTGGGCAACACCCCCGCCGTCGCGCGCCGGTCCTACGTCGACCGCGGGTCGTGGAGCGTTACAACCGAGGCGACACCATCGCGCCCACGCTGCGAAGGATCAGGGTGACGGCTCTGGACGACCTGGTGGAGCCCGCTCGACGGCACGCCGTCGAGCGGGCGGTCTCGCAGCTGATGCGCCGCTGAACCCGCCCGCGGCACGTCGGTGGCGCTCACCTACCCTCAGGGGCAGGCGGTCACCGACTCCGGCTGACCTCCAGATGACCCGGATGAAACGTCAGGAGCCTCATGAGCCAGGACAACGTCGCCATCCAGCAGCGGTTCGGCGAGGCGGTCAACACGGGCAGCTTGGAGGCGGCGCAGTGACCACGTCAGCGCTCGTGGTGGGCTCGGTCCCTGCTCGCGGCGGGTGGAGCGCTCTGGTTTCGGGCGTGGCGGCGGGCGCTGCTGCGGGTGCAGCCGGCACCACTGCGCTCAACGCGCTGACCTACCTCGACATGGCCGTCCGTGGCCGGCCGACGAGCAGCACGCCGCAGGACACCGTGGAAGCGCTGTCGGAGAAGCTGCACGTGCCGATCCCCGGCGATGAGAAGACCCGGCAGAACCGGGTCGCCGGGCTGGGTCCGCTGACCGGGCTGGTCGCGGGCGTCGGGATCGGCGCCGTGCTCGGCGTCGCGCGCGCGGCAGGCTGGCGTCCCGGACTGCTCGCTACCGGGCTCGCCGCGACCGTGGGGGCGCTCATCGGCACGAACGGCCCGATGACGGTGCTCGGCGTCACCGACCCGAGGACCTGGGCAGCCAAGGACTGGGCCAGCGACGTCGTCCCGCACTTCGCGTACGGCGCCGCGGCCGCGTACGCGCTGCGCGGCCTCGACACCGCCTAGCCGGCGGAGAGACTTCGTGCACACCGTCCGGCGGGGTTACGGCACGCCACTGCTGCTGGTCCACGGCCTCGGTTCGAGCACGCGCAACTGGGACCCGGTGCTGCCGGCGCTCGCCGCCAAGCGGGAGGTGGTCCTAATCGACCTGCCCGGCTTCGGGCAGAGCCCGCCGCTGCGTGGTCCGGTCACCGTCGCCACGCTCACCGATGCGCTCCAGGGCTTCGTGCACGCCGAGGGCCTGGACGGGGTCGACCTCGTCGGCAGCTCCATGGGCGCTCGGATCGTCCTGGAGATGGTCCGCCGCGGTCATACGGGGAGCACGGTCGCGTTGGACCCCGGCGGCTTCTGGAACGACCGCCAGGCCAAGGTGTTCGGCACGTCGATCAGGGCCTCTGTCGCGCTCGTCCGGCGGATCCAGCCGGCACTGCCGCTGCTCAGCGCCAACCCCGTCGGGCGGACGGCGCTGCTGGCGCAGTTCTCCGCGCACCCCTGGCGGCTGCCCGCGGATCTCGTCCTCACCGAGCTGCGCGGGTTCGACGCCTCCCCCAGCCTCGACCAGGCGCTCGACTCGCTCGAGAGGGGTCCGCGGCAGGAAGGGGTGTCGGCCGGCGCCTTGAGCGCCAAGGTGGTCATCGGCTGGGGCCGCCAGGACAGGGTCACCACACCGAGCCAGGCCAGGGTCGCCATCGAGCGCTTCCCGGGCGCGTCACTGCACTGGTTCGAGCACTGCGGACACTTCCCGCACTGGGACCAGCCGGCCGAGGCTGCCGCCCTGATCCTGGCCAGCACCGGCTGAGGACCGGAAGCCCCCGTGGGCGCTGCTCTGGACCCTAAGGTGAGCGTATGCAGAGCACCCTGTTCGAGCAGCGCAACCTCGAGATCTTCGACACCACCCGCTTCGGGCTGCAGAACCCGCAGCTCCTGCGGGTCTCGCTCGGCCAGGACGTCCTCGCGGTCAAGGGCGCGATGGTCGCCTACCAGGGCTCGATCATCTTCAACCACGAGAGCGCCGGCAGCGTCGGCAAGCTGTTCAAGAAGGTCGTCAGCGGCGAGGACGTGTCGCTGATGCGCGTGGCGGGGCAGGGCGAGGTCTTCTTCGCCTCAGAGGCGGGCTTCGTCTACCTCGTCGACCTCACCGGGGACGCGCTGTCGGTCAGCTCGCGCAACCTGCTCGCCTTCGACGCGTCCATCGGCTGGGACATCAAGCGGGTCCAGGGCGCCGGGATGATGTCCGGCGGGCTGTTCAACACCGTCCTGCAGGGGACCGGCACGGTGGCCCTGCACGCGATCGGGCAGCCGGTGGTGCTCGACTGCAGCCAGCAGCCCACCTACGTCGACGTCGCCTCCGCCGTCGCGTGGTCGGCGAACCTGGCCCCGCAGGTCGTCTCCAGCATGAACATGCGCTCGATGCTGCGCGGCGGGTCCGGTGAGGCGTTCCAGTACGCGTTCCACGGGCCAGGCTTCGTCGTCGTCCAGCCCAGCGAGCACCGGACCGTCGCGGGCGGCGCACAGCAGCAGAGCGGTGGGGGCCTGCTGGGAGACCTGCTCAGCTGAGGCCGCCGCCCGCACCGGGCGCCGTGCCCGCCTCTCCGCCCCCGCCGCACGCCACGGCCGAAGCGGCAGTCGGGCTGCGCGCCGACCTCAGCGACGCGGGCTTCACCGTCGACGGCGTCACCGACCTGCTCGGGCCGCTCGCCAACGCCGCCCTCGGACGGGACCAGCGGCTCCCGGCGGAGCTGGCCACCCGCGAGGACGGCTCGCCGCTGGCCACGCTGGTCCGCCTGTTCACCCTCGGTGTGGTGGTCCCGCACGCCGACGTCTGCGGAGCGCTACCGCGCTGCGGCGCCGGCGGCCTGGCCGTGATGGCCCTGACCGAGGTCTGTGGGCACGGCGTCCGGTCCACGTGCGACCTACGTCCCTACGGCGACGAGGAGCGCACCTGGTGGGTCGCCTCGGACCTGTCCGAGATGACAACCGGCGCACCGCTGGCGCCCGACCACGTGCTGGGCGTCGGCGGTGCGTCGCTGACCCTGGCAGGCTGGACCCCGTGCCCGGAGGTCGACAGGGCGCTTGACCTGGGCACCGGCAGCGGGGTGCAGGCGCTGCACCTGAGCCGGCACGCCCGCACGGTGGTCGCGACCGACCTGTCCCCGCGGGCGCTGGCGTTCGCCGCCTTCACGGCGGCTCTCAACGGCGTCGACCTGGACCTTCGCGCCGGGAGCCTGTTCGACCCCGTCGCCTCGCAGCGCTTCCCGCTCATCGTGTCCAACCCGCCCTTCGTCATCTCGCCGCGCGCCCCCGGGCTGGAGCGGTACACCTACCGCGACGGCGGGCTGACGGGGGACGCCCTGGTGGAGCGGATCGTCCGCGCGGTCTCGGAGCACCTCGAGCCCGGAGGCATCGCCCAGCTGCTGGCCAACTGGGAGGTCCCGGTCGGCTCGACGTGGCGGGACCGGCTCGGTGCCTGGCTGGAGGGGACCGGCCTGGATGCGTGGGTGGTGCAGCGCGAGGCGCAGGACCCGGCGCAGTACGCCGAGCTCTGGGTCCGCGACGCGGGCTATCTGCCGGGGACACCCGGCTTCGAGAGCCGGTATGCCGCCTGGCTCGCCGACTTCGCGGGTCGTTCGGTGGAGTGGGTCGGGTTCGGCGTGGTGACGCTTCAGCGGCCGGCCACCCGCCGTCGCGCCTGGGTCGACCTCGTCGAGCACTCCGGGCCGGTTGCCGCTCCGATGGGACCGACCGTGCTGGCCGGAGTTCGGGCTCGGACCTGGCTGGCGGAGCACGGCGACGACGGCGTGCTGGGCACGGTCTGGCGGGTGGCCCCCGACGTGACCGAGGAGCGGCACCACCGGCCGGGCGCCGACGACCCGAGCCGGATCGTGCTGCGGCAGGGCGGGGGCCTCGGGCTCGCGATCCCGGTCGGCACTGCCGTCGCCGCCTGCGTGGGGGTGTGCGACGGCTCGCTGACGGCGGGGCAGGCGCTGGACGCGATCGCGTCCCTGCTGCACCGCGACGCCAGCGAGGTTCGCACGGAGGCGCTGCCGCTGCTGAGGGACCTGGTCGCGGACGGCTTGCTCCGGCGCTGAGCCAGGTCTGTCTCGCGGTGCGGCGCCGGCTGCAGAGCCCCGCTGGGGACCAGATGCACCACGATGGCCGGACCTTGACCCGGGCCGGGGCAGAAGCGAACCGGGGGAATCGCTGTCACCGAGGCTGAGCGGCTAGCCTTCCTTGCGCACCTCCGCGTCCGAGCAGCGACGAATCCGCTGCACGTGGGGAGCGCAAGAAGGGTACGAACGTGGCGAAAAGCGCAGCCAAGTCTCCGGGCGACGGGCACACCCTGGTCATCGTGGAGTCCCCGGCGAAGGCCAAGAAGATCGCCGGCTTCCTCGGCAAGGGCTACGAGGTCGAGGCGAGCGTCGGGCACATCCGCGACCTGCCCAACCCCAGCGAGCTGCCGGCGGAGATGAAGAAGGGTCCCTACGGCAAGTTCTCGGTCGACGTCGACCACGGCTTCGACGCCTACTACGTGGTCGACCCCGACAAGAAGAAGAAGGTCAGCGAGCTCAAGCGGCTGCTCAAGGGTGCCGACCAGCTGCTGCTCGCGACAGACGAGGACCGCGAGGGCGAGGCCATCGCCTGGCACCTGCTCGAGGTGCTGCAGCCCAAGGTCCCGGTCAGGCGGATGGTCTTCCACGAGATCACCAAGGAGGCCATCCAGCGCGCGACGCAGCAGACCCGCGACCTGGACACCCGGCTGGTGGACGCCCAGGAGACCCGCCGCATCCTTGACCGGCTCTACGGCTACGAGGTCTCGCCGGTGCTGTGGCGCAAGGTGCGTCAGGGGCTCTCGGCCGGGCGGGTGCAGTCCGTCGCCACCCGGATGGTGGTCGAGCGCGAGCGCGAGCGGATGGCCTTCCGGCGGGCGTCGTACTGGGACGTCGAGGGCCGGTTCGCCCCGCAGGACAGCGCGGCGCAGGCATTCGCGGCCCGGCTCACTACGGTCGAGGGCCGGCGGGTGGCCACCGGACGGGACTTCGGCGACGACGGGAGGGTGCGCTCGGGCGATGTCGTCGTGCTCGACGAGCAGCAGGCCACCGGCATCGCGTCGGCGATGGCGTCCGTCGACGTCGCGGTCACCAGCGTGCAGGACAAGCCCTATACCCGCCGCCCGTCCGCGCCGTTCACCACCTCGACGCTCCAGCAGGAGGCCAGCCGCAAGCTGCGCCTGTCCAGCAAGAACGCCATGCGCGTGGCGCAACGGCTCTACGAGAACGGCTACATCACCTACATGCGCACCGACTCCACCACGCTGTCGGAGTCGGCGCTGACGGCCGCCCGATCACAGGCGCGGGACCTGTACGGCGCGGAGTACGTGCCGGACTCGCCGCGCGTCTACGCCAGCAAGGTCAAGAACGCCCAGGAGGCGCACGAGGCCATCCGCCCCTCCGGTGACCGCTTCCGCACGCCCGCCCAGGTCGCCGGTGAGATCCGCGGCGAGGAGTTCGCGCTCTACGAGCTGATCTGGAAGCGGACCGTCGCCTCCCAGATGGCCGACGCCCGGGGCTCGACGGCCACGGTGCGGCTCCGCGGGAGGCTGGCCGACGGCCGGGAGGTGGAGTTCTCGGCCAGCGGCACGGTCATCACGTTCCGGGGCTTCCTCGCCGCCTACGAGGAGGGCCGCGACGAGGATGCGGCGGCCCGGGCCAGCGCCACGGACGAGGAGCGCCGCCTGCCCCGGCTGTCCGAGGGCGTGCCGCTGGACGTGCTTTCCGCCGACCCGGACGGCCACGAGACCAGCCCGCCGGCCCGCTATACCGAGGCATCTCTGGTCAAGGCGCTGGAGGAGAAGGGGATCGGCCGCCCGTCCACCTACGCCACGACGATCGGCACCATCCAGGACCGCGGGTATGTCACCAACCGGGGCAACGCCCTGATCCCCACCTGGGTCGCGTTCGCGGTGACCAAGCTGCTGGAGAAGCACTTCCCCCGGTTGGTCGACTACGACTTCACCGCCTCGATGGAGGACGACCTCGACCAGATCGCCGGCGGCCAGGTCGAGCGCCTGGACTGGCTGACCCACTTCTACTTCGGCGACGAGGCCAAGACGGCAGAGGGCCTGCGCCAGCTCGTCGACGACCTCGGTGAGATCGACGCGCGAGAGATCTCCACCATCGCCATCGGCGACGGCATCGTCGTGCGGGTCGGCCGCTACGGCCCGTATGTCGAGGAGACGGCACCCAGCGGGGTGGACCCGATCACGGGCGAGGTCGGCGGCGACGGCGTCGGCGACGGCGTCGGCCAGCCGCGTCGGGCGACGCTGCGCGAGGACGTGGCGCCGGACGAGCTGACTCCCGCCATGGCCCGCGAGCTGATGGACGCTGCCGCCGATGACGGGCGGGTGCTGGGGCAGGACCCGCAGACCGGGCGGGAGATCCTCGCCAAGGCCGGGCGCTACGGCCCCTACGTCACCGAGGTCCTCTCGCAGGACGACGCGGCGCTGAAGGGCAAGGCCAAGGTGAAGCCGCGTACGGCCAGCCTGTTCAAGGACATGGACCTGGCCACGGTCGACCTGGACACGGCGCTGCGGCTGCTCAGCCTGCCCCGCGTCCTCGGCGCCGACCCGGACTCGGGTGAGCAGATCACCGCCCAGAACGGGCGCTACGGCCCCTACCTGAAGAAGGGCACCGACTCGCGCTCGCTGGAGAGCGAGCCGCAGCTGTTCTCGGTCACGCTGGACGAGGCGCTCGCGATCTACGCCCAACCCAAGCAGCGCGGCCGGGCGGCCGCCGCCGCTCCGCTGAAGGAGCTCGGCGAGGACCCGATCTCGGGGCGCCCGATGGTCGTCAAGGACGGCAGGTTCGGCCCCTACGTCACCGACGGGGAGACCAACGCGACGCTGCGCAAGGACGACAGTCCCGAGGCGATCACCCCCGAGCGCGGCGCCGAGCTGCTGGCCGACAAGCGGGCACGCGGTCCCGTGACGCGTAAACGGGCGGTCAAGAAGGCTCCGGCGAAGCGGGCTCCTCGCACGTCCAGCGCCAGGGCGACCGCCACCACCGCCAAGAAGGCGCCCGCGAAGGCGAAGGCGAGCGCCAGCCCGAAGGCCGCCGCCAGGGCCACCACGAAGCCGACCCCGTAGGCGCCCGCCCCCCCGGCCGCTCTGCCCGGCCGCTCTGCCCCGCTCTGCCCGGCCCGGCTCCGCCCGAGATCCCAACTTCGCCCGCGACGTCCCAGAGACACAGGATGAACGGCCGCGACGTCCTGTGTCTCTGGGATCTCGGGGGGGGCGACTGGGATCTCGGGGCCGTCCGGGACCCTCGCAGGCGACCTTCACGGGCACGTCGGGCGAGGCGCGCGTGCCTGGGTACGTGGGCGCCGTCGCCTAGGCTCCGGGGAATGAGCTCGGCACCGCCTCCGTCGCCGGGGGTCCTGCTCGCCTTCGAGGGCGGGGACGGCGCCGGCAAGTCCACCCAGGCACGCCTGCTGGTCGCCTGGCTGCAGAGCGTGGGGTATGCCGTGACGCTCACCCGCGAGCCCGGCGGCACCGAGCTCGGGGCCCGGATCCGCGAGCTGGTCCTCGGCGTCGGCGAGATCTGCGCCAAGGCGGAGGCGCTGCTCTTCGCCGCCGACCGGGCACAGCACGTCGACACCCTCATCGGCCCGGCTCTGCGGCGGGGCGACGTCGTCGTCACGGACCGCTACGTCGACTCCTCCATCGCCTACCAGAGCGCGGGGCGGGACATGGACGCCGGCGAGATCGCCCGGCTCTCGGGCTGGGCCACCGGATGGCTGCGCCCGGTGCTGACGGTGGTTCTCGACGTGGCACCGCCGCTCGGGCGCGCCCGCCGGGGGTCGGTGCACGACCGGCTGGAGGCCGAGCCCGACAGCTTCCACGCCGCCGTACGCCAGCGGTTCCTCGACCTCGCCGGCACCGACCCCGCGCGCTACCTGGTCGTCGACGGCGGGCTCGACCCTGCAGTCATCTCCGGGCAGGTGCTCGAGCGGCTGCAGCCGCTGCTGCCGACCGTAGGCGCGTCCAGGCGTCGGCCGTGAGCGTCTGGGACGGCGTCGTCGGTCAGGAGTCGGCGGTCGGGGTCCTTCGCCGAGCGGTCGCGGAGCCGTCCGCGATGACGCACGCGTGGCTGCTGACGGGGCCACCCGGCTCCGGTCGCTCCGTGGCTGCTCGCGCGTTCGCGGGAGCGCTGGAGTGCCCGGACGGTGGCTGCGGGACCTGTCGGGAGTGCCGCACCGCTCTTGCCGGGACGCACGCCGACGTGCTCGTGCTGGCCACAGAAGGGCTGTCGATCAAGGTCGAGCAGGCCCGGGAGCTGGTGCAGCTGGCCGCACTCCGGCCGTCGGTAGGGCCGTGGCGGGTGATCATCCTGGAGGACGCGGACCGGCTGACCGAACGCGCCGCCGACGCCCTGCTCAAGGCGATCGAGGAGCCGGTGCCGCGGACGGTGTGGGTGTTGTGCGCCCCGTCGGTGCAGGATGTCGTGATCACCATCCGCAGCCGGTCGCGCTCGGTCCGGCTGCGCACGCCGCCGGTCGAGGCGGTCGCCGACCTCCTCGTTCGCCGCGACGGCATCGAGCGGCCCATGGCGCTGTACGCCGCTCGCGCCGCACAGAGCCACGTGGGCCTGGCGCGGCGGCTCGCCACCGACGAGGGTGCCCGCATCCGCCGTCGTGACGTGGTCAGCCTGCCGGGCAAGATCCACTCGGTCGGTGACGCGGTCCACGCAGCCGCCGACCTGGCCTCGATCGCCGAGGAGGAGGCGAGGGCGTACTCCACCGACCGCGACGGCGCCGAGAAGGCCCGGCTGGTGCAGACGCTCGGCGCCGACCCGAGCGCCCGGACGCAGCCGCCGCACGTGCGGGCCCAGCTGAGCTCGCTGGAGCGGGAGCAGAAGGCGCGCTCGACCCGCTTCCAGCGCGACGTCGTCGACCGGTCGCTGCTCGACCTGCTCTCGGTATACCGCGACGCGCTGGTGAGCCGGTGCGAGGCTCCCGTGGCCCTGGTCAACCAGGACAGTGCCGACGAGGTACGCCGGGTCGCCCAGGTGCTCCGCCCCGAGCAGGTGCTGCTCGCCATCGAGGCGATCGGGCTCGCTCGCGAGCGGATCGACGCCAACGCCGCGCCGCTGCTCGCGCTGGAGGCGATGGCGCTGTCGCTGCGGCTTCCGCGGTGAGGGCTGACGCGCCCAGGTCGGGCGATCGGGTACGGGGAGTCGGCGTGCGCGTCGGCGGCCGCACATCGGCGCGTGATGGAATGCGCTCGTGCGAGGGGGACTGCTGACTCGGTCGGCAACCGCGGTGGCCGCTGCCCTGGTCGTCGCGACGGGCGTCGCCGGCTGCTCGCTGCCCGGCCGGGCAAGCCCACCGGCCTCGCCGGTCTCCAGCAGCACGCAGTCCTCGACGGGCACCCCTTCCTCGCCTGGGACGGGACAGGACCCGCCGCCCGGGTACCACGCGCTGGCCAGCTTCTACGGCCAACGGCTGGCGTGGTCCTCATGCGCCGGAGGCCAGTGCGCCAGGCTGTCGGTCCCGGTCAGCTATGCCGACCCCGCCGGTCCTGTCGTGCAGATCTCGGTGCTCAAGGTGCCTGCCAAGGGCACCAAGATCGGCTCCCTGGTGGTCAACCCCGGCGGCCCCGGCGGGTCTGGGGTGGACTACGCCAAGGCGGCCGACAACATCGTCAGCCCGGCGGTGCGCAACGCCTACGACGTCGTCGGCTTCGACCCGCGAGGCGTCGCGTCATCGGCTCCGATCATCTGCCTGCAGCCGCCCCAGCTGGACGCTCTCCTCGGCTCCGACCCGACGCCGGACGACCGGGCGGAGGTCACCGCGGCGGTGGCCAGCGCGAAGAGCTTCGCCGCTGCGTGCAAGGCCCATGCGGGGCCGCTGCTCGGGCACGTGTCCACGATCGAGACCGCCAAGGACATGGACATCCTGCGGGCGGCGCTGGGAGAGAGTCGGCTCACCTATCTCGGCAAGTCCTACGGCACCTTCCTGGGCGCGACCTATGCCGACCTGTTTCCCACGCTGGTCGGGCGGTTCGTCCTCGACGGGGTGCTGGCGCCGGACCTGACCTCCGAGCAGGTCAACCTGGGCCAGGCGCAGGGCTTCGAGACGGCGACCCAGGCCTACGTCTCCAGCTGCGTCGAGCAGGGCGGCTGCCCCTTGGGCGACACCGTGGACGCCGGTATGCAGCGGCTGCGCGACTTCCTCAAGGCGCTGGACACCCAGCCGATCCCGGTCAGCGACGACCCTCGCGTCAAGGCGCTCACCGAGGGATGGGCCACGCTCGGGCTCGGCTTCGCGATGTACGACCAGCGCTACTGGCCGTCGCTGACCATCGCGCTGCGTCAGGCGCTGTCCGGCAAGGGCGATGTGTTGATGCGGCTCGCCGACGCGTACGCCGACCGGTCGCCTACCAACGGCAGCTACCAGGGCAACCTGCTGCAGGTCATCTCTGCGGTCAGCTGCCTCGACCGGGCCGACAGCCCGGACCCGAGGCACTACGAGGAGGACGTCACGAAGTTCTCCAGGACCGCGCCCACCTGGGGGCCATACCTGGCCTGGGGGTCCCTGACCTGCGGCTACTGGCCGTTCAAGGCGAACAACAAGCCGAAGAGGATCTCCGCGGCCGGCAGCGGGCCGATCGTCGTGGTGGGCACCACCCGCGACCCTGCGACGCCGTACCAGTGGGCGCAGCGGCTGGCGGCAGAGCTCAAGGACGGCCACCTGGTCACCTACGACGGCGACGGGCACACGGCCTACATGCGCTCCAACTCCTGCGTGAACGACGCCGTGGACGCTTACCTGCTGAAGGGCACCGTGCCGCCGCGCGGGCTGCGCTGCTGAAGCGCTCCTTGCTCCCCTTGCTCCCCGTGCTCGCCGGGCGGCCCCGCTCACCGGTTCGGGCGGCGAGCGGGCTGTCCGTATACTCGTCCGGCGTGCCGAGCCCGACTCGGCACCCGCCGCCTTAGCTCAGTCGGACAGAGCGACGCACTCGTAATGCGTAGGTCGTGGGTTCGATTCCCACAGGCGGCTCCCCACAAAACCGCAGGTCATCCCACATCACCCGCATGACCAAGGGCGAGGCGTGTGATCGGAGTTCGGGGCGATGTCCCCGAGATGTCCCCCACCTTTGCGGCGGCCGTCCAAAGGTTGTCCGCGACCAGGTGCCCGTAGAGGTCCATCGTCATCGACGCCGTGGCGTGTCCCAGCACCGCCTGAACCACCTTCGGGTCGGCGCCACTGCCAAGCCACACCGACGCCGCCGTGTGCCGCAGATCGTGCACCCGGAGGTTCGGCACGCCGATCGCCGCGGTCGCCGCCGTCCACCCGATCGACCGCTTCCAGTTCGACTCCCGCAGCGGACCACCAGCCGGCGCTGAGAACAGCCAGTCAGCCGGCCCCTTGCCCGCCGCCCACCGGTCGACAATCGGCCCCAGACCCTCGACCAGCGGCACCGTCCGCGACCGCCTGCTCTTGAGTGTGTCCAGGAACAGTTCGCCACCGCCCCCACTGGCCAGCATGGCCCGCTGTAGACGAAGCCCGCGGCCCGGCACGTGCACGAGGTCCCCGACTTGCAGCCCCGCGGCCTCGCCCCACCGGAGCCCACAGAGACCGAGGACGAGCACCAGGTCGGAGTACGGCGCCCTGCACGCCTCGACCAGCGCGTGCAGCTGGACAACGGTGAGCGCCTGGCCCTCACGACGAGAACGACCGCCGCTAGGGATCTTGACCGCCGCCGCCACGTTCGCCGTGATCCGCGCGTCCGCCACCGCGTGGCTGAGGATCGACCGCAACGTCGCCAACGCCCTCGCAGCAGTCGCCGGCGCCCGACCGGAGGCGATCAGCCCACCGAGCCACGCTGAGACCTCAGCCGACGTGATCGACGCCACCGGCCACCGACCAAAACGCGGTTCGACGTAGTTCCTCCACGCCGCCGTGTCACTTTCACGGGTCCGACGCTTGACGGCCTCCCGCGTCGACAACCAGTCCGTCGCGACCGTCGACAGCGGCACCCGGCCCCGCCGCGGGTCGATCCACTCACCCAGTCGCAGGCGACGCGACTGGTCCTGCTCCCACGCGACGGCATCGGCCTTGCGGTCGAAGACCCGGGTCGCGACATACCGCCCATGCGACTTGACTCTGGCCCGATATCGAACGAGGCCCACGCCGGTCACATACCGCTGAACGCTCATCGACCAGCACCAGCTGGCTCGCGCTGAGCGTCCACCCAGGCCGACACATCCCGGACATCCCACACCAGCCGCCGCCCGACCTTCACGGCTGGCGCGAACCGGGCCTCCTGGCGCAGCCACCGGATAGTCAGCACCGGAACCCGCAGGTACTCCGCGACCTCATCGATCGTCATCAGCTGTTGCATGATCCGTCCCTCTCCCTTTAGGCCGCGTCGGTCGCGGGCTGAGTTGCCGAACGGTTGTCCACAGGCCCAGGCGGACCCGTGCCGAGCGCTTCCTTGGCCTGCTCGTACTGGTGGCGCCAGCGGCGGCGTTCGAGGATGGAGGCGGTGAGCACGTCGACGTAGTCGGCGGCGGTGACCGGGACCTGTTCCCACACGAACCGGGGCCGGCCGTCGGTGTGCAGCACATCGGCGGCGCACCGGTCGACCTCGGGCGCATCCATCCCGGCCGCTTCCAACGCTTGCCGGACGACTGTGGCCCGGTCGGCGCGGTGCTCGGACAGCGTCTTCCCGGACCATTTACGGGAGGCGAGGACCCGCCGACCGCCGAGCCCGAGGTTCTCCTTCTCGTGCGCCTTCCCGACACAGGAGCCGGGGACCAGGCCGGGGCCTGGGTGGCGGGGCTGGATGCCGTAGCGGAGCCAGTTCGCGCATTCGGGGGTGCACGGCAACCACCGCACCTCCGCATGGAGCCGGTCCACGTGCGCTGCCATCCGCGGGTCGGGCTGTCCCGTCACAGGGTCGATGTGGGTGTTGGCGACGGCTTTGGTGAGGTATTTGGTCAGGTACCGGACGGCGCGGTCGGCGTCGGGGGTGCCGCCGAGGATCCCTTGGATGTCTAGCTGCGCACCGAACCGCAGCACGTGCGCCGGCTTGGCGTCCGGGTCGTTGTCGAGGTCGTCGAGTGCCTGCTCCCAGGTCCGCAGCTGGTGCCCGGTCTCAGAGTCCCGGTAGCACTGGGCGTCCCTGTCCCAGAGCGGGAGACGGTCGACGTACACGGCCTGGTCGAACGCCGGCCACCACAGCTGGGCGTAGGTGGCCTTGGTGACGGCCCTGATCGTCCCCCTTGGGATGGCGCCGCGGATGGCCGCGTGTAGGTGGGGGGCGAGTCGTTTCTGGGCTTCGATGGCGGAGAAGTACTGAACTTGGTATCCGGCGCAGCGGCGCAGGTTCTGCACCCACCGGTCGACCAGTTTCGGGAAGTGCAGCGCGTCTAACGCCGCACGCCGGTAGTCATACGACCCGGGGCGTTCCGGCGCCCCGACCCCGGTAATGACCTTCCCGTAGGAGGGGAGGGTGAGGGTGACGAACATCGACGGCCGGTAGCACTTCCCCTCCGCCGTCTCGAAGGGCCGGCCGATGGTCCGGTCCTCGGTGGGGACCTTCGGCAAGTCGGTAGCGTCCTGCCGGCGCCTGGTCGACCGCACCCGACGCAACCCCTCATCGTCACCCTGGTCGTCGTTGAGGTCCTCGCCCGGGTCGTCGCCGTCAGAGGGCGTCTGCTTACCCGCGGGTTCTTCGGTGAGGTGCCACCCTTCGGCGCACTGGTGCATCCGCAGCACCCGCGCTTTGTGGGCGCAGGGCGGGCACTTGGAGTCGCGAGTAGAAGCGCAGGCGATCGCGACCCTTGTGCTGTCCCCGGTGGCCCGGTCGGTGACCGTCCGCAGGACCGGGCGGACACAGACCCGTTCGTGCACCGCGAGGATGTGCACCATCTCCGCCGTCACCGACAGCGGCACCTGACCCGAGGCGCGGGTGCTGCTCACGCGGCACCGTCCAGCCCGGGCAGCGGAGAAGCCACCCACGACGGCCCATCAGCGGTCACCACGGCCGGCGCGGTGTCCCAGTGTGAGCCGGCCCAGAACCCTGCCTCGGCGCTCACCTGATGGGCGGAGGACGCGCAGGCGGCGCGGACGGGGCACCGGTCGCAGAGGACGGTCATGGTGACCCGCTCCCAGGTGTCGACCTGATCGGCGTCGAGGGTCCAAGGCAGTTCGAGGCGTCGGGCGCACAAAGCGTCGACCATCCACGCCGTGCCGACAGCTGCGGGGCCGGTCATGCGGCTTGCTCCGGCCAGGGCGACGCCGCCGGATCGTTCGGTTGCTCAGGGGCGTTGTCGTCGTCGGTGAGGACCTCGAGGCGGGGGCCGGGGGTGTACCGGCGGACGAGGTTGGTGATGTTGGCGGCGGTGATGTGGGTGAACCGGACCCGCACGGGTTCGGGGGTGCCGTCGAGGTTGACGTACCCCACCCCGGGCGTCGAGGCGGAGATCCGGTCGGTGAACGCTCCCCGGTTGCGTGACCCGGCGCCGAGGATCAGGTCCGCTTGCTCGGCTTCGGCGGTGCGGAGGGCGATCCGGGTGGGGAACAGGTCCCGCATCCCGAGCACGTCCTTCCTCGCGTCCTGCGTTGCGCCGATCAGGGTGACTCCGACGGCGCGGCCTTGGGAGAGCAGCAGGGACAGGGAGGCGAGCAGTTGCGCCTTGACCGCCCGGTCGGTGACGTAGGAGGTGAGGGAGGCGAGTTCGTCGACGACGATCACGATCAACGGCTCTGCCGCGGTGGGGGTGTGGGAGCGGGTGACGCCGCGGCACGCTGACGCCCTGGCTTGCATGACGGTGACGGCTTCGTCGAGGAGGGCGGCGATCTGCCACTGCCACGGCACCGTCCCCTTGGCCGACCCGTCGGACGTTGAGTCGCCGTAGGCGAACCGGGCGAACAGGGGCCCGCCGAAGGCGAGTTCCATTCCGCCTTTGGGGTCGACCGCCCAGACCTGCGCTAGGCCGTCCCGGATGGCGGGGGTGAGCCCGGCGAGGATGGACCAGATCACCGACCCTTTGCCGGACCCCGTCTCCCCGCCGACCAGGACGTGCGTGTGCGCCACCCTGAGCGGAAACACAGTCCCGTCCTCGGCGAGGGCGACGGGCACCGCGGCCAGATCGACACTCTCGGTCGGCGTGAACGCAGGCACCGGCTGCGTGAGGGGGTCGGTGGTGAGGAACCACAGCACCAGCTGGTGCACGTTCCCGGGGAGGGAGCGGACCCGGCACTCCAGCGCCCCGAACGTCTGCGCCAACCGTGGGGCGGCGGCCGACCAGTCTTCGAGGGTGTGACCGGGCAGCATCCGGACGTGCACCAGGTCCACTGCTCCGGTCGACAGGACGTGGCCCAGCCGGGGTAGGTACTCGATCCCGTCGACTCGCACCGCGAGGCCGGTGGTGACCATGCCTGGTTGCCACCGGTACCGGTACACCCGCGCCCGCCGAGACCAGCCACGGGCAGGCCAGGCGACCCACCGAGTGAACGAGGCCCGCCACAGCGCCCACCAGCCGCCCAGGGTGGCGGTGACGACTCCGACAACAGTGACGAGCGGGGCGGGGCCGTAGTCGCCGACGAACCGGCACACCAGCACCGCGACTGTCGCGGCGACCAGGATCAGGGGCCGCTTGATGAACCAGACCACTGCGGCCCAGAGCCTGCGGCCGCACCAGGCGGCGATCACTGTGGACAGGGGGACGTGGACCTTGGCGATGTCGAGCCGGATCGGTGCCCGGTCCCTGGCGTGTCCGCCGAGCCGATTCACAACCGGTTCACCTGCACCCACACCCAGTGCCCGGACGCTTTCAGCCCGTGGTTGACCGCGGGCCCGGCGCCGGTCATGCCCAGGACCAGCCCGAAGACGACGCACACCAGCGCCGACCCCGCCCGCAGGGTGCGGGTGCGCATCAGGAGGACGATGAGCAGGAACAGCACCACCGCCGTGGCGACCACGCTCATGGCGCTACGCGGCCTTGTCCTGCGAACCGGCACGCACAGCGGCCGGGGCGATGGTCTCTGCGGACCAGGACTCGGAGAACCCGCCCGACTTCAACAGCCGGACCTCCACCGACAGACCGGTGAACCCGACCGGCGTCAACGGCGGCACTGTCGGCTCGTCGAGGCTGCCCACGCTCACCTTCGCCGTGACCGTGGAGGTACGACCGAACGCGGTCTGCGGGTACAGAACCTCGACACCCCAGAGCGGCATCCCGCTGTTCTCGTCCCGCGCCTGACGATCCGAGGGACGACGCCCGCCACCGGGCTTGTCCTCCCACTCCCGCACCGGCTCCACGATCCCGGTCGCCGTCATCGGCTGCCGCCTGCTGTCCACCGAGTAGTTCGACACGTTGTCTCCTCTTGCTCCTTGGCCTCGATTGAGGCTGACAAGACCGAGGTTCGCTGTTGACGTAGGGACAGCGTCACCGCACACTGAGACGACTATGGACGTCCTCTGAGTGAGAAGTCGTCCCAGTCCGTCCGGAGGCAGCGTGGCGAACGAGCGTCTACGAGACACATTCGCGGCCCGCGGTCTCGACCCCGGTGCGGTCGGTGACCGTTTGGGCGTTGACCCAAAGACGGTTCAGCGTTGGGTGAGTCAATCCCGAATCCCATATCCCAGGTACCGGGCGCAGCTGGCGGCGTTGCTGAAGGAGTCCGAGTCGTGGCTGTGGCCCGAGTCCCTTTCCCCGGACCGGATCGAGCAAGCGTCCCGGTCTGAGGTCGTGGCGGTCCACCCGCGTCGAGCGTCAATCAGTGGAGACGACTGGCTGCGGCTGTTCTCGTCGGCGACCACGTTCGTCGACGTCCTCGTGTACGCCGGCCTGTTCCTGCCAGAGCAGACTCCGACGATTGTCGAGCTGCTGAAGGACAAGGCAGCCAAGGGAACTCGCGTGCGGTTCCTCCTAGGCCAGCCGGAGTCGGCCGCCGTTGCTCTTCGCGGGGAAGAGGAAGGCATCGGCGGCCAGGCCGTCGCCACGAAGGTCCGCAACTCACTGCAACTCCTTCGCCGCCCCTTACAGAAGGCGCCGGGCGTACAGGTGCGACTGCACTCGTCGACGCTGTACACATCGATCTACCGCAGCGACGACACGATGATTGCCAACACGCACGTGCTCGGCCTGCCTGCCGCCCAAGCGCCCGCCATACACCTGCGCCGGCTATCGGCAGGGGGACTATTCGACACCTACGCTGCCATGTACGACAGGGTGTGGGACGAGGCCGAGCCGGCCTGGCCGTAGGAGGCGAGATGGGACGAACCGATTACGTCAACGACCCCGCGGCGCCCCGGGCGACGCGCATCGTGCCCGCTGCAACCGCGTTCATACAGAATGACGACGGTGCAGTCCTCCTCATCAGCCGCTCCGACAATAACCTATGGGCAATGCCTGGCGGAACTCAAGAAGTGGGCGAGACGATCGCCAGAACGGCAGAGCGTGAAACGCTTGAAGAAACCGGATACCAGGTCCGCGTAACAGGCCTAGTCGGCGTCTATTCCGATCCTCACCACGTCATCCAGTACGATGACGGAGAAGTGCGTCAACAGTTCGCGCTTACGTTCCGAGCCGTGCTCGAGAGCGGAGCATTAACGCTCAGCGACGAGTCACCGGATGTTCGCTGGTTCTTCAAAGATGAACTCGACGACATTGCACTACACCAATCAGTTCGCCTCCGCATAGAACACGGCTTCGCCAACGCTGACACGCCCTATCTCGGCTAATCAGCATCACCCAAGGACTCCCTGATGCTGTGCGCGATCTCGACGCGCGCCTCGGCTTGTTGGAGGCTCGGAGCTATCACAAGCATGCATTGGGCGACAATGTGATCCCTGCCGTAACGTACAACGACCTCTTCGACTCGCTCCGAGAGGGTCGTTCTTTCGCCACCAGGGCCGGTCGTTGAGTCGCTTACCCAAAGGACATCTCGCTCTAGGCTAGCCACTTCGCGAAATTCTAAGAGCGCGCTTGATAAGCCGCGCCTGCCAGCCTCGATTTGGGCGCAACTGTGATATGCCACCAAGCCACATATGTCATCTGGCCACCCGCTGGTACGTAAGAAGCGCGCCCCATCGATCGGATGAAATCCGGTGTCGTTAAGTGACGCTGCATATCCAACATCGTGAAGCCAGGCCGCCGACACCACGATCTCCGGGTCGAGCTTCAACCGAGTGCAATGACCAGCTGCCACAGTGGCTACTCCTTCACTGTGTTGCCAGCGCTGGGGTAGCGAGTGCGATAGATACCTTTCGGCCACCGACCGTGCGACGCTGCTGCCCCATCTCAAATCTCTAACCTTTCATGCCTCATATCGCAAATCCTACCGCTTATCTCTGCTGCGCTAGAGTCTGCCAACCAGCCCGGTGCCACTTGTTCTTCCGGTACTATGCCAGCATGGCCGACTCCGAGACGCTGTGGCGTGGTAGGTGGTGGCTTCCCGAGGCACCAGAGGACGAGCAATACGGGACGCTCATCTGCAGCGAAACCGGAGCACTGCGCCTAGAGTTAGTCGGCGGCTTCGACGACACCATCAAAACGCCATTGGAAGGCGGACAGGGCGCCTCGATCAGTCCTGGCGACGGCTTTCCCATGATCCTGGGCCAGTGCGGCAATGAGTATTTCACATTATTGGACTGTTCAACCATAAGCCTTGGCGGCATGCTTTTCCTCAACTTGTCGAATCACATCCTTAACGTGAGTCGAGCATTGCGCGGAGTCGCGCTCGATTACCCGGATGAACCTGTTTTTTCAGGAATCGAGCTAGAGATCGATTACCTGCTCTTTTGGAGTTGTCTCACTACTATGTCCGCGGAGCTGAAGTTGGATGAACAGCAGCGTTGGTCCGGCTGGCAGGACGCACACACGGCGCCCGTGGACGCACTAACCGCGGAGTGGAGAAATCTTTCCATTACGGTTGATCTAGCTTACTCGGCGTTCAAATATAAGACGGACAATGCCAACGCTCGCTCACTTTCCGCGAGCGAGAAGGCTCAAGTCATGATCAGGGCCTCACGGCCCACTAGTTACTCAGGTTTCGATCGGCATGCTAAGTGCTTCCAAGATTTGCTGACATTTTCCCTGAATTACCCCTGCGCGCAGCGTAGCGTCGAGTTGGTGCTCTCAGAGCACGTGGCGGCTCGCAGTGCTGCAACTAGGAACGTTCAAGTTTTGGGCAAGCGCGTGTACTCGACAGACCAATCGCCTCACAATGACTTGGGGGTCGGTCATAAGTTCTTCTTTCGGCTCAATCAAGTTGCCACCTTTGGTGAGCTTATACCAGCATGGTATGACTTGTACGACCGATGCTTCCTCGCCTGCAATATGCTGTTTGGCTTGAAGTATCTGTCGCAAGGCTTCATTAGTACTCGAGTATTGACCGTGGCTTCCGCCCTTGAATCAATGCACCGGTCGCTTGGGGACCATAAGTCGATGCCAGACGATGAGTTCGATGCTTTGATGCAACAGGTGATGGCGGGCGTCGAGGGCGCCGAGCGTAGACAGTGGGTTAAGAGCCGCTTACACAACCAGCTCTCATATGGCCAACGTGCGCGAGAGATAGCCAGGACGCCTAACGCCGAGGCAGTCCAGCTTTTGCTTACAGACTCCGCCAAATGGAGCCTTATTTTGAGAGAATGCCGCAACGGTTTAGCGCACGCAAGTGAGCAGAACGGTCTGTCAAACGGGGAGTTACTTTTTCGCCTACTTCGCGTCACCTCAACACTGTTGAGTCTAACACTTATGGAACACCTAGGGATATCCGCGGTGGTCGAGCTTGAAGCAGTAGAGGCGAATCAAGAAGTCGCGTATGATCGCCGAGAATTTGCGCGACTGATGGTAGAACACTTCACGTAGGAACGAGCAAGACTCGGTAGAACGAGCGCACGTGGGACTGTCGAAGCTCGATGCACATGGCGCCTTTTTGCTGCGACTGCGATCCCTCTCCCGGCCGGTCTGCAGACTGCCGAAACCGGCTCTAATAGGTCAAGGGCCTCGCTACGCTCGGCCATTGGCGCGGGTCCTCGCTTCGCTGCGGGCCGCGCCGCCCCGCCATAACGCGGAGGTCGGGCAACAATCGCCTAAAGCCGTCTCCTGCCTTCCCACTGCACTATTCGGCTGGCTCGTCGCCTTCGTCCGGTACATCAATCACGTCTTCTGCCAGCGAGGGCCGTTGCAAACGTTGGGTGCGCGGTTGGTGGTCCGAGCTTGGCTTGTGTTCCTCGTTTGACGACAGCCGCAGCATGTGGCGCTGGCAGCTACCGATTGCCCTTCGAGCGATTGTGGGGCACGCAGAGCATCTCGCAGTTCGTGAGGTCTGATGCGCCGCCCTTGCTCCAGGCCGCCACGTGGTCGGCGTCCATCTCGCTCACGTCATAGACGCGAGTCGCGTTGTTGTTGCCGCCGCCCGCGCACATCGGGCAGTTCGATATCCCAGCTGTCTCGGCCGCCGCCGTCTGCCGTCCGTATGCGGCCAGCTTCGTCTTCTCATCGAAGACGCGCACCTCGAGAAGCTTCGTGTCTGCCTCGCCGCCGAGCAGAAATTCATAGATCCCCCGCTTGTTCTTGACGTCCAAGTCACCCATGAGTTCCAATACCCGCACTTCGAGCTTGGTCGGGTCGAGACTGGCGTCCTTATACTTGTTGTAGAGAGGACCCCACTTGACCGACTTCATCTGTGAGCGCTTCTTCGGAAAGGTGGTCTCGATCCAGACGATGACGCCCTTGAAGTACAACCACAGTTCGTCGGCATTGGTGTCGCGCTGGTGGTCCCGCATATATTCGTCGACCTTGCCGCCGTTAATCCACTCGATCGACGTCTCGAGGTAGTCCTGGCGGATGGGCGAGCCGGTCATGTAGTCGCTAGCGATTTGGTATGCCGGGCAACCGTTCTTGCTGAAGTACTTCTTCGCCGCGGACACCCACGAGCCGTGATAGACGGCGTTACGCAACTCTTGGTCGGTGAGTTTCTCGCCGGCGATATTGATGGTCTTGAACCAGTCGAGCTTCTCCGAGTCAGTACCCTCGCAGAAGTACACCATGAGTTCGTAGTCGAGGATCTGCTCCTGCTGGTCCAATTGTAGGTTGTGGAAGGCGAGCTGGTGCCCGTCGACCAGGATGGAAAAGTCCCCCTCGACGTACTGACAGATTGAGATCGTGCGCTGCTGGCCGTCAATCACCTCGAAGGTGTCGTCCGTCTGCACGGCCCAGTACATGACGTTGAGCGGGAACTCTTTGCGCAGGGTCTCGATGACGGCGTCGCGCTGCTTGTCCTTATAGACGAACTCGCGTTGATAGGGCGGGCGGACGTCGAGGTTGCCGTCATAGGCTCGCACACCGAGTTCCTCGTTGTCCTCGTAGCCCGCGACGAGAGCGCGGACCTCGATTCGCTGGAGGTCGATCTTCATGAGTCGGTCTCCTTGCGGCGTATTAGAACCCGGGGGTAGGTCTGGATGAAGCACTCGTCCCCGACCGTGTAGTAGGTCTTCCCAATGGGCGGGGCAGCAACCTTCAGCACGGCTCCATCGTTGAGTTTCCCGACTGTACTAGTTGTGTGGTCCGCGCTGACCTGTACTTGCTTGGGGTAGGTCTTCGTGGCAGCGCCGAACCACGTCTTCGTGATGCCGACGATCTCGAACTGATCGGGGTTATGCTTGCCCAAGAAGCTGACAGGGACTCCCATCACACCCGGGTAGTCCATCGGAACTTCGACTGCCTTGGCCACCTCGATGCCGTCGAAGTTGTCGTAGGTCGGGTATTTATCAGGATCGTAGGTCTTGTAGAGGGTCAGATCTTCGTGGCGTCTAGAGTGGTCCAGGTTCGTGAACCACGCAGAGTTGCCGATGGTCTGGTAACGGTGACCGTCCTCGCCCATGCGCTGACCGGTCTTCACTGGAAAATCGTCGCTGACGCGAAACCACATCTGTCCGGTACCGGTACGGGTCACCCCCAACCAAAACTTTCCCTCCTGCACAAGCGGCCAGATGTCTCTAGTCGTGACAGCGTTCATGTTTCCGATGATGAGGAACTGTTTCGCGTGCTCTATGAGCTGTGCGACGTACTCGCGGAACAGGCTGAATGGAGGGTTAGTCACGACGATGTCCGACTGCTCCAGCAGCGCGATACTTTCGTTCGAGCGGAAGTCTCCATCGCCTTCGAAGTACTTGACCTCGATCTCGTCACGTCCCGGGACTCGGTCGCCGTCCTTATCGCCGTCGTATTCGAGGTAGACGGCCTGCCCGCTGTCCTCCTTCGAGAAAAGATCCATGTCTTGGCTCTTATAGCAGGCGGCAATCAACTTCTTGAGACCGAGCCTCTCGAAGTTGTAGCTGAAGTAGTGGAAGAACTCGGATTCGCGGGGGTCGTCGCAGTTAAGATAGACAACCTTGCCTTTGAAGTGCTTCTTATAGTGCCGCAGCTCCTTCTCGATGTCGCTGAGCTGAGTATAGAACTCGTCCTCCTTGGCTGCCTTGGCGTCTCCGAGGCTGCGCTGTTTCGACGCCATGCCGGCTCCTGCCTCCTTGTTCCGCTCGGTCGCACTGAGCCGAAGCCTATCTGTAGCGGGTAGTCCGACCACCAAGCACACTCGCGGCGACGGCGACGGTGACGGTGACGGCCAGGTCCAGCTCAAGCTGCAGCGAAAGCGCTTCGTGTCTAGCCATGACGTCCGCGAGGCGGTTGAAAAACAGCGAACCGCCGACGCCCGGCTTGCCCTTCCCAGCCAGTAGCGTTGACAGCAGCGGACGGCCGAGGGGTGGGACGCCGGCGGCGGCTACAACTGGTGACTAGGCGCAAGGACGCCACTGGTCTGCTCGCGTCAACCTCGTAACTACACAAGATCGGCGTCAGGAGGGGCGAGCCGAGCCTCCCTGGAACCGCGCTGGTCGTTGCACATACCCGCGCGGTCTCCTGAGTGTCATTCTGCGCGACAACGCGGAGGCATCGGGGCGGACGCTGACGGATGCCAGGGGATCATCGCCCCAGGTCAGAGGCCTTCGAGCAGCAGCCGGAAGTCGTCAGGCCAGGCTTCGGGAGCAAGAAGCCGAGCGGTTGGCCGACACGAAGGCATCCCGAGACAGCCGGCCCTCTCTCTTCGCAGGATTGTCCGGGCTTCCCACGCGGCGTAAAGGGCGCCTGTGGCGTCGCTTCGCGATCGGGCAAGCTCGACCCTGGACACAGCCTGTCCAGCCCTGGCGCTGCTCCGCTGTAAGGACCGGGGCGAAGTGTGCTGTCTCCTGTGTCCCCGAGATGTCCCCGAAGCACCGTGACCCACCCTCATCGAGGCACGACTAGCGGGCTCAGCCCGGTGCGTCGTGGCGGCCATGAATGGCAGAACGAATCTCCGGACTGACTCGTAATGCGTAGGTCGTGGGTTCGATTCCCACAGGCGGCTCCCCACAAAACCGCAGGTCAACGGCCATTCTCGCCGCTGGCAGTCGCGCGCCGCTTGGTCGCCAGCACGCTGGACGTCCCCACGAGATGTCCCCACTTTCGCCGCCTCGGGCGTGCCTGCTCTGTCCAGGCCGGCAGGGGTGACGGCTCGGGTGGGAGGTCAGGACTGGCGCGCCGGGTCCAGGGCGCGGTCGAAGACGGCGCCGGTGGCCTGGGCCTGCACGTACTTGTCCACGACGTCGATGGCCCAGTCCCTGGTCGTCCAGGTGCTCGGCTGGTAGAGCCCAAGCGCGGTGTTGAGCAGGACGTCGCCGGTGTAGACGACCGCGAAGACGGCATTGACCGCCTTCTGCCCCCGCAGCCCCGTGGCGGCCGCGATGCCGTACGCGGTGCCCCACATCCCGCCCAGCGCGAAGTGGGTGGTGTAGTTCAGCCGCCGTCGAGCCGCCGGGGTCGTGGGGTGCACCGGGAGGAGATTCTCGGCGAAGGCCGCCGGGGCGTCGCTGTCCTCGCGCTGGGTGAGCGGCATCTCGATGAGCTTCTGGACCGCGGTCATCACCACCGTCCCGGCCAGCCCGGCGAGCACCCCCCGACCCAGTACGGTTGCGGTCGACGGCTTGTTGTTCACCTGCATGGTGTTCCTCCGCGGTGGTTGTTCGGTGCGGGGCTTGGTGATCCGCCCCGCATTTTCCGGACAGTTCCAAACAGCGATTTACGCTGCTGCGTTGCGGTCTAGGTACTCGTTGTGGACTTCTTGTGGGGTCCGATAGCCGAGTGCCGAGTGGAGACGTCTAGTG
>JAABUM010000634.1_pt1 | contig 59366 bp, 49 predicted proteins | sample 5559161 | NCBI WGS metagenome assembly JAABUM01 (sample SAMN10711868, study PRJNA513369) | rock metagenome | isolation source: Antarctica rocks | place: Antarctica: Victoria Land, Siegfried Peak nord
GCTCAACCGCCCCACGCTCAACCGCCCCACGCTCAACCGCCCCACGCTCAACCGCCCCACGCTCAACCGCCCCACGCTCAACCGCCCCACGCTCAACCGCCCCACGCTCAACCGTCTTCCTACTTCCACCGCGTCACGCTTACCCGCGTGCCTTCGCTGCTCGATTGAATGTCGAACTCGTTCATCAAGCGCCGTGAACCGCTCAAACCCAGCCCCATGCCGTTGCCGGTGGTGTAACCGTCTTTGAGCGCCAGTTCCAGGTCGGGGGGAATGCCGGGGCCAGCATCTTGAAAGGTGAGACGAAGCCCTTGCCGCATGTTTTGTTGCACGATTTCGAGTTGCATCGTGCCGCCGCCGCCATAGTCGAGCGTGTTGCGCGCCAGTTCGCTGGCCGCCGTGACGATTTTGGTTTGATCGATCAGGCCAAAGCCGACCTCAATTGACCAGGCGCGCGCGATCTGACGCGCGCTCACGATGTCACTTGAATTCCTTAGAGCAACAGAATCGCTTTTCAAGACGGCCATGAGGTCTTATCTTCCGCCGCATCGCCGGGGTGCGAAACGGGCAAATCGTCCACAAGGAGCGAGTCGCGCAACAACGCCATGCCGCGCTCGACGTTGAGTGCCGTGCGCACGCCCGGCAGCGACAAGCCCAGTTCCACGAGGGTGATGGCCACAGCGGGTTGCATCCCGACGACCACCGTTTGCGCGTCCAAAACGCGCGACATCTGGGCGACGTTGGAAATCATGCGCCCGATGAACGAGTCCACAATTTCCAGCGACGAGGTGTCGATGAGCACGCCGCGCGCTCCTTCGGACACGATGCGTGAGGTGAGGTCATCTTGAAGCGTTGTGGCCAAACGGTCGTGCATATCGACCTGAATAGTGACCAGCAAAAACGCCCCCATCTTCAAAATCGGAATGCGTTCCATGAGTTCAAGCTCCCATCGCTGCCGGTCGAGTCACCAGAGGCGTGTTAGAAGAAGCGGGCGCAAGGCGTGTCAACCCGATGTTGTTCCGTCGCAGCGCGACTTTGAACGCGTCGGCGAGACTAGCTTTGGTGAGCACGCCCGACAAATCCACGCCCAGATGGACGATGGTTTGCGCGATTTGAGGGCGGATGCCGGAAATGATGCACTCGGCGCCCATCAAGCGCGCCGCCGTCACCGTTTTAATCAGGTGCTGCGCGACGAGCGTATCGACGGTAGGCACGCCAGTGATGTCGATGATGGCGATTTCCGACCCGGTTTCGACGATGCGTTGCAGCAACGACTCCATCACGACCTGCGTGCGCGCGCTATCAAGCGTTCCAATGAGGGGCAACGCCAAAACGCCGTCCCACAACTTGACGACGGGCGTGGACAGTTCGAGTAGTTCCTCGCCTTGGCGCGCGATGACTTCTTCGCGCGCTTTGAGAAAGCACTCGCTTGTCCACAATCCCAAAGCGTCGAGCATGTTGTTGGCGCGCATCACTTCCCCCATCAGTTCGTCGGGTTGCTCGCGCAGTTCTTGCCCTAAAAGACCCAACAACGGTTCTTTAAAGGAGAACACGAACGTGGCGGTTTCGGTGGGCGTGAAGCCTTGCTGGGCGCGCGAGCGGGAAACCTGCGCGAGCATGGCGCGCACATCGTCCCACGCGGCGTCCCAAATATCGAAATTGTTCGATGCGCAGGCGCGGCGCAACAAACCCAGAAACTCGGTGCACTGAGCGGCCAGTTCGCTTTGCTTCATCAAGCCGTTTTGCCCGCTCATCGTCCTTTGCTGCCGGGCAGTCCACTTGGCAAGGAGCGAAGATTCTTCTCGTGTCAGGAGGTCGGGAAGGCGGCTGAAAGTGGAACTTTGATCTGTGTTGGCGGGCATAAACGAAAACTCCGTCAGGGGAGCGACGGATGGGCGAAAGTGTATCCGATGCTTTCTTGCGCCCCGGATGTGAACCACTGGGAACAAGCGACGTGAAGGCGTCTGGTTCTTTCGGTTGCTAAAGGGTGGGCGGGCTGAACTGAGTGAACGGCAACCCGAACAAGCCTGTTGTTCGAGAAGCGCGTGCAGGCGAAACCAGCGCAATTCGCAACCGCTCATAACCCTTGATTTGACTTCGCGTTCGGAATCTCCCTGGCCCTGCAATGGCCGCTCAGGCGGCGGGTCTTGCGCCTTGACCGTTCATAAACAGTGGAAGTCCCAACGATTCGCAAGGGGCGTTGCGGCTGGATCACTATAAGGCCAAAACATAGCCAGGAAGCGGAACATGACTCCACGGTTTTTTTCGCTTGGCCCACTTCAACGCGCCTTTTGGGGCGCGGGCTTACTCTTTGGGGCGGTTGCTTCGGCTCACGCCCAAGAGGGCACGGCGCCGGCCAATCAAGCCGATACAACCGCCGTGCCTTCTTCCCCGACGCCAGCGCAACCCACTTCCCCGGCAGCCACCGAAGAGGCGCCTAAAACAGGGCTTGCACTGGGAGCTGACCTGTTTTATGGTAGCTCGAATTTGCCTTCGGCGCACCGCTTCCGGGACGGGTTCTGGCTGGGTTCGGGAGCCTACTTTCCGTCCAATGTTTACGCTCTTTACAACGCCAAAGATGGAACGAGCGCCAAAGTCGCGGTATCTCTGGGCAAGTTCTACAACGGGTCTGTTCCTGGGTTCGACCAACCCATCGAAGCCTACGTGTCCAGACCGCTCGGCAAAACGACCTTTACCGCGGGCAAGTTTTACGTTCCCTTCGAGTTGCAGGAATGGGAATACGAGACGGAATACGGTCTTCAGGCCGCGCGCGATCTGGGCAAACGCGGTTCGGTTGTCGCGGCTTTGACTTACAACCGGCGACGCGACACGCCCAACGCTTACCTGCGCTATGCCCGCTCGATTGGCCCGGCGACAGTGGGTTTGTCGCTGGGCGGCGGGCGCGGCTTTTCCTTCGACACCGATCACGACCGGGGCGCATCCCTTGATCTCACCGTTGAGCGGGGCCGATTTCGCCTGGAAAGCGCGGCACTTCTGGCTCAAAAAAGCAGCGCCTCCTCGCGCTTTCTGTTCGCTTTTGCCCGCCTCAACTTTCAACTCAACCCGAAAACAAAGCTTTACCTCGCGCGCCATTCGTGGAGCGACCGTTTGGATCAACAAGGCAACGGCCATTTTTCAACGCTTGGCGCCGTTTACCGTTTGACTCCGCATCTCGCGCTTGAAGGCGCCGTGTCCCGTTCGGGCGAACTGAAGCGTAACATCAACTGGATCGAGTTGCACTACACAGCCCAGCGTTAGTTTTCAACGTGTCTGAGCGCGTATCCCGCGTTTGGAGTGCGCCTGTCAGAAGAGAAAAAGCCCTGACGGGCGCACTCCAAACCCCGTAGCGACGCCTAGAAGACGTGCCAACTGTCTTTCAAAGGAAAAGCAGGTGTTCCTGTTGCGAGCGGGCCTATCGTCCTCTTCGAATGCGCCGCCCTCTTGGGTTGAAAGAGGACAGGAGTCCCGCTCATGGAAAGCTGCGCCAGTGCAACAGGAGCGGGGCTTTTTACGGCTCCGCTTTAGTCCTTGGCCCGTTCGTCGAGCGCGACTACGCGGCGATATTTGTCGGCCCACGCCGAAACGGGATTGTTGCCGCTCGCCGGGTAGCCGCCCCACGGCTCGAACGTCCATTCCACGCTCGGATCGCCGTTCATCACCACGCGCGCGGCGTTGCCAAGGCGCGCCGACCACAAAGCCCCCTCGCCATCGGGCGACAAAATCGCCGCGCACAAGGGAAAGCGGTTGCTCGGCCACAGCGCCGCGAACTCCTCTTCGCTCGCGCGCCCGATCCACAAAGCGGGGCCAAACAGCCCTTGCGTCACGAGTTCGCTTTGCGGGAGTGGCCCTTCCACCAAAGTGGGATGGAGCAGATTGCCCTCGCGCTGGCCGCCGCACAGAACGCGCCCGCCGCTCGCTTCGATGCGCTCCAAACACCAGCGCGCTTGCTCTTCATCGAGGAGCGGCCCGACATCGGTTCGCTCGTCGCGCGGATCGCCTGCGACGAGGGCCTTCCAGCGCGCGACGAGTTGTGCCCGAACCGCCTCATACAGCGCGGGATGAACCAGCGCGCCGTTCACCGAAGTGCAAGTTTGGCCGTTGTAGCGCACGGCGCCTTGCATCAGGATTTGGGCGCTCCAAGCCGGATCCGCGTTTTGGTCAACCCAAACCCAAGCGTTGCCTTCGGCATCGGCGATCACGCTCTGGCGATGCTCGAAACCCTGCGCGATGAGTTTTGCGGCGTGACGCGATGAACCGAGATAATGAATCAGAATCGGCGACTTCGCGCCGTGAAGCGCGCCGATCAGGAGTTTGGCGGGCGCCATCACGACGCTCGCCGCATTCGCAGGCACACGGGCGCGTTCAAGCGCACGGCACACAGTGGCCGCCGACAGTGGACAAGACGCCGGAAAGCGCAAAATCACGCGATTGCCCGTGGCCAGGGCGTTGAGCAAGCACGTCACGCCCAGAAACAGCGCCGCGCTCGCCGGAAGCACAACGGCAATTGTGCCCCACGGAACAGCGATGCGCCGAAGAACCCGTCGCCCGCCCGCCGCTTCGTAGAGCTGCGGCGGCGGCGCGGCGAAGGGCGACCAGCCCGCATCGCAAAAATCGCGCACGAACGAGAGAATGCCCTCGCGCACTTCGAGGCAATCGGCGCGCACAAACGCCGTTCCAAGTTGCAGCGCCTCGAATATCTGCGGCGACAGCGCTTCGAGTTCGGCGTGCAAACGAACAGCAAAGGCGCGCACTTCGGCGGGCGCAAGAGAAACGGGCTGTTCCAGCGAAGCCAGCAAAAGCTCCAACTCGCCTTCATCGAGCGAGCGCGTTCGTCCAAGCAACGCGCCGTCAAGAGGCGAACGCGCTGAAACGATTTCACCGCGTCCGGCGCGCTCGCCCCATAGCCAACTCGTCAACAACTCGTTTTTGTTCGCGGCGGGTCGCTCCATTTAGCGGCGACCTTTGACGGCAGACGCGAAAATCACGCTGCTAAACCCTTGTTCCGTTTGCGCGGGCACTTGCCGCACGCGCAGGTCTATGTCGGTGAAGCCGTTTTCGCGCAGGCTGGCCAGCACATCGGTTTCGTCCACGCCCGCGCAGGGAAAGAACAGTTCGCCCACAGCGTAAGCGTTGGCCGACGAGCAACACGACAAGATGAGCGTGCCCCCCGGCGCAACGAGGGAGATGATGTTTTTCATGCACTGGCTCCATTCGCTCTTGTCGGTTGTGCAAGCCTCGGCGCAGTAATGACTGGCGACCAGTGGGTAAAAGCCGCGCTTTGAGGCGCCGAGCGGGTCGGTCGCAAACGCGTCTCCAAAGAGAACTGGCGTCACTTTGGCGCGAAGCATCGCCTCGCGCGCCGTGATCTGCTCGTTGGTGGGCGCTGGGTTGCCTTCGAGTTCGAGCGTTTCGCGTCCGAAGTGACGCCAGTTAAAAGCGTCATCATCACTGCGCAACCATTTTTCGACTTGAACACGGTTCGATTCCAAAAAATCGGCGAAATGGATCTCACCGGCTACGGGCGCCATTGGAAGCGCATGGTGAACCGTCGGGCCGCAACCGAACTCAAGAGCTACGGGAACCGGTTCGAGGCGCGCTATGGCTTCGACCAAAAATTGCATGGCGAAATGCTCATCGGGCAGCACTTCGCCATAATATTCGCGCAGATACTCTTCCGGCTGCCATTGCGAGTAGTCGCTTACGGTTGTCTGGGTTGAGGTGGACATGGAAAATCGTCTTGATAGGGAATCTTCTATCAGCGAGGCGTCCTTCATTTTGACTAATCAACCTCCTCTTGTCATCACACCAAGCATTTTTTACTCTGGCCATTTTGTTGTTGGCCTTTGTTGTTTCAAAGGAGGTTTTCTCCTTTGAAAAGGTTATGAAACCCCAATGATCTCTCCTTTGCGTCGTCTGTCTCGTGTTCAACAGCTTTTGCTTTGTGCTTCAGCGTTGTATTGCTTGATTTTTCTGCTGATGCTGGCGCTACGGCCTGGAAGTGGCGAGTTTTATAAGAACTTTCAAAACGTATATCAGATGGCGCCGCCGCTTTTTGCGGGCGTATGTCATCTGCTGTTGGCGTTTCAACAGCAACAGTTGCTCCGGGTGCGGCGTCTGGCGCACTTTTGTATTGGCCTGAGTTGCTTTAGTTTTCTTCTTGGCCAAATCGCTTGGACGTATTACGAAACCATTCGTGATGTGGGAGTGCCTTTCCCCGGCTGGACGGATGTGTGGTATTTAGGCGCGTTTCCCCTTTTGGGGTTGGGAATCGTGTTGTTATTTGGTTTGACGACCCCTTGGACGCGCTTGAGACTGGTCGTGGATGGTGCCATCGCTTCCAGTGGCATAGGCATTGTATCGTGGTATTTCTTGGTATCGGCGTGGTGGGCCAAATCTGGACTCACCGGAACCGGAAAAGTGGTGATCGCGGCCTATCCTCTGTTTGACATCGCCCTTGTGTTTAGCGCGCTCACATTCTTGAGCAGCGCCTACGCTGAAAAAGAAAACCGCGCGTCTACCCTTGCCCTTTCTGGCGGGGTGTGCCTGATAGCATTCGCCGATTTATTGTTTTCCTACTATACCCTGAACGAGTGGTATAGCACTGGCAGCTGGTTCGACTGGGGCTACTCCTTTGGCTGGATTTCCATCGCCTATGCAGCGTTACTGCCCCTGTGGAAGCAACGCGCCGCGCGCGAAGGTGTAAGGTCAAGCCAAAAGGCACAAGCTCAAATCACGGATGCTTTCGAGGACAAAGTGGTTACAGCGCGTCCTTTAAACCCGCTCTGGGTGTTGCGTTTATTGTTGCCCTACCTTTTGGCATTTGCGGCGTGGGTGATCGTCGTTTCGCACGATTACCGGCAAGACCACATCATCAGCACCTCGACCTACGTTTCGGGGTTTTGGCTCCTGTCGCTGGTGATTTTGCGGCAGGTGATGACGATGCTGCACAACCATCAGCTCACGCATCGCCTTCAAGAATTCAACTTAAGCCTGGAGCAAACCATCGCGCGGCGCACGCACCAGATCAAGTCGCTGTTTGAATTGACCAAAGCCGTCAACAACACGCTTCAAGCGAGCGATGTTTTGGAAAGCGCCCTGCTTCACACGCGCGATTGTTTGAACGCTGGGGCTGTGGCGATTCGGCTTTGCGAAACCGGCGACTGCGCACAGTCGGCCAGCATGTTGGAACAAGGACTGGAAGGGCGGCCCGCCGTTTTCGAGTGGATCAAGGAATTGGAACTGGCGCGGCAAGTGGAAAATACGTCAGTTCCCGGCGATGAGGCCGGGATGCTCCTGCGCTCGCCGTTGATGTGGCGCGACACCCGATTGGGCGACATCAGCGCCTTGCGAATGGGAGAGGGCGCCTTTTCGCAAGGCGAAAGCGAGATGCTCGAAAGCATCGCTATCGAAGTGGCGGCGGCCTATCGCAACGCGCAAATCCACGCAGCCGCCGTTGAACACGCCGACCGCGATTCGATCACCGGCCTGTTCAACCACCGCGCCATTCACGAGAGGCTGCAAAGCGAACTGGAACGCGCCGAACGCCTCAAACGCCCGCTCGCGGTCATCATGATGGACTTGAACAACTTCAAGCTGTTCAACGATACCTACGGCCATCCGGTGGGCGATCAGGTGCTCAAGCGCGTGGCGATAGCGCTTGAATCGAGGTGCCGCAAGCTCGACGTTTTGGGGCGCTACGGCGGAGATGAGTTCATCGCGGTTTTGCCCGAAACCGATTTGCCTCTGGCACTGGTGGTGGCGCAGCGCTGGCGCGAACGCATGGAACTCGAAGGCTTTCATTTCGCGGGCGATCAGGAACGGGTGATCCCCGTTTCGCTGTCTTTTGGCATCGCCACCTATCCCGCCGACAGCACTAACCGCTTCGAGTTGATTTCCATTGCCGATGCCAATTTATACACGGCCAAGCTGTCGGAAAAAGGCATCGTGGGCACCAGTGAAACGCAGCGCCAGAACCGGCAACTGCGCACCGAATCGTCGTTCGATGTGCTCGATGCGATGGTGACGGCGGTGGACAACAAAGATTCTTACACGCGGCGCCACTCGGAAGATGTCACCGAATTCGCGCTGTGGATCGCCGAAGAACTCGGTTCATCCAGTGCGACAATGCGCGTTGTGCGGCTCGCCGGATTATTGCACGATGTCGGCAAAATCGGCGTTCCCGAAGCCGTGCTCAAAAAGCCGGGGCGCTTGACAAGCGAAGAGTTCGACGTGATGAAAGGCCACGCCCAGTTCGGCGCGTTCATCGTGGGCGGCGTGCCGGACATGAACGAGATCGTGCCCGGCGTCAAATCGCACCACGAACGCTGGGACGGGCGCGGCTATCCCGACGGTTTGGCGGGAGAAGCCATTCCGTTTCTGGGCCGCTTGCTCGCTGTAGCCGACGCGTGCAGCGCCATGACGACGTCGCGCCCCTACCGGCAGGCGCTCGACTGGAAAGCGGCGATGCAAGAAATCGAGGCCAACATCGGCACGCAGTTCGACCCGGAAATAGCTGTGGCCTTTTTGCGCGCCGCCCGCAAGAAGCGCCCAGATGCTGCGGACGCCAAAACGCCCCGCCTTCAACTGATCGAAGGCCTCAAAAGCGCGACGACCGGTTGACGAGTTCCCAACGAAACAAGGAAAAAGGCGCCGTTTCGGGCGATGATACAGCTCAACTCTGTCAATACGTGTGATACAATATTCGGGCACGTCAGGTAATTTCCCGACAAATGTCGCAACACACGTTTTCTTCGCGCCTGGAAATGACTTCTTACGCAGAAGTTCTCCACCGGTTTTCTGACCACCACTCCGTTACGGTCGCGGCGGGCGCGACCTGCGCCTATTTAGGTGACGAACGCAACCTGCGCGAGTTTTTAGTGGCTGACGAAGTGGCCCGCGTGCTGCGCCGCGCCGGGCACATCGTCTCGTTTTTGCTCATCGACGATTCGCTCGACCCGCTCAACCTGCGCCAATTGCGCGTGGCCGTTGACAAAGACCCCGTTCTCATCGAGCGCTTCGCGCCTTGGTGCGGCAAGCCGATCTCGCACATCCCCGACCCGTGGGGTTGCCACGAATCGTTCGCCGAGCATTTCGAGGAAGGGTTGCTCGCTCGCCTGCATCATCTGGGTTGTCACCCGACTTTGGTGTCAACGGCGAAATTGTATGAGCGCGGACGCTACGCTCCGTTTGTGCGGGTCGTGTTGGAGCAACACGCCGAAATCGAGGCCTTTCTGTCCGGGCGTTTCCCGTCCTACAAACCCGACAAATTGTTCTGGCTCCTGTGCCCGCATTGCCGCTTTCTGGACGCTACGCGCGTGAGCGGAACCTGCGCAGGTCGCGTTCAATTTCATTGCGAACGGTGCGGGGGCGATGACGAGATCGCCGTCGAAGAAGTCGAGGGCAAGCTGAACTGGAAGCTCGATTGCGCGGTGCGTTGGGTGCTCTTGGGCGTGAACATCGAGCCGTTTGGCAAATCGTATCTGGAACCTGAAGCTGGGTCGTTTTTCATCGCGCGCGAATTGGCGCAACGCTTTTTTGGCGGAGGAGAAGCGGGCGTTGTGCCGTTTCAATACGGGTCAGTGGGCATGGACAAGCAGTGGAGTTTGAAATTGCTCGAAACCCTGCCTCCCGAACTTTTGCGCGCCCTGATGGTGAACCGGCCCGCGACGGATTTTCACATCTCGCGCGACTTGATCGTGTCGCAGGCCTCGCGCCACGAGGTCGCGCCCGACCTCAATTACCTCGATTTCGTGCGGCAACAGTTGCCGATGTGGTTGCTCACACCGGAAAAGTTGTCACGGCGCCAGCGCGATCTGGTGGCTCATGGCCTCGCGTTTGGCGGCGCCTTTCTCGAACTGAACACGCGCCTTCATCTGCCTACGCGCGCCGAAGTCGAAGGCGAATCAGCCGAGGTGTTGCAAGCCGTTCATACCTTGCTGTGGCGCATCATCGCGCTTCGGGAGGGCGAAGGAGCGCGCGAAAAAGACGATCTCGAAGCCTGTGTTCAAGAAGAAATCAAAGCGCTGGGCCGGCTCAAGGGACAGGCCCTGCGCCGGTTGCGCATCCTGGTCGGTCAGCAACAGGGGTCGCCCGCCGTCCGCTTTTTGGGTTCTTTGCCGCTGGGCTACTTGCGAACCGTCGAGTTCTTGCTCGCGCTGTCGCTGGGCCTCACCCCAAGTCATCAAGAACACAGCGCCAGCGCGCTTCAAGCCGCGTAACCCAACACGCCTTCATCGAAACAAAGAGCAAGTCCACCAACGAAAGCTCCCTCCCACGTTTATCATTCGCAAGCGAAGAAGCGACTTGAAGAATGACAAACGTGAGAGGGAGTCACCTCATCAGAAATGCAAGAGAACGTGGTCTTGGGTGCCAGTTGCCAGTTGCCAGGTGAGCACGGCGGCCAGCCCCACCGTGCGATTCGTGTTGCCAAATGGCCGCCCAACAACTTCGGCCAACCGTCTCCCCTCGGATCGCTCGCCTGTCAATGGGCGTGTCGGCTTTGCACCACCATTTGGATTGGAGGTGTAACCGCGAGGAGTCCGCTTCACTTTCAAACGCAGTCGAGCGAAGCGGCCTTCCCCCGATGTCCACCGACGTTGATGCCTCGAAGTAGAGCGATGAAAGTCCTCATCGCAAGTGAAGAGAAACCTCCTGCGCGCGCGAGGGAAACAATACCCAACTATCTTGTAACCATTTCCAGTTGTCGAAACCTCCTGCGCGCGAGGGAAACAAAAAGTCGTGCAGCCAGTCACACCCTGGGAAAACCATATCATGTTCAACTCTCCGACTCGTTTCACCCTCGCGGGCGCGCTCTTGTGCGCGACCACTCTCGCCGCGCCTGGCGCGGTGCGCGCGCAATCGGTTGCGCCTCGTCCATTTGAAGGCATCACCGTTCAGGGCGCGGGCGAGGTGCGCGTCAAGCCCGACATCGCGCGCCTGAATTTGGGCGTGCAAACGCAAGACAAGGATGTGGAGCGCGCCTCGAATGACAACGCGACGCGCACGCGCGCGCTCATCGCGGCGATTCGCGCCCAGGGCGTCGAAGAGCGCGACATCCAGACGGCGGGCTTTTCGATTGCGCCGCAATACGATGACCGTCCGCGCCCCAATGATGCCAACGGGCCGCAACAGCCGATTTTGACCGGCTACATCGTCAACAACGAAGTGCGTGTCGTGGCGCGTCGCGTCGAAAACGCCGGACGCGTGTTGGACGCGGCGATTCGTGCTGGGGCCAACACAGCGGGCGGGTTGTCCTTCGACTTGAACGATCCTGCGGTTTCGCGCGACGAGGCGCTTCGCCGTGCCGTGGCCGATGCCAGTCGCAAAGCGACGGTTATGTCGGGGGCCGCCGGAACCGGAGCTGTCCGTTTGGTGGCCATCGTGGAAGGAAGTGCCGACGTGCCACCTCGCCCGATTTTCACGCTCGCGCGAGCCGCGAGTGCCCCATCCGCAACTCCCGTCGAAGCGGGCGAAATCGTCGTGGGCGCGAGCATCACCGCTTACTACGCCATTCAAACGCGCTATGGCCTGTCTTCCTCAGGGTGCGTCCGATTTGATGTGCGGGCACAACGCGCCCTCACGGGAAGCCGCCGCGCGAAACGCTCGCACGAATCAGGCAAAGGATGTTGCGCGAAAAGGATGTTGCGCGAACGTGAAACTCTGGCTACAAGCGCCGCTGTTGGCGCGTAGGCGTGGTGAACCAAATAGGCGCCCAAAGAAAAGAGCTGGCCCGCGAAGCACACGCCGGGCCAACCGCTCCGGCTCCAGGCGAGCGAACTCCCAGAACCGCCGGAAAAGTAGGCGCCCCGAAACACCATGAACTTCCAATTGACCTTCACTTTATCGGCGCTTGCGTGTTGCGTGGGGGTGCCGGTTTCGGCCCAGATTCTCCCCGATGCACAGACCGGGGCGACCGGCATCGGTTTGCGCCAACTCGCTGACAGGCGCGGCTTGTTGCTGGGCACTTCTGTTGAAATCCCGCTGCTTGGCAAAAACGCCGATGGTGGCCAATACGAACGCGTGTTGAAGCAAGACTTCAACATGGTCGAATCGGACAACGGGTTCAAGCCGCCCTCCATCTGGAAAGGCCGCGAAACGTATGATTTTGGCGTGCCCGACTTGCTACTCGGCGCGCCGGGACAAACCGGCTGGGTTCAAACAAACAACCTGACCATCCGTTGCCACACGCTGATTTATGGCCGCGATGACGGCTGGACTTTGCCCGACTGGTTGATCCAAACCGACGCGCAGGGCAAGCAGTTGCCCGGTCGTCCGGTGGACAAAACCCTCGAGAACGCGATGACTAAGGGTGAGGCGACCGCTCTGTTGCGCAAATATATCCTCGCCGTCGCCGGGCGCTACAAAGGCAAAGTCGCGCAGTGGGATGTCATCAACGAAACCATTGATGACGGCAAAAACAACAATCCCTATAACCTGCGCGACTCCTTCTGGTTTCGCAAATTGGGGCCTGGGTTCGTCGAACTGGCCTTTCGTTTCGCCCACGAAGCCGATCCGGGTGCCAAGTTGTATTACAACGACTACGGCATCGAAGGCATTGGCGCCAAGTCCGACGCGGCGTTGGCGCTCGTCAAAAATCTGAAAGCCAAAGGAGTTCCCATCGACGGCATCGGCTTGCAGTGGCACATCGGCATCGGCCACCAGATCAGCCCCGGCGACACGTATTACCGAAACGCCCAGCGCCTCAAGGACGCGGGCCTGAGCTTCGCCGTCACGGAACTCGACATCGCCATGCCGGTCGTGGTTTATCCGGCGCCCGATCCGCGCTATGGATTGGAGCCGTCGAATGTGCCCGATTTGTATGAACAAGCGCGCCTCTACCGCGACGTGATGCGCTACGCGCTGTCGTTTTCCAATTGCACCGCCGTCAATTTGTGGGGTTTCACCGACCGCCATTCGTGGATTCCCGACTTCACCATCGAGCGTTTGCAGCACAACCCTCCCGGCACTCCGCAAGGCGCCGCGACAATTTTGGACGCCAACTACCAACCCAAACCGGCGTTTTGGCAACTGCGCGAAGAATTGCTGCACAATCCGCAAAGCACTAAATGAGACTCGCTCTGCAAATAATCTTGTAGCTCTCGCGCTTGCAACAGACGACGAACGCGGGACATCTGGCGCACAACGTCTACCTATCCGGCAAGTCGATTGAAGCTTGAGGCGCTTACGCGTAGATGTGTCAAATGCGCGGCGAAACAGCGAAAAGCGTGGCGTCGCGCAAGTCGAGGTGTTCGACCAACCGGTTTAGGTCGGCGGCGAAAGTGTCATAGTCGTAGCCATCGAAGGGCTGCGAGGAGTTGCCAAATCCGCGACGGTCATAGGTGATGACCCGCTATCCGGCCCCGACCAGAGCGGGCACTTGATTCTCCCACGAGCGCCCGCTCAGCGGCCAGCCGTGAATCAGCACAACGGGCTTGCCGCTGCCTTGATCCTCGTAGTAGATCTCGACCGGCGCGCCGTTTCGGGTGTCAACAGTTATTTTTGCCATGATGTGGGTCTTCCAGTGGAAGACCGATGGTGTAGAGCAGAATATCAACCAACGCAACCGGAAAACACGCTGCGGGTTGTCAGAGTAACCGCACGAGTAAGGTGGGCGCGGCCCGTCACGCGCACTCCAAAGCCATCGATTACCGCGTGTTCAATCGCAAGTTGTTCGGTGAAAGCGGGACAAAAAGAAGGGGACGGTCGTGCTTGTCGGGGCATGGGATTGGATGGGGAGCGTTAACAGCGCCCGTCAATGCCAGCCATGAACCCCACCACGCAACAAGTCATTGAGTTTCTGACCCATCCCGAACTTCCCTTTGGGGCCGAAGAAGATGTGCTGCTCTTGAGCGATCCAGAATCACTGCACTTGGAGGTCGCGTCTTTGTTGAAAAAGCATCTCACTGTTTTGGGCGAGGCGAACAGCGAAGAGTTGAGGGCGCGTTTGGCCCAGGCCGACTGGCCTTTGGTCGCTCAGGAGTTTCAGGCTCGCATCGAGATGGCTTCACGCTTATTTGACACCGACGCCCAAACTCCAACCAATACTTGATTCCAATTAGAAAACGGTCGGTGAAATCAAGGCAGAATGCGGCCCCCGCGAAAATGGCCCCCGCTCTCATCTGCTCAAGCCGCCACTGCGGGTTCGACCTGTTGGGATGCGGATAGGATCGCCCGCTTCAAATTGAACCCCGCGTTCGCGTGTCTCGCGTTCACGTGTCTCGCGTGGCCAACCACGCGCGCCAACTTCCAAATTCCGTGATGTCCTGCGCGCCCTGCGATCCAATGGATTCGCAGACAAAGCCTTGAACCCCCGCGCCGTCTTTCAATTCAACGGTTCCGATGCCTAATGGCGAGGGAATGCCCGCCACGAAACTTCCGTATTGCTCGACCGGCACGCTCCACACTTCGAGTTCGATGGACGCGCCGTTTTCGCTCTCGCGCACCATGCCCGGTCGAAGAGGCGGGCCGCCGGGTAGGGCGTAAAGGCGATAAATCGGCGCACTGCACGTTTTGGAAAGTAACCGCGCGCCGCGCGAAACCAATTGCCAGTTGAGCGGCAATCCGCTCATGTGTGCGCCGCAAACCGCAACGGAAACCGCGCCCTTCCACTTCGGCGGCACCCTGTGCCCCTCGGTCAAATGATGCGTTGTCGCGCCCAAGGGCAATTCTCGATGCGCCTCTTGCCAGCGGGCGCCGAAATTTAAAAGCGGTTCATCGCTGTGTGCAGGCGCAAAAAATGTGACGCCAAAGGGAAGTCCATCACCTCGAAATCCGGCGGGAAGCGCGATCGCGGCGTAGTCCAACAGGTTCATAAAGTTGGTGTAAAAACCCAGATTGGAGTTGAGCCGAATCGGATCGGCTTCCATTTGAGCGAGAGAGTAACCCGTTCCAATTGTCGGCGTTAACATCGCGTCCAGTCCACTCCATGTAGAATCGCACTTCCTCTTCAAGGCCCCCAATTGTTCGGTCGCAGCATAAACATCGACCGCTGAAAATGCCGCGCCGCGCTCGATGATGGCCCGTGTGACGGGAAACAACGCGTCCGGGTTGGTTTCGATGAGAGAACGCACTGCGCGAAACCGTTCGGCGACCCACGGGCCTTCATACAACAACTTCGCGGCTTCTAAAAACGGCGCGAAGTCGATTTCAACGACCTGCGCGCCCAGATTCCGCGCCGTTTCAACCGCTTGGTGGAACAGGCGCTCGAACTCCTCGTCGCCGAAGAACTCCAGGCTTTGCGCGTCCGGCACGCCGACATTCCACGAGGGAAGTGCCGAGAAATCGACGCCATTTTGTTTTGCCGTGCGCCCGAACGGATCAGTCAAATCGGGTTTGGCCGCGAGGGAAAACAGGGTTTGCGCATCAGTTGCGCAAAGCGTGAAAGCCGACACGGTGTCGAGCGTGCGACACGCCGGAACCACGCCGCTCATGCTCCACACGCCGCGCGTAGGTTTCAGGCCGACGATGTTGTTCAGCGCCGCGGGCACTCGCCCGGAACCCGCCGTATCGGTTCCCAGCGCGAACGAAACCAAACCCAGAGCGACCGCCACCGCCGAACCGCTGCTCGATCCGCCCGCGATGAACTCGCTTTTCAAGGCGTTGCGGCAAACGCCATAGGGCGAACGAGTTCCGTTGAGTCCCGTGGCAAATTGGTCGAGGTTGGTTTTGCCGATCACCACCGCGCCCGCCTCGCACAACAAGCGCACAATCTCGGCGCTTTGCTTGGCTCGATACGCAAAGGCCGGACAGCCCGCCGTTGTTTCCAACCCTTCGACATCAATGTTGTCTTTCACAGCGAAGGGCACGCCCAAAAGCGGCAAAGTCGCCGGGTCGCGCTCTTCCAATGCGCGGGCGCGGGCCAGCACCTCTTCGCACGGTGATAGAGAAATCCACACGCCGTCCGGCGCGCCCTGCGCCGCGTCGAGCACCTGTTCCAGCAACTTCGTGGGCGTGGTTTGGCCGCTCGCATAAGCGGCCCGAATTGAAGTGAAGTCCAGACGAGGCAGTTGATTCATGATGATTACGATAGACGGTGTTCGCGCCTGTTGTCGGGATGGGGCTTGCGATGTCTGCCGGTGTTTAAGTGGTTGTTGATTGGAAGAGCACGTAAATGCCGCTCGTTAGCTACAAACAAGCGGCACTTACGTGCTCTTCCAATCAACCACACTTTTGCCTACGCCTTTAATCTCATACATCACGCGACTGAACATGGCACGTGTTCTTACGGCGCGCTTTGCAACACGACGAGAGCTTGTCCCGCCGTGACTTGCTGGCCCTGAGCGCAGGCTAAAGAGAGCACTTGACCGTCGCTTGGAGCATGGACGGCGAACTCGGTTTTCATCGATTCCAGCACGAGCAACACTTCGCCTTCGCTCACAAGGGCGCCCTCTTCGACAAGGGTTTGCCACACCATGCCCGATGTCGGAGCCGTCAAAACGACGGCGCCTTCGGGCACTTCGAGTTCATCGGCAGGTGGCGCTTGGGTGTCGGAGTCGGTCTGGTAATCGGCCTGTCCGTTGAGGCGCCACATTTCGCGCTCGGCTTCAAAGGCGGCTTGTTGGCGCGTCTTGAACTGCGCAATCGAAGCGGCATTTTCGGACAAAAAGCGGTTGTAATCGCTTAAACGAAAGCGTTCTTCTTCGATTCGCAGTTGGAAGCGGCCCGCCAGAAAATCGGCGCACATTGCGGCCAGTTCCGCTTCCGAAACCGGATAATAACGGACTTGATCGAAAAAGCGTAAAAGCCACGGATGGTCTTTTTCAAAATAGGTCGTGGCGCGAAAGGTATTCCATATCGGAAGCGTGCGCCCAACCAACTGGTAGCCGCCCGGCCCTTCCATGCCGTAGATGCACATATACGCGCCGCCGATTCCAACCGCGTTTTGCGGCGTCCAGGTGCGCGCCGGATTGTATTTGGTCGTCACTAACCTGTGACGCGGATCGATGGGCGTGGCCACGGGCGCGCCGAGATACACATCGCCCAATCCCAGCACGAGATAGGAAGCGTCGAACACGATGCGCTTCACGTCTTCGATGGAGTCCAGCCCGTTGATGCGACGGATGAACTCGATGTTGGATGGGCACCACGGCGCATCAGGGCGAATCGAAGTCATATATCGCTCGATGGCAAGTTGCGTCGAAGGATCGTCCCACGACAAGGGCAAATACACGATGCGCGTTGCCACCTCGACATCACCCTCTTGCGACAACCCGGCCTCGCCCCGGCGCAGCACATCGAGCAACGCTTCGCGCGCCACAACGCGCGGATCGAAGTGCAATTGCAGCGAACGGATGCCCGGAGTCAGGTCAATCAAACCCGCGACCCCTTGCTCTTCGAGCCAAAGCATCAGTCGGTGAACGCGCAAACGCAAGTTCAAATCGAGCACAACCGGCCCGTATTCAACCAGCAAATACGCGTCGCCCGCCTGACGAATCGTGAGCGCGGGCACCTCTCCCGCCGCCTCGCGCCGTAACAACACCGCGCCATCCGGTTCAACCTGTTGTAACGGCGTTTGGGATGGCGTCAATTCGAGGGATTCAATGGCCGCGTTTTGCTGTTCGAAACGGGCGCGCGCCTCTTCAAAGGACACCGGCACAAAGCGAACCCGGTCGCCGGGACGCAGTTGCCCGACCTTCCACAGTTCGGCTTCGATGATGCAGACCGGACAGACGAACCCGCCCAGACTGGGGCCGTCCGGCCCTAGAATAATCGGTGTATCTCCCGTGAAATCAACTGCGCCGATGGCGTAGGCGTTGTCGTGAATGTTGGACGGGTGCAAACCCGCTTCACCGCCATCGGCGCGCGCCCAAGTCGGTTTCGGGCCAAGAAGCCGAACTCCCGTCCGGCTGGAATTGTAATGCACTTCCCACGATGTTTGGAAGAACATCTCGATGTCGCCTTCTGTGAAAAACTCCGGCGCGCCGTGTGGCCCATAAAGAACGTCGATTTGCCAGTCGTTTGTCAGATGCGGAATCGAGTCGGGCGAAAGCCTTGACAAAGCGGGGCTTTCGCGCTCTTCCAATCCCTCGACTTTTGGGAATTGAAGTTCTTTCGTGGGGTTTGATTGCTCTTCCAATCGGATTTCACTTGGAGATGATTGGAAAAGCGCGAAAGCCCCGCGTTCTTCCCCATTTACGCTTTCGCCAACCGGCAACACATCGCCTGCGCGAAGCGTTCGTCCCGCGTGACCGCCGAAGTTGCCAAGCGTAAACGTCGAGCGCGAGCCGAGATATTGCGGCACATCGAATCCGCCCGCAACCGCGACATAAGAGCGCACGCCCGCGCCAGTGATTTTGCCCATCTTGAGCGTGGCGCCCGCTTCGACACGGCGCGCGACATAAGGCGCCAGCGCAACGCCATCAACTGTTGCGTTCATGTCGGCGCCCGAAAGCGCAATCGTCGTCGCGTAACGGAATCCCAGAGTCGGGCCGGAAACCGTGCATTCCAATGCCGCCGCGCCTTGATCGTTGCCAACCAAACGGTTGGCTAATCGCAGTGCGAGCGCATCCATCGGGCCGGACGGCGGAACGCCCACGTTCCAGTAGCCAAGCCGTCCCGGAAAGTCTTGAACACTGGTTTGAATGCCCGCTTCCACGACATCCACGCCGCGCGATTTGGGAGGGAGCGACGCGAGATACGCCGTTGTCTGGCGCCCTTCGACAAACACCGAATCGCGCGCGATCTGGCGCAAATAAGCGACGTTGGTTTCGATGCCCGCCAAATGCGTGTCGTCCAGCGCGTGTTGCAGTTGCAGAACCGCTTCATCGCGCGTGGGCGCCGTCACGATGATTTTGGCGAGCATCGGGTCGTAGAACGGCGGGATGTCGGTTCCGGCCTCAACCCAGGTTTCCACGCGCGCGTTTTGCGGGAAATCGGCCTGGGTTAGCAGGCCCGCGCAAGGCCGGAAGTCTTTGCCGGGGTCTTCGGCATACACGCGCACTTGAATCGAGGCGCCCGTTAATTTGGGCGTTTGAAGTGGCGGCATTTCTTGCGCGGCCAAACGCACCATCCACTCGACCAGATCGACGCCCGCGACTTGTTCCGTCACGCCGTGCTCGACCTGCAAGCGGGTGTTGACTTCCAGAAAATAAAATTCGCCGCGCTCCTCGTCGAAGACAAATTCAACCGTTCCCGCCGAACGATAGTTGACCGCGCGGCCCAGTCGAATCGCCGATTCGATGAGTTGTGCCCGTTGCTCGTTCGACAAATGCGGCGCGGGCGTTTCTTCGACGACTTTTTGGTTGCGCCGTTGAACCGAACAGTCGCGTTCGCCCAACGCCACCACCTCGCCGCGCCCGTCGCCGAAAATCTGCACTTCGATGTGGCGCGCCTGCGTCACGAAGCGCTCGATGTAAAGCCCGCCATCTTTGAAGTTGGACTGCGCCAACCGCGCGACGGCTTCAAACGCTTCGCGCAGCGCCTCTTCGGAGCGAACCAAGCGCATCCCGATGCCCCCGCCGCCCGCCGTGCTTTTGAGCATCACCGGATACCCGATGCGCTCCGCCTCACGCGCGGCTTCTTCAACGTTTTCGAGCAATCCCGACCCTGGAAGCAGCGGCACCTCTTCGCGTAGCGCGATGGCGCGCGCCGAGTGTTTCGGGCCGAACTCGCGCATTTGTCCCGCAGTCGGGCCGATGAAAGCGATGCCTTCGTTTTCGCACGCCTGGGCAAAGTCAGCGTTCTCCGACAAAAAGCCGTAGCCCGGATGAATGGCGCGCGCGCCGCTTTGCCGCGCGACTTCGAGAATTACGTCGCCGCGCAGATAAGAAGAAGTCGCTGGCCCTTCGCCGATTAAAAACGCTTCATCGGCGAGGGCCACATGAAGCGCGTCGCGGTCGGCGAGGGAATAAACCGCCACTGCGCGCACGCCCATCCGGTGCAACGTGCGGATGATGCGGCAGGCGATGACGCCGCGATTAGCGATGAGAACTTTGTCGAACATTAATTTTTAACCCGCAGATGAACACCGATAGTTCGCCGATCAAACACAGATAATTCATCAATAGCCATCTGCGTTTGATCGGCGAACTATCGGTGTTCATCTGAGGTGATGTAATCTGTATCCCAGATGAGCAAGCGAATGGGTGTCGGGTTGTAGGCGTTGCAGGGGTTGTTGAGTTGCGGGCAGTTACTGATTAACACAACTAAATCAATTTCTGCGCGCACCTCGACGTATTTGCCGGGAGCGGAAATGCCGTCCTCGAACTTCAAGCCGCCGTCGGGCGTAACGGGCACGTTCATAAAGAAGTTGACGTTCGCCGTGAGGTCGCGCTTGCTTAAGCGCGGCATGGCGGGCGGCGAGTTTTCGATCTGGTGCAAAAACGTGTCGCGGCACGAGTGCATCGGGCGCTTGTCGAGCGCATAACGAACCGTGTTGCTTTCGGCGGAACAGGCGCCGCCGATGGTGTCGTGCCGTCCGCAGGTGTCAGCGACAACCGCTGCGAGCACGTTGCCTTCTTCCGAGATCAAGCGGCTCCCCGCCGTCAAATACAAGCAGTCGCCGCGCGCGACCGTGTTGGTCGCGCTGTAACGATCTTCGGGATTGGCAGCAGAATAAAAGAGCGTGTCAACGGCCTGATTGCCTTCCAAATCTTCGATGCGAAGCGTTTGGCCGCGCTTTAGGAGGTGCATCCAGCCCTTTCCAGGCGGGCAGATTTCGCTGACGATGGCAGTTTGTGGGTCAAGCGGGCTTTCGAGGATGGGCATAGTTTGAATGAGGTCTCGTCCACACATAGCAAGCCATGTGTGGACGGGAAACGAAGGCGTCAACCCGCGTAGAACCGCGCGGTGTTTTCAAAAGCCCGTTCGTTTTGCGGGCAACTCGTGCGACAAACATCATCCGCCGCGACAGGCTCGGCGCGTTCGAGGCGAAGTTCAACACCAGAGGGCAAGTAGTCGGGTTTCGGATCGAGACGATGCGGCGCCGTTGATAGAACGAGCAAACAGTCCATCTCGAAGCGCAAAACCACGCAATCTCCTGGTCGGCTGTTGTTCGGATGAAAAACCAGATCGCCTGCTTCCTCGACCGAGACTTTGGAAAACAGATTCACCGTCGCGCCCAGATCGCGTTTGCCAAGTCCCCATTTGCCAAGCTCGATGAGCAGGCCGTCGCGCCCATCCCGAAACATATCGTTGCGCGCCTGCGCGTAAGTTCGTTGGCCGTAGCGCGACTCGATGTCGGCGGCGTTCGATGGGCCGCACAGCGCGTCGTGCCAGCCGACGTTGTCTTCGATGAACGAACACATCACGCGGCCCATATCGGAATATAAAACGCGGCCCGTCGTTAAAAACGCGGTGTGCTGGCCTTTCAAGGTGTCGGGGATGTTGAGGCGTTCGATTTTCTCTTCACGGTTGTAAAGCGACAGCGAAACGTTGGCGCCGCCGCCGCCATCCGTGAAACGAAGCTGTGTGCCGCGCCGCAAAACGCCCGACCAGTGGTTGCCGCCGGGAACGGTTTCTTCCCAGAGTTCAGTTGTCATCGCGCCTCCCAAAATCGGCGAACGCGCGAAGTAGGCGCGGCGCAAGGGTAGGCCGTGCGGAACTATAAAGATGGATGGAAATGGGCGCAAACATGAATAAAGAGCTGGAGAGGGAAAGCCGCCACGACGGGGCGATCTCTCCCGGGCTTTTATCCCGCCGTGTAACCCCGCACTTGGATGCGGAGCCGGTGACTCTTTGACCAGACACTCCAAGCCAAACGCTTCGAGCCGGAACCATAGTCACCCAAAGCAGTCGATGGCTCGCTGCCCTCTGGATCTTGTCCCAAAATCTACACCTTGCACCGCGCCGCGCCAAGGGCGAACGAGCCACTTAGAGATAAATTTACGTCCACGAAACCGAATGGAAATAGGGCGTGCGGCGAGTCGCTTCTTTCTTGACCCATTGCCAGAGAGGATGCCTTTGCAATTGTGCGCCCGGCAACATTTGAAATTTTCCGGCTTGAAACAATCTCGAAACGCGAGTCCGCCACAATGAATAGCCAAGTGCATTCCCTTCGGCGAATGCACTTGAAGGCTCGGAACCGAACGGAAGACAGGCACGCCTTTCAAAGCGCATTGCGCTCGGCGTTTTCCTGGCCCACGACGCTGTATTCTGGCCCGCACCTTTTCCCGTGCGGCACCGAAAAAGGCCCGTTTTGGTGAAACCCCGCTTGTTTTACAAGCGGGGTTTCAAAGAAGCCCTTCGGCTTCCCCGGCCTTTGGAGTGCCGCGCTGTTTCGATTCAACAGCCAATGCAAGCCAAATCTCTCGTTCTGTTCCCTTTGTTTTTGTCCGGTCTCGCCTTTGTCGGCGGATGCTCCGGCCCCGCCGCGACCACCGATAACGCCGCGTCTTCTGGTTCATCCAACGCCCCTGCTGGCACCTCGAACGCGTCCAGCGCGCCTGCTTCGACAACTAACACTTCAGGTGCCGCGCCCATCACCATCGGCTATTCCGATTGGCCGGGCTGGGTCGCGTGGGACATCGCCGAACAACAGGGCTTTTTCAAAAAGCATGGTGCCAACGTGAAACTCACCTGGTTTCCGGTTTACACCGACTCGCTCAACGCGTTCGCCGCCGGTCAAGTGGACGCCAACTGCCAGACGTGGGGCGATTCGATGGGGCCTCTCGCACAGGGTTTGAAAATGAAAGCGGTGATTGTCAACGACAATTCGTTTGGCAACGACGCCATGATCGCCCAACCCGGCATCAAATCGGTGAAAGAACTGCGCGGCAAAAAAGTGGCGACTGAGCTTGGCACCGTTGACCATTTTCTGTTGCTCAAAGCCCTCGAAGGAAGCGGCATGGGCGAGAAAGATGTCCAGTTCACCAACATCAAAGTGCAAGATTGTCCCGCCGCGATGCTAAGCAAGCAAGTGGACGCCGCCGTGGTGTGGGAGCCGTCGCGCACCAAAATCCTTAAGGATTTGAAGGGTTCGACGGCTGTGTTTAGTTCGGCCAACATTCCCGGCGCCATTCCCGATTTGTTGGTGATGAAATCGGACATCGTTCAAAGCCGCCCGCAAGACGTGCAAAACATCGTGGACGCGTGGTATGACGCCATCGACTGGTGGAAGAAAAACCCCGACGCCGCCATTAAAATTCTGGCCAAGCGCACCGACACGCCAGTGGCCGATTACAAATCGTTCGTGATGGGCACGAAGATTTTCTCCGCGCCCGAATCGCTCGCCGCGATGCAAAAAAGCTCCGCGCCGACCTCGCTTTACACGAGCGGTCAGTCCAACGCCGAGTTTCTCGTCAAAGCGGATCAAGTGAAAAGCGTGCCGGATTACGCAAGTGCCATCGAACCCAAGTTCGTCCAAGCGTCGCTCGCCAAAGGTTTGGGTAAAGCCGCGCCCTACAACTACAAATAAACCGCGTCTCAACTTCCCCACAAACAGAAGTTAATTTGATGAAAACCGAAATCAATTCGGTTTTCAGGGAGTTGGGTTTTGAATTCCGAACCCGATTGACTAATTCCAAACCCAGCTCCCTCATTTCGAACCTGATTGATCAATTCCGAACCGAGTTGTCGGACAAAGAAACCGTCATGCAAGCCCCGTCTATTGAATCCGAGTTGTTAATCGCGCCAGGCGCCACGCCCGCGGTTGTCAAGGCGCCGCGCCGAAAATCGGGCGCGCTTCGTTTGAGTGGTGAGATTTCCACCTTCACTTATTGGCTGTTGGCAGCGGGAACATTTGCCTTGGTGTTCGCGCTGTGGTGCTTTTTGTCCTATACGAGCCGCGTGTCGCCGCTGATTTTGCCAACTCCAGGCGCCGTCGTTTCGTCGGCTGCGCGTTTGTGGAGCGCGGGTGAACTGTGGCCCGACATCAAGATCAGCGTGTTTCGCATCCTGGCGGGCTTTTTCGCTTCGGCGATTTTGGCGATTCCGCTGGGCATCCTCATCGGCGCTTACAAAGGCGTGGAAGCCTCACAAGAACCGCTGAACGGTTTCATTCGCTACATTCCCGTTCCCGCGCTCATTCCTCTCGTGATGGTCGCGGCGGGCATCGGCGAACCTGCCAAAGTGCTGCTGATTTTTCTGGGCACCTATTTTCAAATGGTCATCATCGTCGCCGATGTGACGCGCCTTGTCCCGCGCGATTTGCTCAACGCGTCGCGCACCTTGGGCGCCAAACCGCATCAGGTTCTGTTCAACGTGCTCCTGCCCGCGACTTTGCCGGGAATCATGGAAACGTGCCGCACCATGATCGGCTGGGCGTGGACGTATTTGGTCATCGCCGAAGTCGTGGCGACGGATTCGGGTTTGGGCTATCGCATCATGAAAGCGCAACGCTTTTTGCGCACCGACGAGATTTTCGTCGGCATTTTGGTGTTGGGACTGCTCGGATTGGCGACGGACTTGGCATTCAAATTTTTGCAGCCGCGCCTGTTGCCGTGGGCGCAACACGGGAGAGGGGGATGAACGCCGCCGTGAGCACTCCGCCGATTTTGCACGTCCAAAACGTTTCCAAATCCTACAAAGGGCGTGGGGGCGAAACCCTCGCGCTCGAACCAACGACCTTTTCTGTAGCGCAAGGCGAGTTCGTCGCCATCGTCGGGCCGTCGGGTTGCGGCAAATCGACGTTGCTGCACATTCTCGGTGGGCTGGTCGAACCCACAGCAGGCGAGATGTTTCTCGATGGCCAGCAGTTCTTTGAACCCGGCGCCGAACGCGGCATGGTGTTTCAGGCCTACACCTTGTTTCCCTGGCTCAACGTGCGCGAAAACGTGAAGTTCGGGCCGCGCATGCAAGGTTTGCCGTTGGAAGAACAGGAAAAGCGCGCGAGCCACTTTCTCAACGAAGTGAACTTGCACGGCTTTCACGAACACTTTCCCACACAACTGTCCGGGGGAATGAGACAACGCGTGGCGATTGCGCGCGCCCTCGCCAACAAGCCGCGCATTTTGCTGATGGACGAACCGTTCGGCGCCCTCGATGCCCAAACGCGCGCCGTGATGCAAGACCTGGTTTTGGGCATCCGCAAGCGCGAGAAAACCACAGCTTTGCTCATCACGCACGACATCGATGAGGCGGTCTATCTGGCCGACCGCATCTTCGTGATGACGGCGCGTCCCGGCTCGTTCAAAGCCGAAATCGCCGTTCCTTTCGGCCAAGATCGAACGGAACGGGTGCGCGATTCATCGGAGTTTTTTGAACTGCGCAAACAAGTGTCGCACCTGTTGCACGACGAAGGCCGCAAAGTCGTGGAAGCGGAACTGGCGACGGCGAACCTCATCGAACGCTGATGTCCCATTCCATCCCGGCCCGCCCGCATCCGTTCGACCTCGATCTCGAACACGCGGCTCTGCTCGTCATCGACGTGCAAAACGACTTTTGCCATCCCGAAGGCTTTTGTCTGGGCGACTTGGGCTTGAACGGCGAATCCGCGCAGGCTGTGGTCGAACCTATCCGGCGCTTGGTCGAGTGGGCGCGCGGGCACAAGGTTCCGGTCATTTGGACGCTCGAAGCGCACCAGAGCGATTTGTCCGACTTGTCGCCTTCCAAAGCCGTGCGCTACCAAAACAGCGGTTATCCGGTGGGAAGCGAGGGTAAGCGGGGCCGCTTTTTGGTGCAAGGCGAGTTCGGCGCGCGCGTTGTTCCCGAACTTTCGCCGCGCGACGACGAGCGGATTCTGCCCAAGCCCGCACAATCGGTTTTCATCGGCACCTCGCTCGAAACGGATTTGCGCGAACAGGGAATCACCCACCTCTTGCTGTGCGGCGTGACGACGCAGTGCTGCGTGCTGGCGAGCTATCGCACGGCGAACGACCTTGGTTTTTTCGCGCTCCTCGTCGAAAATTGCTGCGCGGCGTTCGACCCGCGCGAACACGAAGCGGCCATCGAGGTTGTCACCTCCGAAGGCGGCGCCCTCGGTTGGGTCGCGCACAGCGAGGCGCTTTTCGAGTTGTCCAGCGAATAAATTCGCCGCAACTCACCAAAACCTGCCCTTGCAGGTTAGAGCAGTCCGCGAAGGCGGACTTCGGTTCTTTGCGGCGAATTCATTCGCTGAAATCCTATGAAAACCCAAATTCTTTCTGCTCTTCCCGTCGCCACTTTCGTGGCGCTGGCCCTGTCCGGTTGCTCTTCGCCTCCTACCGCGACGAACACACCCAACTCGACCGCCGGATCAACGACGACAACGACGAGTAGCGCGGTTTCGGGCCAACCGTTTCGCGTGGCGTTCAACCAGTGGATCGGCTTTAGCGGCGTGATGCTGGCGCGCGACAAAGGCTATTTCAAAGACGCGGGGCTGGACGTGGAATGGAAGGAGTTTTCTGGCCCCGCCGATGGCGTGCCGCCCCTCCTTGCGGGGCAACTCGACGCGGCGCTGACTACCGCCGACACGCCGATTTTACTGTCGCGCGCCGAAAGCGGTTTCACGCTGCAAGACGTCTACGCCATCGACACCAGCAACGGCGCTGATGGCATCGTGGCGCAAAAGGGCATCGCCTCGCTCGCCGATCTCAAAGGAAAAACCGTCGCCGCGACCAAGGGGCAGGTCAACGAATTTTTGCTGCTCAAAGCCCTCGAACAAAGCCACTTGAAGCCCGATGATGTGAGCATCACCAACATGGACGCTGATGCGGGCGGCGCAGCAGTGCTGGCCAACAAAGTGCCCGCCGCTGTGACGTGGGAGCCGTGGCTTTCCAAAGCGACCGCTGCGGGCGGAAGCGTGATTTTTTCAAGCAAGCAAGTGCCCAACCTCATCGTGGACGTGGCGACTGTGGCGCAAAAAACGGCGCAATCGCGGCCAAACGATGTCAAAGCCTTTGTCGCCGCGTGCGCCAAAGGCAACGCGCAGGCGCTCGCTCATCCCGACGAAGCCGCGCAGGTCGCCAAAAAATACTTCGGCGTCGAACTCAAAGAAGCGACGACGATGCTCGGTAAAGTCAAGCTTTATAGCGCCGCCGACAACCGGGCTTTGATGGGAACTCCGGCCAAACCGGGCGTCTTCGCGCAAAGCTCCAAGGAAATCGCGGCGTTTTTTGTCGCCCAAAAAGTGATGAAGCAAGCGCCCGTTCAAACCAACCTGTTCACGCCCGAATTTCTGCCCTCCCCATGACCTGCGCCGATTGGTTTTCCTGCCGCGAAGTCGCGCCGGGGATTTTACACATCGAAGAAACGGCTTACAACGCCGATTATCGGTGCAACATCTTCCTGATCAAAGGGCGCGATTTCGATCTCGTGGTTGATTCCGGGCTGGGCCTGTTTTCACTGCGCGAATTCGTGGCGACGTGGAGCCAGAACCCGGTTTTGATCGCCTCGCATTCGCACTACGATCATCTGGGCAGCAACTGGGAATTCGAGCAGAGACGGGCGCATCCCGCCGAAGCCGATGTTTTGGCGCGTCCCACGCGCGAGAATACTTTCGGCGAACGGTTTTTGGAAACCGCTGATTTCTCGCCACTCCCGTTTCCCGCCTTCGAGGCGAGCGACTGGCAACCTAAACCCGCGCCCGCCACGCGGTTGCTCCACGACGGCGAAGTGCTCGATTTAGGCGACCGCAAGCTCGAAGTCATCCACGCGCCGGGCCATTCGTGGGGTTTGATTTGTCTGTGGGATGCCCGTAATCGCGTTTTGTTTTCGACCGACGCGGTGTATGACGGCGAGATTTTCGATTTTCTGCCGTGCAGCGACATCCCGACCTACATCGAAACCATGAAACGCCTGCGCGCTTTGCCGGTGGAAGTCGCTTTCCCGTGCCACAACCAAATCTTGGACGGCGCGCGTTTTCAGGCGGTCATTGACAACTACTTGTCGAGCCAAGGAGCGCGATGAGACCGATTGTGTGGGCGCAACTGACCTGGGAAGAGGTGCGCGACCTGCGCGCAGGCGGGATGGAAATGGCGATTTTGCCCGTCGGTTCAACCGAGCAACACGGGCCGCACTTGCCACTCGATGTGGACACGCTTTGCGCCGAGCGCGTGGCGCACGCGGTTTCGGGTCGAACCGGCGTTCCGGTTTTGCCAACGCTTCCCTTTGGTTGCGCGCTCGGTCACACACGCCACTGGCCGGGAACGCTGTCGCTTTCGCCCGAAACGCTGTCGCGCGTGGTCGTTGAAATTCTGGAAGATGTCGTCGCTTACGGCTTTTCGCGTTTGCTCATTCTCAGCGGTCACATTTCCAACGCCGCGCCGCTACGGGGCGCATTGGAAACTTTGCGCTCGCGTCATCCCGCTTTGCAAATCGCGCAAAAACACGTTTGCGAAGCGTCGCCGCGCGTTAAAGCGATCTACGAATCGGATGCCGCCGACTGGCACGCCAACGCCGCAGAAACCGCTTTGATGATGCACCTCGCGCCAGAATCGGTGCGAATACGGCGCTTATTCGATGACCCCGACCGCACACGCGGTCTGGTCTTTTCCTACGCCGTGCCTAACACCAGCCTCGAAGGTCACACCGGAACTCCAACGCTTGCGACTTCGCAAATGGGCGCGGATTTGTTCGACCTGTTGATCGAGGATTGGACTTTTCTGGTCAAACGCGCCTTGATCGAGAAAGCGCCGCTTTAGGTTGTTCATACCACTGGAAACCTTGGAGTTCATTGTTTAAAACGCACTACTCGAACTGCTCTTTATAAATAACCACAACGAAATCATGTCTTTCACACAACTTCAAACTGAACTCAAAACACGCGGTGTTCGCTATGCCCTGGGCGCTTATGTGGACATCTACGGCGTTCCCAAAGCCAAATGTGTTCCAATCAATCATCTCGAACACATGATGGAAGGCTCGGAATTGTTCACCGGCTACGCGCTTGAAGGTCTGGGCCAAGGCCCCAACGACGATGAAATCGCGGCGCTGCCTGACCCGAATTCGATGTTCATCTTGCCCTGGCAACGCGACGTCGCGTGGTTCGCCGCCGACAACACTTTTCGCGGGCAACCGTATCCGCTTTCGACGCGCGTGGTTCTCAAACGCCAAATCGAGCGCGCCGCGAAGATGGGATTCAAATTTAATCTCGGCATCGAAGGCGAGATTTACGTGTTGAAGCAGGGCGAAGACGGGCGCTTGCTCGTCCCGAACCGCGACGACAACTTGCCCAAAGCGTGCTACGATGTGGCAGGCTTGATGAATAATTTCCCGTTTCTCGACCGTATGGTGACGTATATGGACGAGTTGGGCTGGGACGTTTATTCGTTCGATCACGAGGACGGGCACGGTCAATACGAATTCGACTTCGCTTATGCCGATGCCCTGACAACCAGCGACCGCTACATCTTCTGGCGCTTCATGGCCAAAAAGGTGGCGGCTGATTTAGGGCTTTTGGCGACGTTCATGGCCAAACCCTTTGCCGATCAAGCCGGAACCGGCGCGCACTTCAACATGAGCCTGGCCGACGTTCACAGCGGCGCCAACCTGTTCAAAGATGCCGCCGACCCGCGTGGTCTGGGTTTGGCTTCCATTGGCTACCGTTTCATCGGCGGATTGAAAGCGCACGGGCGCGGTTTGATGGCGGTTGCGGCGCCCACCGTCAATTCTTACAAGCGGTTGGTCAAGCGCGGACAGATGGGCTACTATTCGTGGGCGCCGGTGTTCAATAACCTGGGCCAGAACAACCGCTCGAACAACTTCCGCGTGCCGATGGGCGGCGGGCGCGTCGAATGTCGCGGCGTGGACGCGAGTTGCAATCCGTATCTCACCGCTGCGGTTATGCTCGCGGCGGGCTTGGACGGCATCGAGGGGAAGATGGAGCCAGGCGAGGCCATCGCCGACAACATTTACGAGTTGTCCAAAGAAGAGAGGGCGCAACGTGGCATCGAAGAATTGCCCCGCTCTCTTGACGAAGCGCTCGATGCCTTTGAAGAAGATCCGTGGTTCAAAGACGTGCTGGGCGCGGAACTGGCGAAGGAATTCGTGACGCTCAAGCGCGAGGAAGCAACCGACTATCACAACACGATTTCGCAGTGGGAAATCGAGCGCTACGCCCGCATGTTTTGAAAAAAACCTCGTGTTCCCGCGAACCAACTCGCGGCAGGAAAAGCGTGATACGCGCACGCGTTGAAGACCCGGCGCCGTGAGCGGCGCAATTCAAATTCCGGGTGCACTTCGTCTGTAACACCGCGAACGCTCAGTCTTAACCCGTCGGAAACAAACGGCCCGCAAATCGGTTTTTGCGGGCCGTTACACGCGTTTTGTGTAACACGGGCTTAATTGAACGGCTTGGCAAGGTTTTCTTGCGGTTCATCTGCGCGTGACGTGCGTGCGAGAAGCTAAGGGTGTCGGTCATTGCGACCTTCCTCTTTCTATGTGTGGAATCGCTGGCGTCTTGCGACGCGACACGAACGACTTTCCGGTCGGCGCGACTTTGTTGTCCATGGCGCGTTGTCTTCAGCATCGCGGCGCCGATTCAGCGGGAGTCGCGGTTTTTGGGGCGCCCTGCGCCTCGCACTTGCAAATGGCGCTTCCGCTCTCGGTCAGCGCGCCTTCTTTTGATGAACTGAGCGCCGTTTCAGGCGGGCGCATCCAAAGTTTCACGTCCGAATCCGGCGGCTTTGATGCCCCGCTTGCGGGAAATGAAACTTCCAATTCTCTGGACGATCTGGCTTTGGTTCGATTGCTTGAAGACGCTTTTCCCGGCGCGACCGTTTCCGCGCTGGGCGAGCGGATGAGCGTTTACAAAGCGGTCGGACTCATCGACGAACTGGCGCCGCAAATCGCGGGGCTTTGCGGAACGCACGGCATCGCGCACCTGCGTTTGGCGACCGAAAGCCGCATCGATCCGGCGCACGCGCAACCGTTTTGGGGCCGCCCGTTCCCCGATATCGCCGTCACGCACAACGGGCACATCACCAACTACTTGAAACTGCGCCAAAAGTTCGAGGCGCGCGGCTTTTCCTTCGCTTCGCACAACGATTCCGAAATCATCGGCGTGTTTCTGGGCGATGCACTGGAATCGGGCGCCTCGCTTTTTGAAGCGCTCGAAACCGCCAAAACGCAGCTCGATGGCTCGTTCTCTTTCATCGTGGCGACCGAAAACGCGCTCGGCGTGACGCGCGATCCGCTCGCTACCAAACCTTTGCTTTACGTTGAAACCGACGCGGGCGTGACGCTTGGTTCGGAACCGCAAGCGCTTTATCACTCGTGTGGGCTGGACGCTCGCATCCGCGAAATCAAACCACAGGAGACCAGAACATGGGCGCTGGATTAACCACTCTCGATTGCTCGGCGCACACCACGCGCGAAATCAACACCTTTTTGCGCGAACATTCCAACGCTTCGGTGTTGGGCGAAACGTTGTCCGTGGTTTTGCTCAATCCCGACTCGCGCCACAACATCGGCGTAGGTCTGGTCAAGCCCCTCAAAATCCGCATCGAAGGGCCGGTCGGTTACTACTGCGCCGGACTTTGCGATGGCGTGGAAGTTGAGGTTGCGGGCGGCGCGGGCTGGGGCCTGGCCGAAAACTTGATGAGCGGCAAAGTCGTGTTGCACGGCTCGTCGGGCAGCGCGACCGGCGCCACGATGCGCGGCGGCTTGGTCGTTGTTCACGGCGACGCAGGCGCGCGCACCGCTGCCGCGATGAAAGGCGGGACGCTGCTTGTGGCGGGCGATGTCGGCGTGATGTCGTGCTTTATGATGCAAAAAGGCGCTTTGATCGTGGGCGGAGACGCGGGTGAAGCGCTAGGCGATTCGCTTTATGAAGGCGTGATTTACCTGCGCGGCAAGGCGCAATCGCTGGGCGCCGATGCGCACTTCGTCGAACTCAACCCGCGCGACACCGACTTTTTGGCCACCACGTTTTTTGAAGCGGGCGTTGATTTTTCGCCGGGCGATTTTCAAAAAATCGAGTCGGCGCGGCGCCTTTACAACTTCAGCACCAAAGAAAAAGAAATCTGGAAACAGGCGCTTTAGCTTGGCACTTTGAACCTCAACTGTCCACGCGAACCTCGTGTTTGCCCTCTCGCAGTTCGGTTCGCGTTGCGGCTGTTTTGCAAACGGAGCAGTCACAGGGCGAACACCAGATCGCGTGGACATTTGGGGTTTCAACCCAACCCACAAACCAGAAAAGGCCAGTTCCATCGCCCTGAGAAGCAAAAAGTGGAACTGGCCCTCTGAAAAAGGAACATCTGTATGACCCCAAACCCAATCCCTGAGTCGATGCCTTCTGTTGGCATCTCTGGCAAGGAACATACCACTGAGTCGCACCAGTTGGAGCGCCGCGTCTCGTGGAAAAGCGCCGCCATCATCTCGATGGGCGGCTCGATTTTGGTCGCCGTTTCCCTCGCGGCAATGGCTGCCGATTTAGGCTCGGCCTCGATTTTCGTATGGACGCTCACGGCGCTCATCGGCGTGGCGAACTGCCTGATGATCTGCGAAATGGCGGGCATGTTCCCCCACAAATCGGGCGGCGGCGCGGTCTACGCGCACGAAGCCTTTAAAACCAAGTCGCCCTTTCCCGGCGCCATCGCCGCGTGGGGCTACTGGCTCGGCTGGATTCCGGTCATTCCCGTCAACCTCGTGCTCATCGCGGGCTATTTGAAAGGCACCCTCATGCCGAACGCAAGCGTGCCGATTGTGGCCGTTGTGCTGGCGCTGGCACTTTATGGCGCGAACTACTTCGGCCTTAAACCCGGCGTGTGGATGAGCGTGGCGATGGCCGTGTTTGCGATGGGGCCGCTTCTGGTGATCGCGCTGTCTCCGATCTACCGCGCGCATTTGTTTTCGTGGGCCAACATTTTGCCGTTTGTGCCGCTCAAAGGCTCGTGGACTTCGGGCGCCTCGTGGTTGCTCATGATCAAGTGGGCCTTCATCGCCGCGTGGTCGAGTTACGCTTTTGAATCGGCCTCAACCGTTGTGGCCGAACTCAAAGACCCGCACCGTGACGCGCCCAAAGCGATGGTCGCGGCCTCGATTGTCGGCATGTTCGCTTATGGCATCGTGCCGCTCGTGATGCTGGGCATCGTGGGCGTCGAGACTTTGTCCAAAGACCCTTCGATTGCGTTTTTGCCCGCCGCCGCCGCCATTTTCGGCAAAACCGGCGCGTCGGTTGTGGTGATCATGCTGGTCGCGGCGTTGCTCTTGGGCGCTCAAACGGCGATCATCGGTTCGTCGCGCACGGTTTACGAGATGAGCAAAGACGGCACGATGATCAAACAATTCGGCCACCTCAACCCGTTCGGCGTGCCGGATCGGGGCATGGTGTGGGATTGCCTCATCACTTTGCTACTACTGGTCGTGTTCAAAGACAACGTGATCAACATGGTCGGCGCTTCGACGGTGGGCTACATGATGGTGTGGATGATTTTGCCCATTGCCTACATCCTCTTGCGCCGCGACCCGTCGCATGCCAACCGGCCTTTCAAATTGCCCGCGATTTTCATCCCGCTCGCTGCCGTATTCGCTGTCTTCAACGCGATCCTGTTGTTCGTGGGCGGCTTTCAGTGGGGCGGTTTCACGCCCACCGGCCCGTTCGTGCTGGGGTTCCTCATCATGTTCACCTTTGTGCCGTTCTACCTGATTCGCCGCGCGCAAAACCGCTCGAAGGTCGTGGCGCCCATGTTTTCCTCGTCGCCGGTTCTGGATATGGATGACGATTTGGCCGAAGCGATTTAGGTTTGGTGGTCTTGTCCACACCTATCTTGCCGCGTCCACCTGCCATTATCAAGTCACAGCGGACACGGCGATTTAGGTGTGGACAAGCCAATCCGATTATGTCTTTGCCCTATTTTCCCTTCGAGCACGACGAATACGATATGCCGATGAACGCCCGCCCGCAAAATGGGCCGGTCATCGAAGTCGATGTCGAACATTACCTGCTCGAACTCGCGCTCAAAGACGAGATTCTGGCAACCGACCATCGTTACTATTTCCAATCTCCGCCGCAGTCCGAGGCGCTCGCGTGGGATTGCATCGAAGTCGTTTTGCCCGATTTGGTCGCCCACAATCCGAAGCACTTCGCGCTCGAAAAAAATGGCGACGAGTGGACGTTTTCCAACCAGTTGAAGGAAACGCGCGAAACCTTCACGCTCGGCGATGCTTCGACTTTGCCGCTCGCGCCGCTCGATTGGCTGGGGCGCCACGTTCAGGAAGATTTGATCTTGATGAACGGCGACGAGGGCATCACGATGGAGGCGGGACATCTCTGTTTCGCGGCGAGTTGGTGTTTGGACGACAAAATCGGCGAAGGCTTTTTGCGCATCCACGAGCCGACGCCTGGCTTTATCGAACGCATCGGTCATCCGGCTTTGTCGATGATGCAACGTCTCAAACCGCATCGCCCCACAGGTCGGCTCAACTGGACGATTTCGGCGAACGCGATTTTGAACCTCGCGCCGCGCACTTTCCACGAATGGGCGCACACCAAACGCGAAATCACCCACGAAAACGCCGGAGAACGCTTGCACCTGCGCGTCGAACGCCAGATGTTCGTGAGATTGCCCAAAACGAACGGCATTCTGTTTAGCATTCACACCTATCTCACGCCGCTCGCCGAAGTCGTCGCTGATCCCATTCGGCTCAAGCGATTTGCAAATAACATCAAGGGCGTGCCGCGTCCCACGCGCGAATACAAAGGCTGGGCGCAGTTCTACGATGCGATGGTCGATTTTGTGGAAATCCGCATCCGCGATGTCGAAAAGCGCCCGCGCTCCACGGTTCCAGGACTGCGCGCCGTTCCAACGGTCAATCACAAAAAAGAACCTGTTATGGGAAACATCGCTTACTCTTCTATCAATACCTCTCTTTGGGAACCGATGCCCATCGAAGCGCACGACCTGATCGAAGGCGATCCGGTTCCCAAAGTTCACTGGCTCAAAAAGAACGAAAAGAACGAGGCCACTTATTTAACCGGTCTGTGGTTAGTGCAACCCGCGACTTTTCGCTGGCTGTTCTTTGGCAACGAAACTTTTCATGTTCTCGAAGGATGCGCCACTATCACCACCGATGACGGCACAAGCGTATGTGTCAAATCTGGTGACATCATCTCGTTTCCGATGAACACGCCTTCAGTTTGGGAAGTTCACGAAACATTGAAGAAGATGTTTGTTATCACAATGTAGCTTGTAGTGGTAGGGCCGGGTGCCCTTTGAGCGGCGCTTCCCATGTTCGCTATAACCCGATGATGCCAGACGGATATGGCAAGCCATGCCCCTGCAAAGTTTTCCCAACATGAACACCCTTTCTTCCATTCACCGCTACCCAGTCAAATCTATGATGGGCGAAGAACTCAACGCCTCTTATGTGACCGAACGCGGCGTGTTCGGCGACCGCACTTTTGCTCTCAAGGACGAGGAAGGCAAGCTCGTCACCGCCAAAAACCCGCGCAAATGGCCCGCGATGTTCTCGCATCGCGCCACTTTTGCCGAGCCGCTTTCGCTTCACGGCGAGGAAGCATTGCCGCCAGTTCTGCTTTCTTTGCCTGATGGCCGCGTGCTGTTATCGAACGATTCCGAACTGGAAAGCGCGCTGTCAAGTTCGCTGGGCCGACGCGTGATGTGGGAATCGGTGGCGCCCGAAATCCCGATTATCGAAGAGTTCTGGCCCGCCGATGTCGAAGGCTTGCCGCACTCCGGCACCGTGACGGACGAGAACACGCTTCCGGGCACCTTTTTCGACTTGTCTACCATTCACCTACTCACCACTTCCACGCTGCAAACCCTGATGGCGATGATTCCCGGTTCGCGTTTGGAGGCGCGCCGTTTTCGCCCCAATTTCATCGTGGACACCAACGGTGCGATGGGCTTTGTCGAGAACGACTGGGTCGGCAAAACGCTGCGCATTGGGGAAGTCGAGATGGAAATCACTGGCCCCTGCCCGCGCTGCGTGATGACGACTCTGGCGCAATACGATTTGCCCAAAGACTCCGCCGTTTTGCGCGCCGCCGTGCAGGGCAACGATGGCGGCGTGGGCGTTTACGCCCGCATCATCAAACCCGGTGTTACGCGCCGGGGCGATGCAGTTGAGGTTGTCGCCTAAAACCACTCGAACGATGTTCCCGTTCGCCCAAACGACCCCGCCGGCAAGAGACCCCACCGGGACATACCTGCGACGAATCCGTTTGATTCCCCGACGCTGCTGGGGAACATCTCGACAGCGTTGGGATAGCTACCAAATCCAGTTTTCAGCCATTTATCATGCCTATTGACGACCGCCAACCGTCCCGAATCTGGGACGAAAGTTCGATTCACGACATCCAGGAAAAAGCGCGCTTGGGCCGCTATCGTATTCGCGCTTTTTCGACTTCGCGCGCGCTTCCCACGCTTGAAGACCTGACTTTTATTCCCGCAGGACTCACGCGCGTGGCGCTCGAAGGCTACCGCGAAACTTGTTCAACCGAAATCACACTCGGCGGGCGATTCGCCAAAAAACCGCTGAAGTTGCAAACGCCGATCACCATCGCGGGCATGAGTTACGGCGCGCTGTCGCGCAACGCCAAAGAAGCGCTTGGCCTTGGCGCGAGCGCCGTTGGCACTTCGACTTGCACAGGCGACGGCGGAATGCACCCGACAGACCGCGAGTATTCGCAAACGCTCGTCTACCAATGCTTGCCGTCGCGTTACGGGTTCAACCCGCACGACGTGATGCGCGCCGACGCCATCGAAATCGTCGTCGGGCAGGGCGCCAAACCGGGAACAGGCGGCTTGTTGCTCGGCCAAAAAGTCAACTCCGAAATCGCCGGAATGCGCGATTTGCCGGACGGCGTTGACCAAAGAAGCCCGTGCCGCCATCCCGATTGGATGGGGCCGGAAGACCTCGCCATCAAAATCGAAGAACTGCGCGAAGCGACCGATTGGCAAAAGCCGATCTACGTGAAACTTGGCGCCGCGCGCGTGTATGAAGACGTGAAACTCGCCGCCAAAGCGGGCGCAGACTGCGTCGTCGTGGACGGTATGGAAGGCGGCACGGCGGCTTCGCCCGACGTTTTGCTCGATCACACGGGCATCCCGACGCTCGCCGCTATCGTCGAAGCGGCGCGCGCGTTGGAAGATCTGGGACTCACGGGCGAGGTTCAACTGATCGTGTGCGGCGGCATCAAATCCGGCGTGGACGCGGCCAAAGCCTTGGCATTGGGTGCCGATGCTGTGGCCATCGGCACGGCGGCGATCATCGCGCTCAATTGCAACGCGCCGCTGTTTTTGGAAGATTACGAAGCGATGGGCACGCGCGCCGGAGCGTGTCACCATTGCCACACCGGGCGCTGTCCGGTCGGCGTGGCCACGCAAGATCCCGAACTGACCAAGCGTTTGAACGTGCACGAAGCCGCCGAACGCGTCGAAAACTTTCTGCGCGCCATGACTCTGGAAATGCAAATCATGGCGCGCGCGTGCGGCAAATCGCACGTGGGCAACCTCGACCGCGATGACCTACGCGCGCTGACGCTCGAATCGGCTCTGGTGACGGGCGTTCCCTTTGCCGGAATGCGCCGCCCGCTCGTGCCCGAACACGTCGCGGCGCTGATGGGGGCGCTTTAAGTGCGCACCTGCGATGTGCTGGTCGTCGGCGCGGGACTCATGGGTTGCGCGAGTGCCCTTGAACTGGCAAAGCGCGGCTACAGCGTGCTCGTGGCCGAGCGCGCCCACGCGCCCGGAACCGAAACAACGGCCAAATCGGGTGCCATCATCCGCGCGCACTACGGCGTGCCGGAACTTGTTCAAATGGCGCTCGAAGCGAATAAACGCTTTCAACGGTTCGGCGAATTATTTGGTGGCGACGCCGGATGGACGCCTTGCGGTTATGCGGTTCTGGTCGACCAAAACGACGTTTCGACGCTGAAACTCAACATCGAGATGCACCAGCAGTTGGGCGTCGAAGTCGAGTTGCTGGCGCCTGACGCGTTCGGTCGAATGGCGCCTGGAGTCAGGACAAACGATGTGGCTTTGGTCGCGTGGGAGCCAAATGGCGGCTACGCTTCGCCCGCGCAAACCGTGCGCTCGTTCGCCGAGGGTGCGACTCAACACGGCGTGCAGTTCGTGTTTGGCGTGCCCGTTGTCGGGGCCAAAAAAGAGGGCGAAGGTTGGCAAGTCGAACTGGGCGACGGAACACAGGTTTCGTGCGGTCAGGTCGTGATTTGCACGGGCAACTGGTCGCGCGGCGTGGGCGAGTTGTTCGGTTTGCACCTTCCCGTCAGGCCGATGCGCGCGCAAATCGTGGTGGTGGAACGGCCCGCTTCGTTTCGCGGGATGTTCCCCGTTGTGTCGGATTTGATCAACCTCGCCTACTTTCGCGCCGATGGCGAGGGCGGCATGTGGGTCGGCTCTTCGGACTCCGCTGATTTGCAGGATTTTCAAGCCGTTCCCGTTCGGCACGGCGCTGTCGAATACGATCCCGAAGCCGATGCGCGCGCCATCAGCGATGCCAAATCTAAAGCAGCTCTGCGTTTTGAGGGCGTTGATGCCCTCGATAAAGGCGGCGTGCAACGCGCCTTTTGCGGGCTGTATGAAACGACTCCCGACTGGCAACCGATCATCGACTCGCTCGATTCTGTTCACGTCGCCGTCGGATTTTCCGGTCACGGCTTCAAGCTGGCGACAGTTATGGGAGAAGAAATGGCTTGCCGCGTCGAGGGCGCCGATTCGCCGTTCCCAACGGGCATCTTCGACCTGGCGCGCTTTGATGAAGGGCGACCAATCGCCTCGAAATGGAAATACGAACGCGCCAAGTTTTTAAGGTGATCTGCCCTTGTAGGGACATGGCTTGTCATGTCCCTACAAGGGCAGCAATTATGTTCATCCGAACCGCTGTGCCCGCCGACATTCCCGCCTTGCTCGAACTTCTCGAAGCCCTTTTTTCCGTCGCAGCCGATTTTCAATTCGACGCCGACAAATCACGGCGAGGGTTGGAACTGATGCTCCAAAATCCCGAACAGCGCACGATCTTAGTGGCCGAAATCGACGGGCAAGTCGTGGGGATGTGCAGCGCGCAACTCATCGTTTCCACCGCGATGGGCGCGCCCGCCATCTGGATCGAAGATGTCGTTTTACGACCCGAATTTCGCGGGCGAGGCTTGATGCCACTTCTGCTTCTCGAACTCGAACGCTGGGCAACAAAGCGCGGCGCAGCACGCTTTCAAGTCTTGTGCGATTCTCAGAACGCGCCCGCGATGGCGTTTTATCCGAAAGTTGGTTTTAGCCAGACACAACTGCTTTGCTTGTTCAAATATGCGACATAGAAGTATTATCTACTATGTTCCTCTAACCGCTTTTTTAATCGAGTTTCAATACCTTCCATGCACAACACTTCCCAAACCCAGCAGATGTTTGAAGACAAAAACATCAAGTTCTTTCTGATGTCTTTTAGCGACATCAACGGCATCCCGCGCGCGAAACTGGTTCCGGCTCACTGTCTACCCGATGTCGTGGACGGCGCGGCTGGTTTCGCGGGCTTTGCCGTCGATGGCCTGGGCCAAGGTCCGCAAGACCCCGATTTGTCGTGCGTGCCCAAATCCAATTCGACGGTGTTTCCCTTGCCGTGGAAGCCTGGCATGGCGTGGATCGCGGGCAATATGCAGCAGGATGGCCGCGATTGGAGTCACTGCCCACGCGCCATCTTGAGCCGCAATCTCGATGCGGCGCGAAGCCAGGGATTTCAATTCATGCTGGGCATCGAGCCGGAATTCTTTCTTCTGGAAAAGCCGGTCAAAGGCGCACCGCCGCAGATTTCCGACTCTGCCGACACGCTTTCTAAACCGTGTTACGGTCAGTTGGCTCTGCTGCGGAACGCCGATTTCCTGATGACGCTGATGACCTATCTCAACGACCTGGGTTATGGCGCGTATCAAAATGATCACGAGGATGCCAACGGTCAATTCGAGATCAACTGGAAATTTAATGACGCCCTCAAAACCGCCGATCAGGTGATGTTTTTCAAGTTCATGGTGAAAGCCCTGGCCGAAGAGCGCGGTTTGCACGCGACGTTTATGCCCAAGCCGTTTGAAAGCCTGACCGGAAGCGGCGCGCATATGCACTGCTCGTTGTGGGATGCCGAAGGGCGCGACAACTTGTTCCTCGACAAAAACGACGACATGGGTTTGAATGGATTGGCCTACGCGTTTATCGGCGGAGTGATGCACCACGCGAAAGCTTTGTGCGCGCTCACAGCGCCCAGCGTCAATTCCTACAAGCGTTTTGGCGCGCGTTCACCGCGTAGCGGCGCGACGTGGGCGCCGATTTTCGTGGCGCACGGCGGCAACAATCGCACGACGATGATCCGCGTTCCGGCCCCGGGGCGCATGGAATACCGCACGGCGGACGGCAGTTCCAGCCCCTATCTCGCGGCGGCGGGCGTGCTGGCGGCGGGCCTCGACGGTGTGGCGCGGGGGCTGAGCGCAGGCCCAGGTTTTGGAAGCGAGAATCTGTTCCTTCATTCGCCCGCGCAAGCGCAGCAAAAGGGCATCGGACTGCTTCCGGCCAATCTGGGCGAAGCGCTCGATGCCCTCGAACAGGACGAGGCGCTGTGCAATGCGTTGGGCCAAGACTACGCGCGCAACTACCTCGAAACCAAGCGCGCCGAATGGGACGAATACAACGACATGACCTGCAAAGCCGTGACAGATTGGGAAATGACCCGCTACCTCGCGCTTTAACGCCAAAACGCGAAGGTTTTTTATGTAGCCAACAAGAAGGCACAAAAACCTCAAAAAGGATTTCTCAACAGGGCCTTCTTGAAAACCTCTTTCGTGCTTTTTGTGCCCGGGTGCCCTCTGGGCGGATGGCTACATAAAAACAGGCGGATGGCTACATAAAAACAGTTGGTGTGTCTGTCTGTGGGTATATAGCGGTTCCGGTTATAGCGGTTCCGGTTGAGGTGTTCCAATCCTGGTGCCTCAACAGGATTGGAAGTGGACGGCAGTCCCGCCGGAACAGCAACAGGCAGATGGAACACCTCAACCGCAACCGCTATAAATTATTGGAAACACGCCTGAAAAACGGCTGGTTTATAATCGTTTTCGTGTCCGATTCCTCTTTCTCGATCCGCCGCGCCGAGCGCGATGATGCGCCCGCTTTGCTTGATCTGGTGCACGAACTCGCGCTTTTCGAGCATCTGCCGCCGCCTGACAGCGCCGCGCGTGCGCGTTTGATCGAGGACGGCTGGGGCGAACGAAGGCGCTTTGAAGCGTTTCTGGCGTTTGTGCCCGAAAACCCGGCGCCCGCCGGATTTTGCCTGTTCTTTGAAACTTACTCTTCGTTTATGGCGCGCCCGCGCCTGTTCATCGAAGATTTGTATGTGCGCCCCGATTTTCGGCGGCGCGGCATCGGCACGGGCCTCATCAAGTGGTGCATCGAGCAAGCCTATGAGCGCGGTTGCTGGCGCGTCGAGTGCATGGGCCTCGACTGGAACTCTTCGGCGCAAGACCTTTACGCCAAATTGGGCGCGCACCAGTTCTTCGAGTGGTTCCTGTTTCGCTTTGAGCGCCGCATGATCGAACATCATCTGGGCGTCGGCCCCAAACGCAGGTTTTGATTCCGACAAGCTTTGTCCAAGTGGTTGAGAGGTGTTGCCTTTCAAGAGTTCAAGCGAGTCCTGCGCTGGGCAAAGCGACCTGGTTAAAGCTTTCGAACAGAAAATTCGATGATTGATCCCCGCAATAAAACAACTGCGCTCACTGGAATGCGCCTGCTCAGCGCGGTTTGCTTCGTGGCGTCTCTGGTCTGGGTTGGCGTTTTGCTTTGGAGCGATGTCCGGCACGGGTTAAAGCCTTATGCGGCCCATCAATCAATCGGCGCGATGGCGCTGATTTTTATTGGCGCTTCTTACATCTGTCTTCAACTGAGCTTGAAACGCGCTTTGACGGAACTGATTCAAGGGTTGTTGTTGGGCGGCGCCTTTCTGTTGTGGGGCGGCGAACAACTGTTGCCACTGCACCGCCTGGTGACTCTGATGGATGCCCTAGTGGTGTCTATCTTCGTGGTGGACTTAAGCGTCATCATCTGGAATCATCTCAAACACAACGATCACGAAACGCCCTGAGGGGAAGACGCCCGGATGGGAACTGACTCCACAAGCGTTCACTGCTCCGTTGGGATGAGCCGCGCTTGACTTCGAGCTTGAGCGGCGCCGCTGATTTTTCGTTTTTCGGTGAGCCGTTGGGCAACGCCCGCACGCCGTTGCTGGCCATAAATCGGCGAATCGGCATCGGCGCGAAAAGCCGAACAAGGGAATTCCCTTGTTCGGCTTTGACCCATCACTCCAACTGAGTCTCATACATCCACTGGCGCGAAAGCGGGTAATCGCGCGCCTTGCCGTTGCAAAACAAAATCTGGTGAACGTAGATGTCTTCTTCTCGAAACGAGGCTGCGCTAAAACCCAGATACAAGCGCCACATGCGCACGAATTCTTCGCCATACCGTTGGCGCACCCATTCGACATTGCGTTCAAAACCTTCGCTCCATTTGTCTAACGTTAGAGCATAATGTTGTCCGAGGTTTTCGACATCATACACGACTAAATCGCGCGCTGACATTTCGTGCACCACTTCCGATAAAGAGGGAATGTAGCCGCCGGGAAAAATATATTTCACGATCCACGCGCTTGTAGGCTCTTCCTTGACGTTGGTGATGCAGTGCAGCACACCTAAACCGCCTGGCTTGAGCAATGTTTTTAAGTCCTCGATGTAGGCTGGCAAGTTGTGACGACCGACGTGTTCAGCCATTCCAACGGTAACTAAACGGTCGAACTTTTGTCCGCTTTGAGCCAGTTCGTGGTAGTGCTGCAAACGAACTTCGGCGCGATTTTCAAGAGAGGGTTTGGTTTTTTCATCGAACCAATGTTTCTGTTCTTCCGATAACGTAATGCCCAAAGCCTGAACGTCGTATTGCCGGGTTGCCTGCGCCAAAAGCGCGCCCCAGCCGCACCCGACATCAAGCAGCGTTTGACCGTCTTCCAAGCGTAACTTCAACAGCAGATGGCGGAGTTTGTTGTTTTGCGCTTGTTCGAGTGAATCGTTTAACGTGCGAAAAAGGGCGCACGAGTAGGTCATCGAAGGGTCGAGCCACAGTTGGTAAAAATCGTTGCCCAGGTCGTAGTGCGCTTGCACGTCGCGGCGGTTGCGACCGACCGAAATGCCTTGCCAGCGCGAGAACAGGGCGGCGCCGTGAAACAGCGCTTCCACGGCGCGCGGCATCGGCGCTTCGTTGGCATTGACCAGGCGCACGAGGTCGTCGAGGCGCCCGTCGATTGTCAGGTCGCCGCGCTGAAACGCTTCGCCAAAAGCCAGTTCCGGGTCGAGGAGCAAACGCGGCACAATCGCGGGAGTTTTGAGATGGAGATGAACCACGGGTTCGCCGCGCCCGAAGCGGCGCGTCTGGCCGTTCCAGTAGGTGATGCGTAGCGTTCCGCCCTGCAACTTGCGAAGCCCCCGGTTCAGCAGCCGTTGAAAGGGATGCACAGGTTCAGTGTGTCGTGACTGCCGGGCAATAGTGGCCAAAATAAGAGCTTTCCCATTCACAGCAAAACGGCGCCTTAGCGTTTCTCGCGGTATTTGATGTAGCCCCAGATGGCCAGCACACACGCGGGGAAGTTGATGATACCCACCAGAATTATCGGCCATTCGTTGATGGCGAACCCGTAGTTGAGCCATGTCACCTCGTTCACACCGGACAGGTAAATCAGGCTAGGCGCGATGTCGCGCACGCTTTTGGTGCGCCAGATTTTCCAAACCTGTTCATAAGAACCAACGGTGACGATGAGGCTCGAACTTAACGCCACCAAACGCGCGATTTCGGCATAGGGCAAAATGGACATAGAAACTGGCCCCCTTCCAAACAGCGGAACGGCATTTCAAGTTACGCTTTTTTGCACGCGGCCCGATGGACGCGCGACAAAATGCCCTTGAATTCTCCTTTTTCGCCGCGCCCACGCGTTCTCGATCTCGACGGTTCACTTTTGCGCCAGAGCGACTTTTTGAATCGCTCGCACGCGCAGGTCGTCCCGCTTCGCTCGGCGGGAGCGGGTTTGCGCTACCTGTGCCGCCGCCAAACGCGCCAGAGTTTCGAGCGTCGCCTCGAAGCGAGATCAAGCCCCGCAGACCGGCACCGGTTGACGTTTTACGGGTCGGGCGATTTTCATCATCTGTCGTTTTCCCTCCTCAAGTTCTTTTCGCGTCCGTTGAGCGTGATCGTGTTCGACCAGCATCCCGACTGGGACGCGACTTCGCCGTTTCCCTGTTGCGGAACGTGGGTTGGCGAAGCGCTCCGCCTGCCGCATGTTCAACGCGTCATCGTTTTGGGTGCGGGAAGCGAAGACTTGGGGGGCGCGCAGCTTTGGCGCGGGCATCGCGCCGCGCTTGCATGCGGGCGACTGGAAATTTTCCCGGCAACGCTTGGCCGCTCGTTGTGGCCGGTTTTGCGACCTCAAACCCTCGCGTCGGGACAAAGAAGCGGGGCGTGGATGAAGTGGAACACGCTCGAACGCGTGGGCTGGGAGGCGGCTCTCGCGGGCGTCATCGCGCGCCTTCCCACGAGCGACATTTACATTTCGGTGGATAAAGATTGTTTGCGGGAACGGGAAGCGATTTCCAACTGGGACGCGGGCGAATTGGCTTTGCCCGATGTTTGCGTGGCCATCGAGCGTTTGCGGCGCGAGCGAAATCTAGTGGGCGCCGATGTCACAGGCGAATGGAGCGGGGGCGCGCCCGCCAACGCGTTTTTCCGCGCGGTTTCGCGCGCCGATCATCCCCCGCGATTCGCTCCCGACCGGGCCGAATTGGAACGCAACGAAGTGACGAACCTCGCATTGTGGAAGGCTTTTGGCGGCCATGAGTGAGAACTCGAAACCCTGTGTCTCACCCTTATGTGTTTCACTGTGAAGCCTCTATGAGGATGTTCCTATCAATGCCCCATTCGGAAGGAAACGGTGCTAAAACTGCCTGATGCAGAGCAACAAGAGCCGTTATGACCAGCCGCCACTTTTTTCCCAGCCCCCAAGTGCGTCGTGAAACTCAACCGGATGCGGTGTTTTCCCTTCCGGCAAAAATCGAAGTCTGCGACTCGATCACAGCCTTTGACCCCGACATTTGGAACTCCGTCCTGTCCGATGACGAGCCGCAACTGCGCCACGACTTTTTGCGCGCGGCCGAAGTTTCCGGCGCCGTGCAACGCCCGCGTTATCTGGCTGCCAGCCGCAACGGGCGCGTGGCGGGCGTGGCGGTTGCCTTTCAAAGCGACATCGACTTGCTCACGCTCGCCGCGCCCTCGCTCAAAGCCAAGGTCGCCAGCATCCGGCGCGGCCCGCTCAAGCGCCTGGGATTTTTGCGCGCCCACGTTTGCGGCCCCATCATCACCAACTGCCGCCCCAACCTCGCCCTTGCGCCCTGGTTGGCGGGCGAGGAGCGCAAAGAGGTTGCCCGCGAATTGACGCGCGCCGTCGAGGATTTGCCCGGTGGCGCGTTGCGGGTGTTCTTCGAGATGCCCCGTCAAGCGGTGGAGGATTTTGGCCTCGCCCTCGAAGAGTGCGGCTTTGTGTGCGCCGCGTCTTTGCCCGGCACGCGCCTCGACATCCCGCGCGACTGGCACAATTTCGAGGATTACGTCGGCGCGATGCGCAAATTGTATCGCCGTGCCGTGCGCGACGATCAAGAGCGCGGGCAAGAACTCGACATCCAAATCGAGTCGAACTTTGGCCACCTGGCGGACGAAGTATTCGCGCTGTATTCCAACGTCGTGGCGCGGGCGCAAAGCACTTTCGAGGAATTAACGCCCGCCTTTTTCCGCGAGTTCGGCGCCTGTGAGCAAGCGCGTCTGGTGACGGCACGCGAGAAATCAACCGGCAAACTCGTGGGCATCGAGCTACTACTCGTGGGCGAAAACGGCGTTCAAGACCTTTACACAGGCGTGGACTACGCTTACAACGAGCGCTACAACGTGTATTTCAACTTGATGTATCCGGCCATCGCTCTGGCCTGCGAGCGCGGCTTCTCTCAGGTGACGACCGGGCAAACTTCTTACACCTTTAAAAGCCGAATCGGAGTTGAAGCCTTTGATCTGTCGCTCTACCTCAAACATCGCAACCCGCTCGTCAACGCCTTGCTCCGCGTTCTTCATCCGGTGATCTGCCCCAAAATCGAAACTTCAGGTCACCGCGTGTTCAAAAGCCAAGCGCAGCACGTTGATACACCGCCCACAGCGAATTGCAAACCTCAGCGAACCGCGAACTGAATTCCCGGATCAATTCTTTCCACGCGGGTTTGACAACAGGGAACAATCGAGCATCCTCGCCTGATTGTTTTGTGTCGCCACACCCGCGTGCACCCCAACTTCAGTGGCACACGCTCCAGCGCGAAAAACCGCACGACTTCTTTTGGGATGAGAAGCAAAAAATTCCCTTACATGCCCTGAGCATCCAACGAAAGAGGAACCAGATTGCTCTTGCAATAGGCCGCCGCTTTTTGCTGAACCGTTGCTGTTGGAAATCGGTCGTCTAAACGCGGCTGTGTTTTGTCGCGCGCGGGATAGAACGGGTTTCAATTGGTTGAGACAAGCCCATATCCTCTGTATCCTCGTGAGTTGATGGCTTCACTGTAGAAGCATCCGCACCGGCACTTCGGGGGACGAGGTGCCAGGGTTTACTTATGACCGATCAATCAACTTTTCGCTGGGGCATTTTAGGCACGGGCAGCATCGCCCGCACATTCGCGCGGGGACTGCGCGAATCCACAACCGGAACTCTTGTCGCCATCGGTTCGCGCGATCAAGAGTCTGCCAACCGGTTCGGCGAGGAATTCGGTCTCGACAAACGTTACGCGTCGTATGAGGCGCTACTTTTAGACGGCGACATCGACGCGGTTTACATCGCCACGCCGCACCCGCTCCACGCGGAGTGGGCCGTTGCCTGCGCGCAAGCGAAAAAGCACATCCTCTGCGAAAAACCGCTCACCCTAAACCACGGCGAAGCGATGGCCGTTGTCGAAGCGGCGCGCGAAAACGGCGTGCAGTTGATGGAAGCGTTCATGTATCGCTGCCATCCCCAAACCGCGCGCATCGCCGAACTCATCCAAAGCGGCGCCATAGGCGATGTGAAACTCATCACCGCCTCTTTCGGTTTCGCGGCGGGTTTCGACCCGCACAGCCGTTTGTTCGATCCGGCTTTGGGCGGCGGCGGCATCCTCGATGTCGGGTGTTACTGCGCTTCGATGGTTCGCTTGGTCGCGGGTGCCGCCAAAGGCAAGCCTTTTGCCGAACCTGTGCAGGTGGCGGCGGCAGGTCATCTCGGAGAAAGCGGAGTCGATGAACTCGCGGCGGCGACGCTTAAGTTTTCCGGCGACATCGTGGCGCAGATTTCCACCAGCGTCTCTCTCAATCAAGAAAACGTGGTGCGCGTTTTCGGCACTACTGGCCACTTGCTGGTTTCCTCGCCCTGGTTTTGCGCGCCCGCGCAAGGCCAGCCCAACATCGTGCTCCAACGCGATGGGCAAACCGAGGAAATCTTTACGCCGGGCGAGCGTAACCTTTACGCTTACGAGGCCGACGCGCTGTTTGAAGCGGTGCAGCGCGGCGCCGTGCAGTCGCCTGCGATGTCGGGCGAAGATGCGCTTGGCAACATGGATTTGCTCGACCATTGGCGCGCGCAAATCGGGCTGGTTTATCCGTTGGAGAAACCGGAAAACCACGTTCCGGTGCGCGGCAAACTCCAAAAACGCGCCGACGCGAAGATGCGTTATGGCCGCGTCGCAGGCATCGACAAAGAGATTTCGCGTTTGGTGATGGGCTGCGACAACCAGGAATCGTTCACCCATGCCGCCGCGATGTTCGATGATTTCTGGGAGCGCGGCGGCACCGCCTTCGACACCGGCTACATCTACGGCGGCGGCAAAATGGAACGACAACTGGGCCAGTGGGTGAACGCGCGTGGTCTGCGCGCTTCGGCGATGATCATCGGCAAAGGCGTGCATCCGCCGCACTGTAATCCTACGGCGCTTTCATCGCAGTTGTTGGAAACCCTTGACCGTTTGGGCACCGACTACCTCGATTTATATTTGATGCACCGCGACAATTTGGATGTTCCCATCGGCGAATGGGTGGACGTGCTCAACGAACATTTGCGCGCGGGACGCATCCGCGCTTATGGCGGCTCGAACTGGTCGCTGGCGCGTGTCGAAGAAGGCAACGCCTATGCGAAAGAGCGCGGCTTGGTCGGCTTTAGCGCGCTGAGCAACAACTTTTCTCTGGCCCGCATGGTCGATCCGGTGTGGGGCGGGTGCGTGTCGGCGTCCGATCCGGCTTCGCGGGCCTGGCTGACCGAGCACCAGTTGCCACTGTTCTCGTGGAGTAGCCAGGCACGCGGCTTTTTTGTGCGCGGCGACCGCAACTTCACGGCAGATGAAGAACTCGTGCGCTGCTGGTATTCCGACGACAACTTCGAGCGGTTGGATCGCGCAACTCAACTCGCGCGCCAGAAAAATACCACGCCCATCAACATCGCGGCGGCCTACTTGCTGGAGCAGCCATTCCCGCTTTTCGCCTTGATCGGGCCGCGCTTTCTCACTGAAACCCGCTCTTCTCTGGGCGCTTTCGATGTGCAACTGGCGCCCAACGAAGTGAAGTGGCTCAACCTCGAAACCCCTTCGCTTTAAGTCCAGGAATCAAACCAGTAAAACCACTTTTGAAACAGACACTCAGAGGCTGCTTGTTACTTCAGCGAAAAATGGAAGAGGGCGCAAGACCCGCTACAACAATCAAGCCGGGCTTGCGCCCTCTTTCAATCCAACGTTTCCTCGTTCCGGCACTTTTTAAGTAGCCTCGGAAAAGCCATCTTGGTTTTTGCACTCAAAGAAAGCGGCAATTTCTGCAAACGCGCTTTGCCCACACGCACCCTGCGACGTATGGACAAACCGCTCTCAACGCGCTAATCCAGCACAAGAGGTGGATTGGGCGCTTGTTCAAATCGAGACGCGCACGAGTTGACCCTCGTGGGTCGATTGCCGCGCGGCTTCAAAAACGGCCATTACGCGGCGCGTTTGCTGTGGCGGCGCCAAAAGTTCGCCGTTTCCTTGGGCGGCGAGGGCGAAGTTTTCGTAGAAGTCGCGCCATCTGCCGGGCATCGTCGGGACTTGGCGTTCGTCCCCGGCGCCCTTGAGCGTGCCAAAGGTCGCCGGGTCTTCCTCGGCCCGGCTCAAGTCGCTCTTCATCAGCGCGTTTTCTTGCGGGTCGAGACCATATTTGCAAAACGTCGCCTGAGTGCCGCGCGCATAAAAGCGCGGTTTGGAAATGGCGCTCAGGCTCGATGTGTCGCACACGGCGGTCGCGCCATTTTCAAACTCCAGAACTAAAAACGCTTCGCTTTCAACGGGCGAGTCAGGATGGTCGTGGTGCAAGCGCAAATACACGCCAGTCACGGGACAGGGGAAAAGCAGTAGCGCCTGGTCGATGAGGTGCGCGCCCAAGTCGAGAAACTTGCCGCCGCCGTGTTCAATCGTTGCGCGCCAGCCGCCCCATTGTCCAAAGCCGCCCCACGAAAGTTCGAGCCAGCGCAACTCGCCCAGTTCTCCTCCCGCGATCAGGTGTTGCAGCGTCAAAAAATCGCCGTCGAGCCGCCGGTTTTGAAAAGTTGTCAGCAACAATCCGCGCGCTTGGGCGCGTTCGATCATCGCGTCGCACTCGCCAAGCGACAAACACATCGGCTTGTCGGTGACGACGTGTTTGCCCGCGTCCAAGGCGCGCATCGCAAAGTCGAAATGCGTGTCGTTGGGCGTGGCGAGCACGAGAGCATCGACCGAGTCGTCGAGGATAACCGCTTCAAGCGAATCATAAGCGCGCACGCCAAGTTCCGCTTCGATTTGCGCGCGTTTTCCGGCATCCGACGAAGCGATGCCCGCCAGTTCCAGTCCGGGCGCGAGACGAATCAAAGCTGCGTGGCAAAAATGGCCCCAGCGTCCAAAGCCAATCACCGCGAGTCGAGTGGGTTTCATATGACGAAGACATTTTGCGGCATCCGGCGCCAACTGTGTTGTAGGCACGATATCAAAATGCAGTTGCTCGCCGAACACCTCGACGTGCAAAAAGCCGAGCGCGAAGTCGAAGTCGAAAAGCGCCTCGAAACCAAGCAGAAAACCATTTCGCACATCGTGCGCCACGAAGAACTCGATGTCAACAAAGGCACAACGGGCCACGTGACCGTTCAAGACGACACCAAAACACCATTCAAACGCCCATTCGCTTTCAGCTAAACCTATCCCGCGCCTCGTTTCTCTTGGTTGCGGGCCGGTTTTGTTGGGGCAACCCCGCAGATTTTGTCCAGATTTTTGCGAGTCGGTTTGAAAACCTGAACAAAGGGAAGAAGAGGATTGCCCTAGGCGCCAGTCCCGCTTGTTCTGCACTTGGTGAGGAGCTGACGCCTATGGCAATGCAGCATTTTTGGCTCAAACTGACCTGAAGATGCGTCCTATCTTGAAGGGTTGGATCGTGATTTTCTCTGCGAGCAAACACACAATTCGGACGAATCCATTTCCAACTTCGATGAAATTCTCGCCTCAAGTCGCTGTTACCAGCGCTTTCATGTCCTACTTCGACGCTTTCCTTTTGAATACACAGGAGAGAAGCGAATCATGAACGACTTCAACTGGGATTTTCCTTACGCGTCGGGGCGAATGCCCGTTTTCGCGCGCAATGTGGCGGCGACTTCGCAGCCTTTGGCGGCGCAGGCCGGTTTACAAATGCTGCTTCGCGGCGGAAACGCCGTCGATGCCGCCATCGCCACGGCCATCGCTCTTGCAGTGGTTGAACCCACGAGCAACGGCATCGGAAGCGACGCTTTTGCTCAGGTGTGGAACGGCGAGTTGCACGGCTTGAACGCGTCGGGCCGCGCGCCTAAAGCGTGGAATCCGGCGCGCTTCGCCGGACGAAGCGAGATGCCGCTTGGAGGCTGGGACTCCGTGACGGTGCCGGGCGCCGTCTCGGGTTGGGTTGCGCTGTCGCAGCGTTTTGGCGCGCTACCGTTCGCCGATTTGTTCGAGCCGGCCATTCGCTATGCGCGCGATGGTTTCGCGGTTTCGCCCCTGACGGCTCACGCGTGGAATCGCGCGCAAAACGCTTATCGCGCGCATAGCGAATGGACGCGCCACTTTTGCCCGAACGGGCGCGCGCCAAGTGTGGGAGAAACCTTTCGCAGCATAGATCAAGCGCGCACCCTGGAACTGATCGCCCAAACGCGCGGCGAAGCGTTTTATGGCGGCGCCTTGGCGCAGCAAATGGTCGAGGACTCCAAAGCTAACGGCGGCGCCTTGACCCTTTGCGATCTGGACGAGCACCGCGCCGATTGGGTGACGCCCCTTGGCATCGACTATCGCGGGCACACGCTGCACGAAATCCCGCCCAATGGTCAGGGCTTGGCGGCGCTCATCGCGTTGGGCATCCTGGAGCGAAGCCCGATTCACGAGTGCCCACTCGATGGCGCCGATTGGCTGCATCTGGGAATCGAGGCGATGAAACTTGGCTTTGCCGATGTCAACCGCTTCCTCGCCGATGCCAAAAGCATGGAGATCGACGCGACGCGCTTTCTCGCTCCAGATTATCTGGACGAACGGGCCAAACTCATTGATCCCAAGCAAGCACGCGATCCGGGTTACGGCGTGCCCGCGCGTGGCGGCACGGTTTATCTGTGCTGCGCGGACGCGAGCGGGATGATGGTGTCGCTGATCCAGTCCAATTACTACGGTTTCGGTTCGGGCGTGGTGGTTCCTGGAACGGGCATCAGCCTACAAAATCGCGGTTTTGGTTTTACGCTCGAAGCAGGACATCCCAACGAAGTCGGCGGGGGCAAGCGGCCTTTGCACACCATCTTGCCGGGTTTCGTCACCAAAAACGGCGCGCCATTCCTCAGCTTTGGCGTGATGGGCGGCCCGATGCAGCCGCAAGGCCACGTGCAGATGATGCTGCGTTTGGTGGACGGGCGCCAAAACCCGCAGGTCGCCTGCGACGCCCCGCGTTGGCGCGTGCTTCGTGGGCGCCAGGTGTCGTTGGAAGCAGGCTTTGATCCGCGCGTTTTGGCTCAACTGCGCCAGCGTGGCCACGAAATCGTCGAGTCCGAACTGTGGGGTTTTGGCGGCGCCCAACTGATCGCCAAACAGGACGGCGGTTACTGCGCGGCTTCCGATAGTCGCAAAGATGGACAGGCCGTTGGATTTTAAACCGGCCTGTTCATGGTCTTTGTCTTCCAAGAGCCAGGGCTTGCGCGCAACCTGATGCAACAAAAGTGCTTGTTACCAAGCGCTCTGTTCGCTTATCAAGCGCCAAGTTCGCAGAGTCAATTTGAAAAGCTATTGAACCAAGCGGATGAAGTGATTGGAAGGATGCGTCAGCCCCGCTTCGCACCAAATTACAGCGGGGCTAACGCCTTTAGCGGGGCTAACGCCTTTAAAGCACCCTTCTCAAACTACCTCTCTCAAGAGCCGCTCAATTAGCGGCTTCGTTCTGGTTAGCGCGCAAACCAAGCGTTTCGGTTTGGCGCCGACTCCATGAGGAAAACTTTTTGCTTGTTAACTTGCGAAGAAGTCGTTGACTCCCTCAGTTCCATGAACACCACTATCCTTTCCGATTACCAAACGCTGAGCCGCGCTGTGGCGGCGCGCATCGCCGATTTGGTGCGTGCTAAACCAAACGCCGTTTTGGGCTTGGCGACGGGTTCGACACCTTTGGGCGTTTATGACGAACTCATCCGTTTGCACCGAGAAGAAGGGCTTGATTTCTCGCGCGTTGCTGCGTTCAACCTCGACGAATACTTTCCGCTCGATGCTGAGGCGCCGCAAAGTTATCGTCGCTTTATGCGCCAAAACCTCTTCGATCACCTCGACATTTCGCCCGGGAACTGCCGGATCCCAAGTGGTCAATTGCGCGCTCTCGAGCAAGTCGAAGCCGATTGCGCGGCCTATGAACGTGCAATCAGTGACGCGGGCGGCTTGGATTTACTTCTGCTGGGCATCGGACGAACGGGACACATCGGCTTCAACGAACCGGGAAGCGCGCGGGGATCGCGCACGCGGTTGGTTGTGCTCGATCATCTCACGCGCTCCGATGCGGCGGCTGAGTTCTTCGGTTTGGAAAATGTGCCGGTGCGCGCCATCACGATGGGCATCGCCTCGATTTTGGACGCGCGCGAACTCGTGCTCATGGCATCGGGCGCCGCCAAAGCGCCCGTTGTGGCCGAAGCACTTGAAGGCAAGATCACCTCGAAAGTGCCCGCTTCGTTTGTGCGCGAGCATGGGCAATTGTCGGTTTTTCTCGATGAAAGCGCGGCCACGCATCTCACGCAACGTGCGCGCCCGTGGCGCGCGCCGGATGCCGATTTCGCTTCGCCTTTGCTCCGTGAACGCACGCTCATCAGCGTGGCGCTTGACTCTGGCCGCGCGCTTGGCGACTTGACGCGCGATGATTTGATCGCTCACGGCGCGGCACTTGTCGCGCCCGATGACGGGGTTTTGGCCCAGGTGAAGAGCGAGGTCGCCGCCGATTTGACGAACAAGATGGACGATGAAGCGCGTTTGCCGAGCGGCAAGACCGTTTTGTGTTTGTCGCCGCATCCCGACGATGACGTGATCTGCTGCGGCGCGACGCTGCTCAAGTTGGCGGCGCGCGGCAACTCGCTGTTTGTGGCTTTTGGCGTGAACGGCGCCAACGCCGTGCGCGACAAAGACGTGTTGGCGCTACTTCGCGCGCGTCATCCGCGCCTGATTTCGTTTTTGGAAGAGCACATGGAACCGGGCAAATCGCTGGAAGAAGCCGTCAACGAAGTGCGTTTTTCCATTTTTGAGCGCGAAAGCGGAGCGCCCGACGCGCCGTTACTGCGCGAACTCAAGCGGTTGGTGCGAGAAGGTGAAGCCTCGGACGCCTGCCGCAAAATGGGCGCGCGCCCACTGTTTTGGAACTTGCCCTTTTACAACGCGAACCGCGACATCGGCGAAGCAGATGTCCGTATAGCCTTCGACACGCTACGCCAAACGCAGCCCGATGTGGTGCTATTGACCGGCGAGTTCAACGACCCGCACGGCACGCACGAGAAGTGCGCGCAGGCCTTCGAGCGCGCCGCACAGCTTTATCTGGAAGAGGGCGGCAAACCGTTTGAGCGATGGAATTATCGCGGCGCGTGGGACGAGTGGCCGTTGTGGGCGGGCGATTTTTTCTCGGTGTTCGATAAAGCGATGATGGAGCAAAAAATCGGCTTGATACTCGACCACATCTCGCAACTCGATCCGGTGTTTCCTGGCGGCACCGACCCGCGCGAATTTTTCGAGCGCGCCCGTGACCGCAACCGCGACACAGCGCGCCAGCTGCAAAAACTCGGATTGCTCCCGCCCTCGCGCTCCTTCGATCCGCTGTATGCCGAAGTGTTTCGTCGCCAAACCTGACGCCTCTCATCACTTCACTTCACCTCATCACTCTGCTCGCGTTTTATTATGTCTCCTTCCATCATCCCGCTCCCGCTCCACCTCGAAACCGGCGAAGGGCAGTTCCTTTTGTCGCGCGCGAGTTCGATTTCGGGTGAAACCGAACTCGCGCAGAACGCCATCGCGTGGTTCCAAGATCACATCTTCCGGCAAAGCGGCGTGTCTTTGCCCCTGAGCGAAACGGGTGACACGGGCGCCATCGCGCTTCGCGTGCAAAGCGGGTTGGCGGCGGAAAATTACGTGCTGACAGTTGCGCCCGAAGGCATCGAAGTGCGCGCAAACGACGAGAGCGGCTTTTTCTACGCCTTGGTTTCGCTTTTTCAATGCGTGCCGTTCGATTCGCCGCGCGCGCCGGGAGAATGGGTCTTGCCGGAAATGACGATTCGAGATGCGCCGCGCTTTAGTTGGCGCGGTTTGATGCTCGACAGCGTTCGCCATTTTCAGCCCCTCGCGTGGGTAAAAAGCTTCATCGACGTGATGGCGCTGCACAAATTCAACGTGTTGCACTGGCACCTCACCGACGATCAAGGCTGGCGCATCGCAATCGACCGTTATCCGGCTTTAACTTCGGTGAGCGCGTGGCGAGGCCAATCGCGCTTGGGACACGAACTCAAGGGCACGGACAGCGACTTCGACGGGCGACCTCACGGCGGCTTCTATTCCAAAGCCGACCTGCGCGAAGTCGTGGCCTATGCCCGCGCGCGCGGCATCACGGTTGTGCCCGAAATCGAAATGCCCGGTCACGCAACCGCAGTGTTGGCGGCTTTTCCCGAACTGTCCTGCACGGGCGGCTCGTTCGAGGTGTCGCCGCAATGGGGCATTTTCGATGACGTGTTTTGCGCCGGAAACGATGAGGTGTTTCGCTTTTTGGAAAACGTGTTGGAAGAAACCCTGGAGATTTTCCCGTCGGAGTTCATCCACGTCGGCGGCGACGAGTGCCACAAAACGCGCTGGATTGGATGCCCCAAATGTCAGGCGCGCATCAAAGCCGAAGGTTTGGCCGACGAAAACGAGTTGCAAAGCTGGTTTGTGCGCCACGTCGACCGCTTTTTGCGCGGGCGCGGGCGCGGGCGCCGCTTGCTGGGCTGGGACGAGATTCTCGAAGGCGGTCTGGCGGGCAACGCGGCGGTGATGAGTTGGCGCGGCGAAGAAGGCGGCATCACCGCCGCGCGAGAAGGCCACGATGTGGTGATGGCGCCCGAACAAAAAACCTATTTCGACTACTACCAGTCGTCCAACCGCGAAGGCGAGCCGCTTTCCATCGGCGGCGATTTGCCGTTGGAGAAGGTCTACGCGTATGAGCCGATTCCCGCCGCTTTAACACCTGAAGAAGTCAAACACGTGTTGGGCGGGCAAGGACAGTTGTGGACGGAATATATGCCGCGCACGCAAAACATCGAATACATGGCGTTCCCTCGCGCCTGCGCGCTGGCCGAAACGCTATGGAGCGCCGCCGATGCGCGCGATTGGGGTGATTTCTCGGCGCGTCTGCGCGTTCAACTGCGCTTGCTCGACCGTTTGAACATCAATTACAGGCCGCTCGATGCGCCCTGAAACCCGCGCCCGACTTGAAAAAGAACCGCCTCTATTTAGAGGCGGTTCTTTTTGTGGTGAGGAAGTCGATACAACTCGAAAACTCGTCTCACGGGCTGGTCGAAAAAGGCGCGGCGGGCAATTTGGCGCCGTTATACAGCGCGGCGCGTGGAAAGCTTGACCACGCGAATCGAGCGGCGACGGGATGGGGAACAACAGGCGAACTCAAGACAATGGCGCTGCCTGCGACGCGCGGCGCGGCCCAGAACCAGTTGCCGTCGGCGCCGCACACGGCGAAGACGCGGTTCGTCTCGCCTTGAAGTGTTAAACCGCCCTCGGCGTGCGAAAACGCGAGACGCAAATTGCCGCCTTCGGGTTTGGTTGAGACAAGAACCGGGCCGGAACTTTCGACGATGCGCCCGTAGGTTTTGGCCAGAGCGACCAGAGCCAGGCGCAGACCGACATCCTGTTTGTCCTTGGGGTGAATGTCGTTTTGGTCGCCGATGTCGGTGGTGATGGCTATACCGGAGTTCGGGTCGTTTTGGGCGACCTTCATCTGGGCGGCGCGCAGCTTTGGCCAATCGTCATTCTTGGGCGCCTCGTCAGGCGCCATGAAGCCCGCCAGTTGTGTGATGTAGAACGGCATCGGCGCGTCGAAATCGCGGCGCCAGTTGCCGATGAGCGTGGGAAGCAAACGTTCGTATTGCTCGGCGCGTCCGGCGTTGGATTCGCCTTGATACCAGATGGCGCCGCGCATTCCAAAAGGCACAAGCGGCGCGATCATGCCGTTATACAGCGCGCTCACCACGTTTGGATCGTTGCGAGTTTCGTCCAGAGGCGCCATCGCCATTTGCGCTTTGGACAGGCTCTTTTGAAACTTCCAATCGCCCGCCAGGGGCAAGAAGGTGGTCGTGTCGCGTTCCAAACGCAGGGTTTCGGGCGGGCTTGTCATGCCGCCGCCGCCGCCAGTATCGGTGACGCGCACTCCGATGACGCTGCGGCCTGCTTTGACCTGCGCCCCTGGAATCAGGTATTGGCGCTGGTTCCTCCAGCCATCCGTGCCGCCGACTCGAACGCCGTTCCAATAGGTGATGTCGTTGTCGTCGATTTCGCCCAATTTCAAGGTGAGGTCGCGTCCGGCCCACTCTTGGGGCACATTGATTTCGCGGCGAAACAGCGCGACGCCATCGAAGTCGCGCAGAGTGGGAACATTGCCCCATTCGCCTGGCACGCGAATCGTGTTCCACTTCGAGTCATCAGCGCCCAAGTTCGCCCAATTCGGCGCGTAAGCCGGGTCGTTGCGCCTCATCCACGCATCGGTTTTTTGGGCAATCGGCACTTGTGTGTCGCGCACGGCTTCGCTCACCTGGGCGAGTTGCGGGCGAAAATCGGGCAGAGTAGCCAGGGCCGATTGGCTCACCCACGCTTCGGCGACGGTGCCGCCCCACGACGAGTGGATGAGGCCGATGGGAACGCCCAATTCCTGGTGCAACTTGCGCCCGAAGAAATAAGCTACCGCCGAAAACCCGTTCCAGCCGCCCGCCGCGATGTTCGTCGGATTGCATACGAGCCAGCGCGAATCGACGGTTGTTTTGGGTTTGAACGCCGCAAGTTTGGGCACGCTGAACAGGCGAATCAGCGGGAAATTGGCACCCGCGATTTCCTGCCCGGCGTTGTTCACGTTGCCGATGCCGAACTCCATGTTCGATTGGCCCGAACACAGCCAGACATCGCCGAACACGATGCCATGGCGCGTCAGGGTTTGAGTTGCACCCGCCACCGACAACGTGTGCGGCGTTTTCGAGGCGGCGAACGGCCCGACGCGCACCATCCAGCGACCTGAAGTGTCGGCCCGCGCGCTTCGCGTTTGAGCGTCCAACCTGGCTGTGATGGTTTCTCCGGGCGCCCCTTGTCCCCAGATCGGAATCACACGGTCGCGTTGCAACACCGCGTCATCGGAAAAAAGCGGGTTGAGTAGCGCCGAGCTTTGCATTTGGGCTTGCCCCGTTTGGGCTTGCCCCGTTTGGGCTTGCCCCGTTTGGGCTTGCCCCGTTTGGGCTTGCCCCGTTTGGGCTTGCCCCGTTTGGGCTTGCCCCGTTTGGGCTTGCCCCGTTTGGGCTTGCCCCGTTTGGGTTTGAGCGTGCGCTGTGAGCGGAACTAAAACAGCAGCGCCGCCCACGAGAAGCGCGATTTGAGAACGAAAGAGGTTCATAGTGTGGAATTGAGTTTGAATTTGGTGGGAGGACAGGATGCAAGTTTCGCTGTTTGGTCGTTGTATTGGGGGCTTGCGTCCTCATTTTCAAGTTAACCTCTAACCCCGCGTTCAACCCGCGCGAGCCACAGAGTTGCATTTTCAGGCGAGAAACCCGCAGAAAGTGGAGCAGGAAAGCATCCCGGTTTGGAACGTGAACCAGTTCGCGTATTTCCCCATGAAAGTTCTTCTTACCGGCCCTTCAGGGCGCGTCGGGCCGCACTTGCTGGAGCCTTTTCGGGCCAGCTACGACCTCGTGACTTTTGACTTGCCCGGTCACGGCGCCGATTTCGAGGGCGACCTCAGCGACATCAAGGTGCTCCGCCACGCGATGCGCGGTGTGGATGTCGTGGTTCATCTGGCGGCAACGAGCGATGACGCGCCCTTTCTGGAGCAACTGGTGCCCAACAACGTGATCGGCGTTTACAACGTGTTAGAAGCGGCGCGGCTCGAAGGCGTGCGCCGCGTGGTGTTCGCGTCAAGTGTTCAAGCGGGCGGACGAGTTCCCCAGAAACGCGAGGGCGATGCCGTGCTCGAAGTGGATATGCTGCCACGCCCCGGCAACTTGTATGGCGCCACCAAAGTGCTGGCCGAAACGATGGGCCACTTTTTTCACGAAAAGCATGGTCTGGAATTTGTGGCGCTACGCTTGGGCGCGTTTCAAACCTACGATTCGGATTGGCTGAAAGAAGGGCGAGCCGAGCAAATCTGGCTTTCGCCGCGCGATTGCACCCGCATTCTCGTGCTCGCCATCGAAAAAGCGGACGCGACTTACGCCGTAGTGAACGCGACTTCCAAGACCTCACGCGAAGTTTTGCCCCTTCAAAGCGCGCGCGAGGTGCTGGGTTTTGAGCCGCAAGACGATTCCCGCGACTTCTTTAGCGCCCAAACTTTTGAACGCTAAAGCAAGCGTCGTCGGCTCAAACGGGTTGCAGGTGGTTAGTGCAAGCAGCACACGGGACGCTCGCAACAAAAGTTCCGAAGCGGCATTTATCAGAGCTTGTATCGTGCAAGCAGCACAAAGGGCGCTCGCAACCGCACGCTTTGATTCGATTGATTATCAATAACCCAAGTGCAAGCACCCCAAGGGGCGCTCGCAATGGCTGAGATGTTCTTCCTCTTGGCTCAAAGTTCGTTCAACGCGGCGCTTTAAAGCGTGCCTCAGGCGAATTGCATCTCTATCTAAGCGGGTGAAAACCCGCTTTGCGCTCCCCCGCTTTGCGCTCCCCCGCTTTGCGCTCCCCCGCTTTGCGCTCCCCCGCTTTGCGCTCCCCCGCTTTGCGCTCCCCCGCTTTG
>JAABUM010000636.1_pt1 | contig 59307 bp, 50 predicted proteins | sample 5559161 | NCBI WGS metagenome assembly JAABUM01 (sample SAMN10711868, study PRJNA513369) | rock metagenome | isolation source: Antarctica rocks | place: Antarctica: Victoria Land, Siegfried Peak nord
TGCGCGAGCGCACGCACCTGCCCGTGGTCGTCGACCCCAGCCACGGCACCGGCTACCGCCCCTACGTCACGCCGATGGCCTGGGCGGCGCGGGCCGCGGGCGCGCACGGGCTGCTCATCGAGGTGCACCCCGACCCGGACTCGGCGCTCTCAGACGGCGGGCAGAGCCTGACGTTCGGCCAGTTCGACCACCTGATGGCCGGGCTGCGGCACGTCGCTCCCCTGGCCTGACCCGACCGAGCGATGCGCGCCGTCGTGCAGCGGGTGACGTCGGCCCGGGTCGAGGTCGACGGTCAGACCGTCGGCGAGATCGGGACCGGGCTGCTCGCCCTCGTCGGCGTCACGCACGACGACACCTCAGCCCAGGCGGCCGTGCTGGCGCGCAAGCTGGCCGAGCTGCGCATCCTGCACGGCGAGCAGTCCGTCATCGGCACCGGCGCCGAGGTGCTTGTCGTCAGCCAGTTCACCTTGTACGGGGATGCGCGCAAGGGACGGCGCCCGACCTGGGCGGCAGCGGCACCTTGGCCGGTGGCCGAGCAACTGATCGACGCCGTGGTCGCCGGGCTGCGCGAGCGGGGCGTTGCCGTCGCCACCGGGCGGTTCGGCGCCGACATGCAGGTCTCGCTCACCAATGACGGGCCGTTCACGGTGCTGCTGGAGGTGTGAGTAGCCCTCGAGAGTTCGAGCCGATGCGCAGGCGACCACCTGAGTGGAGCGAGCGCCGCCTGTTTCGTCAGCGGCGGCGGTACACGTCGGCACGATGATCAATGCGAACGACCAGGACGGTGTGCGCCCGCTGCGTCGAGCGCCCGCAGCCGGACCTGCCGCAGCCGCTCGATCTCCGGCTGTTGATCCAGGGCAGGCAGGGCGCCGTGCACCCAGGTCAGCAGCAGGTCGGCCAGTGCCGGGTTCTGGGCGAGCACCGGACCGTGCAGATAGGTGGCGAGCACGTGGCCGGCGACGTGCCCCTCGGCGCGGTCGGGCGTGCCGTTGCCGATACCGGCCCTGACGTGACCCAGCGGTGCCCCCGCCGCGCCTGGTAGCGGCCGGGTCCGTCCGCCATGGTTCTCATAGCCGAGCAGCGGTGGCAGCCCGAGCGCCGGGTCGGGCTCGACGACGACGTCGCCGACCGCCCGGGTCGGCAGCGGTTCACCATCGGCAGCGAACGAGCGGCGCGTCTCGACGTCGAGCAGGCCGGCGCCCTCGTGTTGCCGGCCGTCCATACCGGGAAAACTGTGCCCGACGATCTGAAAGCCGGCGCACACCGCGAAGACGACGGCACCACCATCGGTGACCCGGCGCAGCGTCTGCCCGTCCCGCAGCCCGGCCGACGCGAGCACCTGGGGCTCGTCCTCGCCGCCGCCGAGCAGGTAGATGTCGCACTGCTCGGGCAGCGGCGACCCGGCGGGGACGGGCACCACCTGCGCGGGAAGCCCGCGCCAGCGCAGCCGCTGCGCCAGCACCATCGCGTTGCCGCCGTCGCCGTAGGTGCCGAGCAGCTCGGGGTAGACGAGCGCGATGCGCGTGGCGGACTCCCTTGGCTGCGTCACGCTGGTCACGCGGCATCCTCTGTCCTGCCCAGGCGGGTGAGCACGTCGCGGAACGCGGTGTAGTTGGCAACGACGTCGACGACGGGCACACCCGCAGCCGCTACCGCCTGCTCGACGTCGTCGTGCAGCGTGTGCGGGACCTCGGCGTAGGCCAGCCGCACGCCCACATCCTCGCGGCGCTCCCCGCACACCAGGACGCGGCGACCGGCCAGCCGCTCGAACGGCACGTCCCACAGCCAGGAGGGGTCCCTGCCGTCGGCGGTGCGGCTGTTGAAGGCGATGACGATGGGGCGCGGGGGGGCGGACTCCAGCAGCTCGAGCATCTCGACCCACCCTGCCGGGTTCTTGGCCAGCAGCAGCCGGGCGCGGCGACCGGCCTCGACTGGCACCTCCTGGTAGCGGCCGGCGACATCGCGGATGTCCTGCATCGCGCCGAACGCCGCCGCGGGGTCGACCCCCATCACCTGCGCTGCGGCGGCGGCCATCGCGGCGTTGGCGAGGTTGACCCGGCCGGGCAGCGCCAGGCGCACGGTGCGCGGCTCGCCGTCCCACAGCACGGTGTCGAGGCGTTGCACCTCGACCGACGGCTCCGGGCGGGCGAAGTCGCACGAGCTGCACAGCCAATGCGGGGCGACCGTCGCCAGCGGGGTGACGCCGCCGGAGGTCGCTGCCGGGTCGGTCGGTGCCCCGGAGGGGTCCGCTGCCGAGCGCCGGACCAGCAACGATGCGCACACTGGGCACACCATCGCGTCGGCGGTCCAGTTCTGGCCCGCCGAGACCCAGCGCTGCTGGGCGAAGCCGTGGGCGGCGAACACCACCAGCGGGTCGTCGCAGTTCGCCACCGCCGTGCAGCCGGGCAGCTCAGCCCCGAGCGAGCGCCACAGGCCGGCGATGCGTCGGGTCTCGTTGGAGCGGTCGAGCTGGTCACGGCTGATGTTGAGCAGCGCCACCACCACGGGTTGAACCGCTCGGGCCACCTGCGGCAGCCAGATCTCGTCGACCTCCAGGGCGCCGGCGGCCGACCAGGGCCTGCGGGCGAGGGCATGCAGCACGCCCGGCCCCATGTTGGCGCCCCCCGAGTTGCTGGTCACCGGGCCGGCTGTGGCGAGCGCGCTGGCCAGCAGCCGCGTCGTGGTCGTCTTGCCGTTGGTAGCGCTCACGCAACCGAGCACCCGGCCGGCGGCGAGAGCGGGCATCAGCCCGGGGTCGGCGCGCAGGGCGACCTTGCCCCCGATCATCTCGCCCGAGCCGCGGCCCAGACGGCGCGACGTTCCCGAGGCTGCGTGCTCGAGCGCGACAGCGAGCCGTGCCCGCGGGCCCAGCCGGCGTCGAACCGGCGGTTGCTGGGCGGCTGGCACGGTCATCCGGCTAGCCCGGCGTTGCTGATCTGCGCGACGCCCCGGGCGCTGAGGAACACCACCGGGTCGGTACGGGTGCCGTCTAGGCGCACCTCGAAGTGCAGGTGCGGACCGGTGGAGTCGCCCTCCGACCCCACCCGGGCGATGGCCTGCCCAGCAGTGACGTGGCCCGCCGGCGGCACGAGCAGGTCCTGGTGCCGCATGTGCCCGTAGACCGTCTGGACCCCACCCGGGTGCTGCAGCACGATCCAGTTGCCGAAGCCCTGCGCCGGTCCCCAGTAGAGGACGTCGCCCTCGGCTGCTGCCTGTATCACGGTGCCAAGCGGTGCCGCGAGGTCGACCCCGGGATGGCCGTTGTGGCCGAACCGCTGCGTAACGGCGAACGTGCCGGGCTGTAGCGGCAGGGTCCATCCCGTCCCGGGGACAGGCGCTGGCACCCGTGCCCGGCCTGGAGGAGCAGCCCTTTTGGCCGGGTGCCGAGCAGGGCGGTAACGCAGCGCCTGCACGTCGGATCCCGGCACGGCGCGGGCGGCCGACGCCTTGGCCGCGGCAGGATCAGCGTTGACAGGCAGACGGATGACGAGCGCGGCCCCGGGCACCAGCCGCAGGGTCCGGCTCAGGCGCTTGTCGAGGACAACGCCGACCCCGGGCAGCCGGCTGGTAGCGAAGGCACCGACGCGTTCGGGCACCTGCACCCCGTTGCCGAGCGGCGTCGCCTGTCCGAGCTTCGCACCGAGCGCGCTGCCGACGGCGTGGGCCACCGCGAGCTCGCCCAGCTTCACCCGCTGCCACAGCCCGTCGACCGAGGCTGTGTTCTCCGGCGTGTCGTTGCGGAAGGTCGAGGGGTCGACCCCCACGGCCGTCGTGACACCCTTGCCGAGCCGGACCCGCGCAGCGTCGATCTGCAGCACGCCGACCGCGTGGGTGGCGCGGATGAGATCCGCGACCTGTCGGGGTGTGACCGAGGAGCCGGAGACGAGAAACAGGTCAGGGTCGACCCGACCTGTCATCGGGGCCACGGGCGGCAGTGTGACGGGCACGCGACGGACCGGCCCGCGACTGGCCGCCGGCCGGCTCGTGGGCGCCCGGCCTGCTGCGACTACTCGCTGCTGCTTGGTGGGCGTGCCAGCCTGCGCAGGGTGGGTCCACAGCCTGACACCCGCGACGGTGCACACCCCTGCGAGGAGTACCGCTACCAGCACCGCACCGACGAGCGAGGACCCGGACCGCCGTCCACCGCGGACCCTGCGCGCGCTCACCCCCGACTGCTGGGAGCGCGACGTCGCCGCCCCCGCCTGCCTCGGCATGTCGGCGCACTCCTCCTACTGAGCTGCAAGCTTGAAGGGACGGCTGTCGCCGGCCCGCCACGCCCGCCCGAGAAGGCGGTAGCGGCGCTGCTGGCCCGAATGCTAGAGGCCTACTCAGCCTCGTGTGGGCCGCGAGCGCGCTCCTGTGGACGACGGCGGCGGCGCACGAGATACGCCGCGGCCAGCGCCACGACGACCACGGCCAGCACGACATACGACGCGTTGCCGACCGCACTCTGCACCTTGGGCCACTGGTCGCCCGCCTCGTAGCCCACGACGCCGACGACGACGGCCCACAGCACGCCGCCGATCACGTTGGCGATGAGGAACCGGGTGTAGTGCATGTGCGCCATGCCCGACAGGCCGGGCACCAATGCCCGCAGCGCCGCCGTCCACCGCCCGAGGATGACGCCCTTCGCGCCCAACCGCCTGATGAACGAGCGCGCCGCCTGCAGCTTGTCCTCGTCGAGCAGCCGGTCGGGGATGCGGCGCAGCAGCTCCTCTCCGTACTTCCGGCCGACGAAGTACCCCACCTGGTCGCCGGCGACTGCACCGACAGCGGCCGCGACGAGCACCTCGGCCAGGGATACGGTCCCGCGCGAAGCCGCCACCCCGCCGAGCAGTACGGCGATCTCGCCAGGGAACACCACCCCGACGAAGGCGGCCGCCTCCAGCGCCGGCAGCAAGAACACCACGGTCAGGACCAGCCAGCGAGGCAGCGTGAGGATGCGCTCGACCGCGCCGTCGATGCCGACGGTGCTGACGACAGCGATCAGCGCGCCAGCAGCCACGAGCAGACTGGCGACGATCAGTGCTCGGCGCAGCCGCCGGCTGCGCTGCCGCTGCTTCGCGGACCGCGCCGGCACATCGGTCACATCGGCCACGTCGGGTCGGTCGGCCACATCGGCCACGTCGGACGCGGCGGGCGGGTCGACCTCGCCCGGCCGCGCCGGCACGTCCGAGGCCTTCACTGCACCGACGCTAGCCCTTCAGACTCCAACACGGCGGCGTAGGCGTCGACCTCCCGGCGGCTGATCGAGGTCGGTAGCTCCAGGCTGTGCGCCTCGCTGGGCAGCAGGCCGACGGCGCCGGCCCGCTCCATCACGCGCAGCTGGGCGACGACATCCTCACCGAAGCCCGCGCTGCCGATGGCCTGCCAGAAGCCGAAACCACCCGAGGCGATGAGGACTGCCCGGTCCATCAGCACGCAGCCACTGGTCCAGGCCACGCGGTAGGCACACCACCGGTCCGGCGGCTCGCCTCCCGTCAGCCCGCGCTCGTCGCCGAGGTGGACGACGTTGGCGGCGTTGTGAAGCCTCCACCGCTCCCAGCCCGCATCACCCTTGCGCAGGCGTTCGGGCTCGACCCGGCCGTCGACCGGCTCGAAGGCCGCGTGCTCGACGGGCCGCCGGTCGCCTGAGTGCGACAGCCCCGTCATCGCCATCCCGACCGCGCCGCAGCGCAGCCGGCCCATCGCGTCGCACATCCGAGCGAGCGCCGCCGGTTCGAGCAAGATGTCGTCGTCGAGCAGCAGGACGTAGGGCGCGACAGCCTGCTGCAGCAGGTGGTGCCGGTTCTCGGTGACGCCGGCTTCGCTGGGATGCGCCAGCAGCCGCACGTCGACACCGCGGCGGCGCAGCACCCGCGTGACGCCGGCAACGACCGGGTCCCCGATCGCCGCCCCAAGCGCCGACTGGTCGCTCACCACGACCCGGGCGGGCAGCACCTGCTGGCCGACCAGCCCGGCGAGCGTGACGCCGAGCGTCCCGCGCGGGCCGCCGGTCGGGATGAGGACCTCGACCTCGTCCCCGCGCAGCGGCGCCCCCGGGCTGCTCGTCACGGTGCTTGGTCCTGCACTCCCGACGCCGCCTGCAGCCGGGCGAGCACGCTCGTCGTCGACCGGTCCTCGAGGTAGGGCAGGATCACCACGCGTCCCCCGAGCGCATCAACGAGGGGAGCCTCCGGCAGCATGTCAGGCGTGTAGTCGCCGCCTTTGACGTAGGAGTCGGGCCGCACGGCGTCGACAACCTCGGCCGCTGTGTCGCCGTCGAATACCACCACGTGGTCGACGCAGCTGAGCCCGCGCAGCACGGCTGCCCGGTCGTCCTCGCCGTTGACCGGGCGCGACGCCCCCTTCAGCCGCTTGACCGAGGCGTCGCTGTTGAGAGCGACGACGAGCACGTCGCCGAGCGCCTTGGCCTGGTTCAGGTACGTGACGTGACCGCGGTGCAGCACGTCGAACACGCCGTTCGTGAGCACCAGCCGGCGGCCTCGCAACCGGTGAGCGCGCACCACACTCGCGAGCCGGGGCAGGTCGAGCAGCGTGGCGCCGTCGGCCAGCAGCGTGGCGCGCAGCTCGTCGGCGGTGCAGGCGGTCGTGCCCGGCTGCTGGCAGACCACGCGGGCAGCGGCCGCCGCGAGCTCCCCGGCAGTGGTCGCGTCGGCACCGGCGCCGAGGGCGAGGGCCAGAGCGGCCGTGAATGAGTCGCCCGCGCCCGCGGCCTGGCTCGCCGCGACAGGGTCGGCCCATAGCCGGTAGCTCGGCCGGTCGCGCTCCAGCAGGACCGCGCCGTCGACGTCCAGGGTGACCGCCGCCAGCTCGGCTCCCGCTGCATCAAGGACCTGGCGAGCGAGGCTCTCCAGCGCCGCAGCCCGGTCTTGACCGCCAAGGGCGTCGGCCGCCGTCGCGCCGAGCAGCGAGCCGATCTCGACGGCGTTCGGCTTCACAGCAGTGGGATGGGCGCTGCGCCAGCGACCGGGGTCGCGGGCATCGACGACCACCAGCGTCGGCGCAGCCGACTGCAACTGCGCCACCCGCTGGATCACGGCATCGGACAGCACCCCGAGCCCGTAGTCGCTCACGACCACAACGTCGGCACCCCCCCACAGCGCATCGAGCCGGTCGAGCAGCTGCTCGGTAGCCCCGACCGGCAGCGGCCCGGTGTCGCCCTCGTCGTAGCGCAGCAGCATCTGGCCACCGGCCAGGATCCGCCGCTTGGCGCAGGTACGGCGGCCCGGGACGGTCTGCACGTCGTCGCTTGAAACCGCGCGCTCGTGCAGCGCCTGGCGGAGCGCCGCGCCGTCGGCATCGTCGCCGACCGCCGCCAGCAGCCGCACGCGGGCACCGAGCGCGGCCAGGTTGACCGCGGTGTTGCCGGCTCCCCCGGGCACGAGGTCGGCAGACGCGACGTCGACGACCCCGACGGGCGCCTCGCGCGACAGCCGCAGGCCAGGGCCCGCGAGCCAGCCGTCGAGAATCGGCTCCCCCAGAACGAGCACGTCGAGCTCGGCGAACGCGGCGACCACGTCGAGCGGCGCGCTCACCGGCCGGCCGCCTGCTCGAGCACCCGCAGCCAGTCGCCGGCGAAGCGTTCGATGCCGAAACGCTCCTGCGCCCTGGCGCGAGCCCCGGCCGACAACGCCGCAGCCTCGTCCGGGTCCTCCAGCAGCCGGCAGGCGTGGGCGACCAGCCGCTCGGGATCGGTCTCGACGTAGCCGCTCACGCCGTTCTGCACCGCCGCTGCCAGCTCCGTCGTGGCAAGCCCGAGGACCGGCAACCCGAGGGCCATCGCCTCGCACACCGCGAGCCCGAGCGAGGTGTAGCGGATGGGGTTGAAGAAGAAGCGGTACTCCGGCAGCCGTCCGTGCAGCTCGGCGAGCGGGATGTCGCCGATGCCCTGCGGGAAGTCGTCGCTCGCCATCCCGGCGAGGTCGAGCGGAACCTGTGCGGCGACGCGGCTGAACACGTCGGCGCCGAGCCGCCGGCCACGCCGCGCCAGGTTGTTGACGACCGTGATGCCCCGCGGCGTGCTGCCCGTCCAGCTGAGCGCCGCCGGGACGATGACGCCGTGGTCAATGGTGCGCGTCGGCGTGATGCCGCTGTCCCACATCAGGGCATTGAACGGGGTGACGTGCACGAGGGTGGCCGCAGCATCCTGCACCGGGTGCAGCGCGTCGTTGGGCCAGCCCCGCGGTGGGTCGTGCTCCAGGTGCACCCGCGGGAGCTCGCGCTGCTGGTGCGGTGAGAGCACGGCAGCACGGTCGTGCTCCCAGTTGCGCCTGGACTGGGTGAGTACCACGTCGTACTCCCCCTGCGCCACCTCGTGCGCGGGCACCTCGACCACGTTGTCGGGCCAGGCAAACGAGCCGCTGCGGCCGCCATAGCCCTCAGGTCGGCCCTCGCGCACCGGCACGTACCACTGCACCGGGACGTGCGAGAGATACCAGAGGTAGGAGCCGTGGACGTGCCAGGTCAACACCTTCAACGGGGTCACGCGGCCACCTCAGCGGCCACCCGCTGAGCGCCGCCACTCGCGAGCGTGGACAAGGTGGCCGCCACGACCTCCGCGGGCTCGACGTCGAGGCACTCCTGCGCGTACGGGCACCTGAACGCGCGGCAGGGCGTGCACTGGGTCGAACGGTTCAGCACCGTGGCCGGCGCGCTGCGCGGGGCGTACTGGCCGAGCGTCTCGGTCCCCGCGAACAGCACCACCTGCGGGGTGCCGACAGCGTCAGCGATGTGCATCGAGCCGGAGTTGTTGGTGACGACCGCGTCGGCCCGCGCCACGGCGGCGACGAGGGCGGGGACGTCGAGCATGCCGACCAGCGCATCGCGGCCGCCGCTGACCTGCTCGACGAGTGCGCGCTCCGGCTCCGTGCCGACGACGACCACCCGCGTCCCGGCCGCGCGCAGCCCGGTGACGACCTCGGCGAACCGCGGGTAGCGCCGGGCCGGAGCGGAAGCGCCAGGAGCGAGCAGCACCAGCGGACGCGCGCTGGCCTCGCCCAGCACATCGACCGCCCGGATGGCGGCGTCGCGCGGGACGACGAGCTCGAGACGAGGCCCCTGGTGCGACACGCCGACGGCGGCCAGCATTCTCAGCCCCCGGTCGACCTGGTGCGCGCTCTGGTCGTCCGGACCGGGCAGCACCCACGGCGACAGCACGCTGCCACCGAACTCCTGCGACTGCCCGACCCGCACCGGCACGCCGGCGAGGTAAGCGGCGTAAGCGGCCGGCCACGGCGACTGGCTGAACGAGGTGCTGATGACGACGGCGTCGTAGCCGCGCAGCAGCGAGCCGAGCTCAGCCTCGCGCGCGGGGTCGAGCGGCAGGGTGCCGGACGCGTCCTGCCACGCCGCCCGCCACCCGTGCACCTGGTCGACGTGCGGCACCACCGGCGCCAGCGTGGCTCCCCCGGGGGAGGCCAGCAGGTCGAGCCGCGCGCCCGGCGACAGCGCCGCTCGCAGCGCGCGCATCAGCGGGGTGGTGAGGATGACGTCGCCCAGGTTGTCCATCCGCACGAGCAGCACCCGCGCGAGGACGGACCAGTCGACGGCGACCCCGCCCAGGGCGGCGGGATGCGCCGGCGGCGGACCGCTGTCGGATGTCACCAAGCCCCGCCCCCTCCCGTGCACCGAGCCGGCCACCGCTCGGGAGCCGCCGTGATGAGCCCTTGCCGATCAGCCCGTCCCCAAACGCTGCGCTGGGAGCAGTCACGGTGACAACGCGTCACGGAGGCGCGCCCGGATCGAGAGCAGCCGGGCCGCTTCGAGGTGCCTGGAGGCGGGCACCTCACCGCCGTGCGCGACACCAGCGAGCCCGACACCATGCCGCCAGAGGTCACCAGCACGAGCTCGCACGAGGAGACGGCCGACCTGGTGCAGACCACCGCTCACTCGGCGTTCGGCTTCGAGGAGCTGCGGCCGGGCCAGCTGGCTGCGATGCAGGCCCTGCTCGACCGCCGTGACGCGCTGGTGGTGCTGCCGACCGGCAGTGGGAAGTCCGCCGTCTACCAGGTGGCTGCGCTCCTGCTGACTGGACCGACCGTCGTGGTCTCCCCGCTCATCGCCCTGCAGCGCGACCAGGTGCTGGGCCTGTCCGAGCGGCTCGGCGACGCCGACGGTCTGGCAGCCGTTGCCGCCAACTCTTCGGTGGGCGCGCGGCAGTCGGAGCAGGCGATCGACGCCGTCTGCAGCGGGGCCGCGGAGTTCCTGTTCCTCGCCCCCGAGCAGCTGGCCAAGGACGAGATCGTCGACGCGCTCGCCCGCGCCAAGCCGTCGCTGTTCGTGGTCGACGAGGCACACTGCATCTCCTCCTGGGGCCACGACTTTCGTCCGGACTACCTGCGCCTCGGCGCCGTCATCGACCGGATCGGCCGCCCGACCGTCGCCGCGCTCACGGCCACGGCGAGCCCCCCGGTGCGTGCCGAGATCATCGAACGGCTGCGGCTCGACGACCCGGCACAGGTGGTGCAGGGCTTCGACCGGCCGAACCTTCGCCTGGAGGTCGAGGCCTTCCGCGACGAGCGGGCCAAGGATGAGGCGGTCATGCTGCGCGCCATCAGCGAGGCCAAGCCCGGGATCGTCTACGCCGCCACGCGCCGTCGGGTCGAGGAGCTGGCGCGGTGCATCGCCGAGATGGGCATCGCCGCTGAGGGCTACCACGCGGGCATGCGAGCGGCCGAGCGCGACCGGGTCCAGAGCGCATTCATGGCCGGCGAGGTCGACGTCGTCGTGGCGACCACGGCCTTCGGGATGGGCATCGACAAGGCCGACGTGCGCTTCGTCCTGCACGCCGACATCGCCGACTCGGTCGACTCGTACTACCAGGAGATCGGCCGGGCAGGGCGCGACGGCGAGCCGGCCCTTGCCTGCCTGTTTTACCGCCCCGAAGACGTCGGTCTGCGCCGGTTCTTCGCCTCCGGGGCTGCCGACACCGAGGCCCTGCGCAAGGTCAGCACCCTGATGCAGCACGCCGACGGCGCGGTCGAGCCCTCGGACCTCGCGCAGGAGGCCGGCCTCAAGGACAGCAAGCTCACCAGCCTCGTCGACCTGCTCGAACACGCGGGTGTGCTCGAGGTCGAGGACGACGGCACCATCGCCGCCAGCCCCGACGCGCCTGCCCCCAAGGAGGCCGCGCGCGCAGCGGAGGAGGTCGCCGACCAGCGGCGGCACGTGGAGGACTCCCGGGTCGACATGGTCCGCGGCTACGCCGAGACCCAGGGCTGCCGCCGCCAGTTCCTGCTGTCCTACTTCGGGGAGACGCTCGCCGAGCCGTGCGGCAACTGCGACACCTGCTCGGCGGGGACCGCCCAGGATGTAGCCGACGCCGGCGACTCCCCATACCCGGTCGGTGGGCAGGTGCGCCACCAGGCGTGGGGCAACGGGCAGGTCATGCGCTACGAGGGCGACCGCGTGATCGTGCTGTTCGAGGAGGTCGGGTACAGGACATTGTCGCTGGAAGCAGTGGCGGCGAGGAAGTTGCTAGTTGCCCTGGACTGACATCGCAGTCTTTGTCAGGCGAGACCGCGATTCTCTTGACCCCCGCTGACCGAACCCGCGCGCACCTACCTCACCCGACTCCGGCTGCACGCAACACCGCCGCCGTGCCGGCTGCGAGGATGACGACTCCGGCGAAACCCACCCGCAGCCGCAAGGCCACCGCGGCTACCGCCAGCCCGGCGGCACGCGCGTCAAGCACGAGCGTGTGACCGGTGGCGAAGGCGCCGACGGCGACCAAGGCCATCAGCAGGGCCACCGGCAGCAGCTCGGCGAAGCGCTGGATGCGCGGACCCTCCAGCACCCGACGCGGGACCGTCAACCCGGCGAGCTTCAGTCCGTAGGTCGCGGCAGACGCGACCAGCAGGGCGGCCCAGGTCACGAGGCCCGCCGTGCAATGGAGCCGCCGCCACTGCCGCCACGCCGACCGCTCGGCTTGTTCGCCGCAAGCACCGCGAAGGCGGCCAGCAGCACGGGCACTCCCGCCGGGGACAGCCCGACGGCGAGGAGCGCGATTACGACCGCGACGGCCGCCACCCGGCGTTCTGCTGACCCCACGAGCCGAGGCGCGACGAGAGCGAGGAAGGCCGCCGGCACCGCGGCGTCGAGCCCGATGGTCCGCGGGTCGCCGACAGCGCCGACCGCCAAGGCCCCGACGAGGGTGGCCAGGTTCCAGAACAGGTAGATGCCGGCGCCCGTGACGGCGAACGCGAGGCGCCCCGCCCCTGGTCCGTCGCGCTCGTGCCCCAGGGCCATGGCCGTCGACTCGTCGATCACCAGTTGGGCCGTGCCGGCGCGCCGCCACCCCCGCACGTCGAGCAGGGAGGCGAGGCGCAGGCCGTAGAAGCCGTTGCGGATGCCGAGCCCCGTGGCTGACAGGACAGCGGAGACCGCCGAGCCACCGGCACCGACGACGCCGACAAACGCGAACTGCGACGCCCCGCTGAACATCAGCAACGACAGGGCGCACGTCTGCAGCACAGACAGCCCGTTGGTCCGGGCGACTGCACCGAAGCTGACGCCGTACGTGCTCACCGCCAACGCCACGGTGAGCGAGTCCCGAGCGATTTTTCTGCGGTCCACTGCTGCGACCCTGCCAGGTAGCGGGCCCGCGGGAGCGGACGGGCTCGGCAGCGTCATCACAGGCCGCTGGCCGGGTCCATCCGGACCCGGCCAGCGAGTGCTACCTCTGACGGACTACTTGCTGGAGCCGGTGAGGACCGCCTTCAGAGTCTCCCCCACGCCGGCACGCGAGGAACTGCCCGAGCCCACCTTCGACAGGCCGCTCACGCCCCCGCGCAGGAAGCCCTTGGACTGCTGCGCCGGGCGCTCCTGCTCGCCAGCGATCGCGCTGGTGACGAGGATGCCGCCGGTGAGGAACGGGATGACCCACTGCAGCAGCTTGAGCTGCTTCTGGGCCTTCGCGACATCCGGCGGGGTCTGCGGCAGCGGCTCGGTGCCACCGGCCACCGGCACGTCGCCGGCAGCCATGATCCGCTGGCCCAGCACCCGCGAGTACGCCGTGGCCGCCATCGCCGCACCCGTGAGGGCCGTCTTCGACAGCGTCAGCGCTGCGACACCCTGCTGGCGGTCGATGCGGTTCGTGTCGCGCCGCGCGATCTGCAGGCCCCCCACGAGGTGTGCACCGATGGCGACCAGGTTGACCGGGGTCCACCGGTTCCACCCGGCGTTCGCGACGCGTGCGCGCTGGCGCGGGTCGTCGACGTCGGAGGCTGCGCCGTTGACACCGACGGCGCCCATGAGCGAGCCGCCGAACCAGGCCGCTGCACCAACATCGTGCAGGCTGCGGGCGAGTACCTCTGTGTCTGCCATGTCTGTCCCTTCGGATTGAGCGCGTGGGCCGCGCTTGCTTGTCCCGAACGACCCTTCCCGGGTGCTCGCCGCCGAATCGGATGATCGCCGACGGCTCGCGGCTACCGCTGAACAAACTGGGCGGCGCGGCCCGGCTAGTTTCATCCGCGCGACGACGGGTCAGGACCGTTACCGAGTCAGCAGCAGGATCGAGAGGGGAGTCGTCGTGCACGCCGCCGTCGTCATGAGCCGCAGCCTCGACGGCTGGAGCGGTCAGGAGCGCGATCTGGACGACGTCGAGGATCTCGACTCGCTCGCGGACGAGCTGCGCGACGACGAGCACCCGCTGCGCCTGCTGTTCATCGAAGAGGACGACGAGTGGGTCGGCATCATCCGCGTGGAGCCCGACGCCGACCCGCGCGTGTTCCTGTCCGACCGCCGCGTGCTGGAGACGTCCGAGCTAGCCGAGCGGCTGTTTGCCGACGCCCTGCCGAGCACGGTGCCGAGAGATGACGCCGACGACGAGGAGACGGCTCGCCCCAACGCCGAGCCCGTCGGGGAAGACGACGTGCTCGCCGACCAGGGGACGCCCGGCGACGTCCTCGTGCAGCTCTGCGCGTCCGAGGGCATGCTGCCGGCCGACGTGATCAGCGAGCTGTGCGAACGAGCGGGCTGCACTGACGCGTTGGACCAGGTGCGGCACTGACCCCGGCGATAGCCCCTCGCGAGCTGGTAGCCGCGATGGACGTCGCGCTCGAGGAGGCCGCCCAGTGCGCTTCGACTGGTGACGTACCGGTCGGCGCGGTGCTACTGGACGCCGCCGGCACGGAGATCGCCCGTGGCCGCAACCGCCGCGAGGCCGACGCCGACCCGACGGCTCACGCCGAGTTGCTCGCCCTGCGCGCGGCTGCGGCGGCGCGGGGCAGTTGGCGGCTGACCGGCTGCACCCTCGTCGTCACGCTCGAGCCCTGCACGATGTGCGCAGGGGCCTGCGTGCTGTCTCGCCTCGACTCCGTCGTCTACGGGACAGCCGACCCGAAGGCCGGTGCGGTCGGCTCGCTGTGGGACGTGGTGCGCGACCGCCGGCAGAACCATCGCCCGCAGGTGCTGAGCGGCATCCGCGCCGAGGAGTCGGCCACGCTGCTGCGCGCCTTCTTCGCCGGGCACCGCGAATCCGCCGCCGAGCCGAGCGGCCGGCCCATCGGCTAGAGTCGCCTGCGGTGGAGTCGCGTAGTGGCCGAGCGCGCACGCCTCGAAAGCGTGTGACGGTGCAAGCCGTCCGTGGGTTCAAATCCCACCTCCACCGCCACTGAGCCATTGCCAGCGATGAGCCGCCCACCTCGGCACGGCAGCCAGGCCATGCCAAGGCCCGCGCCGGGTGGGACGGGCTACTTCTTGCGATAAGTAGCCGTGTAGGTGGTCGCGACGGCCGGTGCGGTGATGGTGTGGCTCATCCCTCCGCCGTCTGACCACGACTGCCAGGAGTAGACCCCGCTCTTCAGCGTCTGGGGTGACGCCGCGGACACGCTCATCGCGTGCCGCACGACCTCGGTCACGGTGAACGGCGTCGAGGTGGCGGCCAGGTCGTTGCCCAGCGAGAGCTTGAGGCCGGCGGGATTGCTCTTGAACGTCATGGCGACGGTCTGCGGGTTCGCCTGCTGGCTCACCGTGCTCGTCAGGCCCGACGCGGGATCGGTGACGGTCAGCACGAGTGTCAGGTAGCACGGGTAGCTGTGGTCAGGCGCCGGGAAGAGGCCGGACGCCTGCCCGATGATGGTGCCGCCGTCATGCGTGTGGCTTCCGTGGTTGATCACGAGGTGCCAGCTGTAGGCACTTGCAGGCAGCGGCTTTCCGGTGCTGTCCGTTGCCGTGCCGCTGAAGGTGAGGTTGTCACCGACCTTGTACTGGGTGAGCACCGCGCCGGAGTCGCGGTCGGTCACCTGCAGCTGCATGCTCGCTGTCGGCGGCGCGTTCCCCGCGGTGATGGTGGTCGAGGCGGCGCTCGTCAGGCCGCCGGGATCGGTGACGGTCAGGGTGGCCTTGTACTGGCCGGCCGTGGAGTAGGTGTGGCTCGGTGTCGCCCCCGTTCCGCTGGCGCCGTCGCCGAACGACCAGGCGTAGGACAGCGTCCCCCCCTCTGGGTCCGACGACGCCGACCCGTCGAACTGCACCGCGAGCGGTAGCGCTCCCGAGGTCGGCGTAGCCGAGGCGCGGGCGACCGGCGCCTGGTTCCCCGCGGTGTAGCTGATGCGGTGGATGGTGCCGTAGTCAAGGTCGACGTAGAAGAGGTCGTTGTTCGGCCCGATCTTGAGGTCCACCGGGGTGGCGGCAGGCGTGAAGGCCACGATGTTGCTGGGGTCCGGACTGCCGCCCGCGCCCGGCATCATCGCCCAGATGCAGCTGCGGGTGTGGTCACCGAAGAACAGCGCTCCGTTGTAGGCACTGGGGTACTGGCCGCCCGGGTAGAAGGCGATGCCGGTGATCGACGACCCGTTCGTCGTGGAGCAGCCGTCGCCGGTCACCACGGACGTGGTGTGGTTGTAGGCGTAGTAAGGCGCCGTGACCGAGCCGGCCGTGTTGTACAAACTCGAGCACTGGTTCAGGCCCGCGCTCTGGAAGCCGCCCTGAATGGGAGCGCCCTCGTAGCAGGGCCACCCGAAGTTCTGCGCGGCGCCGGCGGCGGTGTCGGGGACCTTGTCGATCTCCTCCCACGTGCCCGAACCAACATCGCCGAGCCACAGCTCGCGGGTGCCGGGACGCATGGTGAAGCGGAACGGGTTGCGCAGGCCGTAGGCGAGGATCCTCGCCTTGTTGACGTCCGAACTGCCCGCGTAAGGATTGCCAGGAGCGCCAAGGCCGGTCGCCGGGTCGATGCGCACAATTGCGCCGTCCAAGGAGGTGGGACCCGCCGTCCGGCGCGGCGACTGGCTGCGCAGCGACCCGCCCTCAGCGGTGGGGGTCGTGAGTGGCGTGCCTGCGGCCCCCGGCGGGTCCCCGCAGGGATTGGCCTGACCACCGGCGTTGGTGGCCCCGAACTGCCCATAGTCTGCGGCGTTGAAGTTGGCGCCCTCGCCCGCGCCGGCGTAGAGGTAGCCGTCGGCTCCGAAGGCCAGCGTCCCGACCGAGTGGCTGGGGAACTGCTGGCACCAGTCGTTGATGAGCACCTGCTCACCGGTGCTGGCGCCACCCGAGATGGTCAGCCGGCTGAGCCGGCCACTGACCACGCACCCGTCCGTCGTGGCGCCCGGCGGGTTGGGGCACCCGTCGTTCCACTTCGGGGCCGTGCCGCCGATCGGGGCGTCGTAGGTGTACAGGACGTAGAGGTGGTTGTCGGTCGGGTAGCTCGGCGGCACCGCAAGGCCGAGCAGCCCCCGGTCCCAGTAGTCGTCAACCTGGGTGCTCAGGTCCGCCACCAGCGTCGGACTCGTGTCCGACAAGCTCGCGTAGGAGTAGATCTTGCCGCCCTTCTCGGTGACGAGCACCTGACCGTTGGGCGCGAAGGTGACGGATGTGGGGTGGACCCGCCCGGTGATCACTGCCGTGTCGGTGAAGCCGGCCGGCACGGCTGCGGATGCCGAGGGCGACAGCACCACAGCCAGCAGTCCGGCCAAGAGGGTGAGCACGCCTAGCATCCGGCCGTTTCGGACCTGAACGCTTCTGGTCTGTGTCATCCCGGCCTCCGGTGCGTTTGTCGCGAGGGGGTGAGCGTAGGGCGTGGATGACCCGCTTGTTCACGATTTGGGAAACTCGCCGGCAACACCATCGCAACGCTGCCGCGCTGCTGCGTGTGACGTGCGGACGGAGTCATCCATTATTGACCTTGCCCCGGGCAGGCGCAGGCGCCAGGCTGCCGGACCGGCAGTGACGTCAGCTCACCGCCGGCAGCCTCGTCAAGCAGCCCCTAGATGGCTGGTGTCTTTCGCCGCGTGGCGCCGCTTCAGTTCTTGATCACTTCGGAAGCTGGGTGCGTGGCTGCGGTTGAGCAATGACGTTGGGGACGGCCCCGCGGCAGGGTGACCTGCTGCGGACGACGGTGAACTACTGCTCGGGCCGGGTCGAGGAGGACTCGATCTACGTGGTGTTGCACCGGGAGTGCGGGTGGCCACTGAGTCGGGTCAGGTGACCTTGGTCCGCCGCCGAGCCCCGACCGCACAGGCCTCACGTTCAGGCCGAACGCCCGGCCCTGGTAGAGGTAGAGTTCCTCGTCACTGGGCGCTGGCGGCGGGTAGGTCGGGCCGTCGTTCGTCCACAGCGCCTTGATCTTGCCGCCGGTGTTGGCAATCACCTTCGGTCGCACCAGCCGCCAGCTGATGCCGAGGATCACTGCCAGGATGGGGATGCCGAGCACCACCACCAGGACCGTCGTCTTGTGCCAGAAGTGCGGCGACGCCTGCCAGCCCGTGATCGCCAGACCGACGCTGATCGAGGCGAGGAAGACCAGCCCGATGATGCTCGTGTAGGGGTGGCCGGGCATCTGGAAGGAGCTCGGCGGCACCACCCCCCGCTTGCTCAACGAGCGCAGCCGCAGTTGGCACACGAAGATCGTGCCCCAGGTGAACACCACGCCGAGCGCGGCGGCCTCCAACGCGATCTCGAACGCGTTGGGCACGAGCGCGTTCAGCACCGAGCCCAGCACGTAGACCACCGCAGTCATGACGATGCCGGCCCACGGCACGCCGGACTTGCTCATCTTCAGCGTGAACGCCGGCGCCTGCTTCGACACGCCGAGGCTGCGCAGCACACGGCCGGTCGAGTAGAGCCCCGAGTTGAGGCTCGACATGGCCGCCACGATCAGCACGCCCTGGATCACGTCGCCCATCCAGCGCAGCCCCAACCGGGAGAACACGGTCACGAAGGGGCTGGTGCCCGCCTTGTAGTCGCTGGTGGGCAGCATCGAGACGAGCAGCAGGATCGAGCCGCAGTAGAAGACCGCGATTCGGAAGATCACAGCGTTGACAGCCTTGGGGACCTCATTCTTCGAGTCCTGCATCTCGCCGGCCGCCACACCGACCATCTCGATCGCGGCGTAGGCGAACACGACCACGCTCATGACGAGGATCGGGCCGTACCAGTTGAAGGCGCCCGAGGTCGGCCAGAACCCGCCCGGGTTGTTGTACAGGTTGGAGAAGCCCGCCTTGTGGGCGCCGATGTGCACGCCGCCGACGACAACGACGAGACCGACTGCCAGGAAGACGACGATGGCGGTGACCTTGAGGACCGACGCCCAGAACTCGAACTCACCGAAGGCCGCGGCCGACAACAGGTTGATCACCAGCACGACTGCGAGCGCGATCAGCACGGAAGCCCAGGTGGGCATCGAGGGGAACCAGTACTGCACGTAGAGGCCCACGGCCGACAGCTCGGCGATGCCCGTCAGCGCCCAGTTGAGCCAGTACATCCAGCCGGTGACGAAGGCGGCGCCCTCACCGAAGAACTCGCGCATGTAGGACACAAAGGCGCCGGAGGTGGCGCGGTGCAGCACTAGCTCGCCGAGCGCGCGCATCAGGAAGTAGGCGATGACCCCGACGAAGGCGTAGCTGATCAGCAGCGCCGGCCCGGTGGAGTGGTGTGCGGGATCCCGACCGCGTCGAGGTGTAGTCCGGTCGGCATCATCTACGGGTACGCGCGTCAGGGCTGCAGCATCATCCCATGAAGCGAGGCCCGGGCGTTCGCCACTTGGTCGCAAGCCGACTACTTCTCTCGGTCGGGTTCTCTCGGATCGGCGTCATGCCGGCTCTCTTGCTTGGCCCTTGACCCGCTCGGCTGCTTGCGCCTGGGGCTGAGCCGGCACCAGCCAGGCAGCGGTGAGGTCGGCTGCGGGCTGAGGCCGGCCGAGATAGAAGCCTTGCAGCAGGTGACAGTCCGCGTCCTTGAGGTGTTGTTGCTGTTCGGCGGTCTCTACTCCTTCGGCAATGACCTGCAACGCAAGGCTGTCGGCAATGCGAAGGACGGCGTCGATCAGGCCGGTGCGGCGGGTGTCGGCGGGGGTGCCCGCGACGAAGGACTTATCAATCTTGACGAAGTCGACGGGGAGGTCGACGAGCCGGGACAAGGACGAGTAGCCGGTGCCGAAGTCGTCGATCGACAGCAGGTGACCGCGCTCCCGGTAGCTCGAGAGCCGGGTGATGAGCTCGGGGACGGCGAGGTCGTCTTCGGTGATCTCCAAGCCGATCTGAGCGGGATGCAGGTGATGACGTTCCAGGGCGGCGGCCAGGGTGTCGGGCAGGGTGACGTCGGCCAGTTCCCGGGCACTGAGGTTGACGTAGGCGGTGGCAGGAGCGGCATCGCCGAGCTGGTCGGTCCACGCGCGCATCTGGGTGCACACCTGGGTGATGACCCACCGGCCAAGAGCGGTCATCAGCCCGCTGCTCACCGCAAGATCGATGAACACTGCTGCCGGCAGGACCGCGCCGCTTGGGTGGTGCCAGCGCAGCAATGCCTCGACGGCGGCGACCCGGTGGGGGCTGGTGCTGGTGACGATGGGCTGATAATGGACGGCGAACTGGTCATGATCCAGTGCGGTGGAGAGCTCGCGCTCGAGTTGACGGGAGTAGGTCAGGGCGCCGGGCAGGGTGTGGTCGCGAACCACCACCGTGCCGTGCCCCTCTTGCTTGGCCCGGTACATGGCAGCATCAGCCTCGCTGAGCAGTTCCTGAGCGGAGGAACCGTCGACGGCGGCGACCGCAGCGCCGATGCTCGCGGAGACGGTGACGTCGACGCTGCCCAGGTCAATCGGGCGGGCCAGGGCGCTCTTGAGCCGGCCGGTGACGGCTTCCAACTGGCGGCCCGCAGCACCAGCCGGGTCGTCGTGAAGATCCTGGCACAGCACCACGAACTCGTCGCCGGACAGTCGGGCGAGGGTGTCGCCGCCCCGCAGGGTGGCGTGCATGTTGCTGCTCACCGTCTGCAGAACAGCGTCCCCGGCGGCGTGACCGAAGGTGTCGTTGATCTGTTTGAACCCGTTCAGGTCGATGAACAGCACTGCGACCGCGGAATTGCGTCGGCGGGCGGCGGCCAAGGCAAGGTCGAGCCGGTCGAACAGCAGCGTCCGGTTGGGCAGACCGGTCAGGTCGTCGTGCAGCAAGCGGTGAGCCAGCTGCAGCTGCGTGGCGCGGGCAGTATCCCGGTCCGAAGCCATCACCAGCAGCGACACCGCGACGTCGGCCAACATCGTCGCTGCCTGCCGCTCGGTCTCACTCCATGGACCTGGTGAGAAGCGGTAGAGGTCCAGTACGCCCCACGTCCGGTCGCGACTGACCATCGGCAGTGCCGCGACTGACCCGATACCGAGCTCGGCGGCGAGTGACGTGAACTCGGGCCACTGCGTTACTGCCGTCAAGTCAGGCACGGTTACGAGGCGACGAGAGGTTGCGGCGTCTCCACACGGTCCGGTGCGCAGCAGTTGCTGGATGCGTTCCAGCGGTGCCACCGCGTCGGTGGTGGCATGCACGAACCGGTTGACCCCGTCTTCGGTGATCATCACGCCGACCCCGTCGACTGCCATGGCGGCGCCGGCCACGGTGCACAGCTCTCGCAGCACGGTCTCCGGGGCGAACTCCCCGGTTGCGGCGCGCGCCAGATCGGCCAGCGCCTGAACCAGTGCCGCTTCGATCATGAACTGGGACCGTTCCGGAACCCGGCACGCGCTGGCGGTCAAACGAGACCGTCGCCGCGCGGCGCGTGTCGTACGCCCGCCCAGCTCAGCTAGGGAGGCAGGACGAGGACGGTACCGGGCGGATCGCGCGTCGCTAGCTTCCTAGTTGAGTCACCAAGAACGGCGCCAGTCGAACGTGACGCTCGAAATGCCCTCGGCGCTTGAAATGTGCCCTGCAGTGCGTGTGAAAATGCACTGACCTGGTACAAACCACCGCAATGGGTGGAAAGGTCAATGGCTCTTCGCGGTGAGTGATGGTGTTTGTGTCGCGGTGCCTTGCTACACCTCACGTGAGGTCCCGCTCCGGCACCAGGTGAGTGCTCCCTTCGACCGACGGGGCCACCAACCTGCCATGGCCGGCCGCAGCGCCGACCGGCACGCCCCCTAGCATCGACGAGCAACCCGCGCCCGACCCGCGAGCCGAGCATGTCCGCAGGTGACCGATGGTCAGGCGCGGGCACTGATCGGCGTGCGGCACACCGGAGGAGCTCGATGAGGACCAAGCAGGTGGCCGCGCCCCAGGCCGACGCAGGGCAGCGCGGCGTCGTCTTCCCGGCCGACGACGCCGGCCGGCGCAGCACCACGACCCTGGGTCGGGGCGTGGCGGCCGACGCGCTGCGGGTGGTCGACCCAGCCGGGGCGCGCGCGGCGGAGCAGCAGGGCGACTGGCGCACGGGGTACCTGCCACACTTTCGCCGGCTCGTCACGGCGGGGCTCGACTCCCGAGCGGCAGCCTTGAGCATCGCTCGCGCCGGCGTCGACTCGATGCACCGCCGCATGCGCGTCACCACCGACGACGGGGCTGATGCGCCGCTCGACCAGCTGTTCACCGACACCGCCGGCCATCGCTACGACACCACGACTGTGACTGGTGAGGCGGCTCCGGTCCGGGAGTTCTCGCTGCCCTACCGCGGGGAACGGCTGACCGGCGATGCTCTGCGGCACCAGCTGGAGGCCTGGGTGGCAGCCGGCGTCATCGAGCCGTCCTGCGCTCACGCCGTCGAGACCGTCACGGCCCACCCGGACTGGCTGGCCCTGCCGGGCCGGACCGTGCTCGTCCTGGGTGCGGCCGCCGAGATGGGGCCGCTGACCTCCTTGATGCGGTGGGGCGCCACCGTCGCGGCCGTCGACCTGCCGCGGCCGGCACTGTGGAACCGGCTGCTGGAGGTGGCTCGGCACGGCGGCGGGACGCTTCTGGCTCCGAGCCTCCCGCCGGGCAGCACCACCGACGCGACCGGTAGCGGGAACGCTGTCGGCGCCGACCTGATCAACGACCTGCCCGCCGTCGCCGACTGGATCACCTGCCTCGACGGCGAGCTCGTGCTGGGCAACTACGTCTACGCTGACGGCGCCACGAACGTCCGGCTCTCCGTCGCCGTCGATGCCCTCACCGCCGAGCTGCAGGGCCGGCGGCCCGACACGGCCCTGGCGTTCCTCGCCACCCCCACGGATGTCTTTGCCGTCCCGCCGGATGCGGTGGCCCATGCGCAACGCGCCTACTCCCGTGCGCGTCCGCCCGCCCGGGTCGCTCGCCGCACGCTGCGCAGCGTCTCCAGGGGCCGGCTGCTTCACCCTTCGTACACGGGCAGCGACGGCGTGGGCATCTGCGATGCCCTCGTGCCGCAGCAGGGCCCGAACTACGCCCTGGCCAAGCGACTCCAGCGCTGGCGGGCCATGGTCGCGCGGGACGAGGGCGCCACCGTCTCGTTCAAGGTTGCGCCCCCCACCCGCACCAGATCGGTGGTGAAGAACAAGGCGCTGGCCGCTGCCTACGCCGGCGCCCACCGTTTCGGTGTCGAGATCTTCGAGCCCGCCACCAGCAACACGCTGATGGCGGCGCTGCTCGTCCACGACCTGCACACAGGGAGCCCACCGCACCCCGAGCCCTGGCAGGACGAGGCCAACGCGGCGGCGCACGGTGGCCTGTGGCGCGTCGCCTACGAACCCAGGAGCGCTCTTGGTCTGGCCGCCCTGCTGGGCCTCGGGGCAGGCCGCCGCTGACCAGGGCCCGGCGGTCCGCCGGCGGGGTGCGGCCCGACCTCCGTCACAGGTAGACCTCGGTCCGGACGCCGGAGCCAGGCTCGATGCGGCGCCCGGTGACCTCGTCCCCGACGAGGCGCACGACGTGGTTCCGATCGCCCTCAGCCCAGGGGCGGAGCTCGCCGCTGAGGACCTGCTGCATCTCTTCCGGGTCGGTCACCTCGCTCAGCTGCCCGCGAATGAGCGCGCTCCAGCCGCTGCGTGACCAGTCGACGACGTCGTCGACCTCGAGTGCGGCCGTCAAGCCGTTACGGGCGGCCCCGAGCAGGCCCGCGCCCTCAGCCGTCCGGAGGTAAGCCGTACGGTCGTCGAGCACGAAGTTAACCGGGGTGATGAAGATGCGGCCCCCAATCACGTAGGCCAGGCGAGCGATCGGCATCGTGGCTGCAAGCGCGAGCGCCTCGCTCTCGTCCAGTTCCACCAGCCCGCGGTGTGGGGGGTGACCGCTCATACGCGGCAGCCTAATGTTCTGCTACTGCCCCGCCGAGCACCCGGCGCAGCCGTAGTACCCCAGGGGGCGGGACCTTTGGTCCCTGCTACCAGCCCCGTCCGCGGGCACGATGGGGCGCAAGGCAGTCGAGACACGAGGAGGAAGTCTGGTGGCAGTGACTGATCAGGTGGCCGGCACAGACCAGCCGGCAGGGCCGATCGTCGTCGGCTGCGACGGCTCCGAGGCCGGGCAGCCTGCGCTGGACTTCGCCTTTGGCGAGGCGGTCATGCGCGGTTCGAGCGTGCGCGTCGTGTCGGCCTACTCGCTGCCCGTGTCGGCCTTCGGTTACGGCATGGTGCTTCCCGACCTCGGAGATGCCGACCGCGTTCTGAAGGCCGACACCGAGCAGGTCGTGCACAAGGCCGTCGACGCAGCCCTTGCCGGGCTGGAGAACCCCGAGGCGCTGAACGTTGACATCGTCGTCGAGCAGGGGCGCCCAGCGGAGGTCCTGCTGTCCGCGGCGGACGACGCGGCGCTGCTCGTCGTGGGCGCCCGCGGGCTGGGCGCCTGGGGACGGCTGCTCGTCGGCTCGACCAGCACCGAGGTGATCCATCACGCCGGCGTCCCGGTCGTCGTCGTGCCATGCCACAAGCACGACTCCGGGCACGCGCACGGGCACCGCACCGCCGAGAGTCAGGAACCGGCCGCCACGGCTGCGGATGCGGGATCGCTCGCCGGAGGCGGCGCGCAGTGACCGTGCGGCGGCCGGGCATGGGGCTGCAGGCCTCGGCTGCCCTGACTGCCGCCGCGCAGGCCGCGACCCAGGCCCCGTCGGTGCACAACAGCCAGCCCTGGCGGTTTCTCATCGGCCACCGCGGGCTGGACCTGCTGGCCGACTGGAGCCGGCAGCTGCCGGCCATCGACCCTTCCGGGCGTGACCTGCTGCTGTCCTGCGGAGCTGCGCTCGGGGTCGCCGAGGTCAGCCTGGCTGGTGCCGGTGTGCGGACCGCCTGCGAGCTGATGCCCGAGCCGCACGACCCGACGTGCCTGGCGCGGCTGACCGTGCTCGAGACCGGCGTCGAACCCAGCGCGAACGATGTGGCGCTTGCTGCCGCGGTGCCCTACCGGCACACCAACCGGCGCCCGTTCCTCCCACTGCCGGTGAGGCCTGAGCAGGTGGACACGCTGCAGGCCGCCGGTAGTGGTCCGGGCACATGGATGGCGGTGGTGCGCCGGGAGGAGGAGCGCCTTGCCCTCGCGGTGCTGCTGCAGCGCTCCGAACAGCTGCAGCACAAGGCGCCGGGCTACGACGAGGAGGTCGCCCACTGGACCGCGGTCCCCTCCGACGCCACGGAGGGCATCCCCGCGTATGCCGTCCCTGCACGCGCCGACGACTGGTCCCGCGGGGACCTCCCGCTGCGGGACCTCGATCCTTCGGGGATGGGCGGCCTGCCGGCGGTCACCCGGTCAAACCGGCAGCAGACCCTGCTGGTGCTCGGTACTGACACCGACACCCAGTCTGACCAGGTCCTCGCCGGGGCCGCGCTGGTGCGCGTCCTGCTGACCGCGACGTCGTTCGGGCTGGCCGCGTCGGTGTTCAGCGGCATCGTCGAGGTGCCGTCGACACGGACCCGGCTGCAGGCCGAGCTCGGCCTCGTCGGGCACCCCCAGATCCTGCTGCGGGTTGGCGTCGCGGAGGACGTAGCGGCCACCCCGCGCAGACCTGTGGCCGAGGTTTCCATCGACACCCGCCCGCCCCCTTCCGCGTAGCGCCCGCCGGTTACCTAGGGGGGCGGGCGGGCCCGCGCGGGCGGCGCCGGCGGACTATGTGGTCAGCCGAGCAGCGCGCGGGTCTCCCGGTCCATCACCCCAGCCTCGTCCGCGGCCACGACGAGGACTCGCAGGCCGGTGTCCCGCAGCCGGTTCATCCATCCGCGACCGTCGCCTTCTGCGCTCCCGGTGTCTGGTGCAGGCTGGTCAACCTCGTCAACCTCGTCAACCTCGTCAACCTCGTCAACCCCGTCAACCGCGTTAACCGCGTCAACCCCGCGACGAAGCGAGAGCACCCGCCGGCAGATGTTACCGGTGACCGCGGGCGCGTGCTCGCCGACGCCGCCGGTGAAGATCAGGGAGTCCCAGCCGGGCAGCGCCGTGACGGCTGCGCCGATCGCCCCGGCCACCGTCCGGGTGAACACCCGCAGCGCCAGATCGGCGGCAGGCACGGCGGCCCGGGCGGACAGCAGGTCGCGCACGTCGCTCACGCCACCAGCGATGCCCGCGAGGCCGCTCTGCCCGTCGACGAGAGCGCGAACGCCATCGACCGTGGCGCCGGGCCGGGCGAGCAGCAGCAACGGGATCTCGGGGTCCACGTCGCCGCTGCGGGTTGCCGATGCGATGCCGCCGGTGGGCGTCAGCGACATCGTGGTGAACACCGAGCGCCCGTCGTGCACGGCGGTGACCGAGCAGCCACCGCCCAGATGCGCGACGACCGCGTCACCCAGGTCAGGCACTGCATCGACCACCGACTGCACCGACAAGCCGTGGAAGCCGTAGCGGCGGATGCCCGCCGCGTCGAGGTCGGCCGGCAGCGGCAGGCGACGACCCTCGTCCGGCAGCGTGTGGTGGAACGCGGTGTCGAAGCAGGCGACGTGCGGGACGTCCGGCCACGCTGCTCGAGCGGCGTCGATGCTGGCGAGGTCACCGGGCATGTGCAGCGGCGCCCACGCGGTCAGCGCGTCGAGCGCCGAGCGGGTCGCGTCGTCCATGACCACCGGGTGGGTGAAGGTGGGGCCGCCGTGCACCACCCGGTGCGCCACGGCATCCACGCTCACCCCGTCGCGGTGCAGCCGATCGGCCAGCATCCGGACCGCGGCCGGCAGATCGCCCACGAACGGGCTGATCTCGGGCGGGCTACCGGATGCCTCCAGGGTCCACCGAGCGTCCGGAGTGCCCAGCCGGTCGATCTGCGCGGTCAGCCTCGGCGCCCGGTCGCGCAGCACGGCCTTGAGCGAGGTAGAGCCCGGGTTCAGGCTCAACACCGCTGTAGGCCCAGCACCCGCTGTGGGCCCGGGCGCCCAGGACCGCTCGCTCACCCGCTCCAGGTCCAGTCGCGGATCTCGGGCAGGTCCTCGAGATGTTCGATGATGTAGGCGCGGTGCCGCTCGAGCATGTCGTGACAGTGCGCTGCGAGGTCGTCGCTGTGCTCCGACACCCGGCGACTGCGGCGCAACGCCTCGAGCACCAGGTGGTAGCGGCTCATCTTGTTGAGCACCACCATGTCGAACGGGGTGGTCGTGGTGCCCTGCTCGGCGAAGCCCCGCACGTGGAACCGCCCCGGTTCCGGGCGCCCGTGCAGCAACTGGTGGATGGCCCGCGGGTAGCCGTGGAACGCGAACACCACGTGGGTGTCGGCGGTGAACAGCTGGACGAAGTGCTCGTCGGTGAACCCGTGCGGATGGTCGTCGGAGGGCAGCAGCGCCATCAGGTCGACGACGTTGACCACGCGAACCCGAAGGTAGGGGACGTGCCGGCGCAGCAGGTCGGCGGCCGCGAGGGTCTCCATCGTCGGCACGTCGCCGGCGCAGGCCAGCACGATGTCGGGCTCGTCGGGGCGGCCGGAGTCTGCCTTCTCGGTGCCCGCCCAGTCCCAGACCGAGGCGCCCGCAGCGCAGTGCGCCTTGGCCTCCTCGAGCGACAGGTACTGCAGGTGGGCCTGCTTGTCGACCACGATGATGTTGACGTGGTCACGGCTGCGCAGGCAGTGGTCGGCGATCGACAGGGTGGTGTTGGCGTCCGGCGGCAGCCACACGCGCACGACGCCCGGGTTCAGCGGGATCATCGTGTCGATCATGCCGGGCCCCTGGTGGGAGAAGCCGTTGTGGTCGTTGCGCCAGCAGGTCGAGGTCAGCAGCACGTTCAGCGAGGCCACCGGCGCGCGCCACGGCAGGTCGGCCGCGTGCTGCAGCCACTTGGTGTGCTGCACCAGCATCGACGCGGCCACCATGGCGAACGCCTCGTAGGTGGCGAACATCCCGTGCCGCCCCGACAGCAGGTAGCCCTCGAGCCAGCCTTCGCACAGGTGCTCGGAGAGCACCTCCATCACCCTGCCGTCCGGCGAGAGGTGGTCGTCGCTGGGCAGGACGGCCGCCTGCAGGCAGCGGTCGGTGACCTCGAAGACGGAGCCCAGCCGGTTGCTCGCCGTCTCGTCCGGACAGAACAAGCGGAAGTCACCGCCTCCGTCAGGGCGCAGCGTTGCCGAGTAGATATCGCGCAGCAGCTCGCCGAGTGGTCGGGTGGTCTCGTGGAAGACCTGGCCCGGTGCCGGAAGCTCGAGCGCGTACCGCTCGATCGGCGGCATGTCGAGTGCGCGCAGCAGCCGGCCGCCGTTGGCATGCGGGGTGGCCGACATCCGCTTGTCGCCGGTGGGGGCGAGCGCGGCCAGGTCCGCGCGGAACCGGCCCGCATCATCGAACAGCTCCTCCGGTCGGTAAGAGCGCAGCCACGCGTCGAGCATCGCCAGGTGCGCGGGGTTTTCCTTCACCCCGGACAGCGGCACCTGGTGGGCGCGGAACGTGCCTGCGACCTGGATGCCGTCGACGACGTCGGGGCCGGTCCAGCCCTTGGGGGTCCGCAGCACGATGGCGGGCCAGCGCCGCGCTCCTGCCGCGGCGCCATCGTCGGCTCCGCTGCCGCCGCTGTCGGCGCTGTCGCCGGCTCGCGCCCGCGCCTGGGAGGTCATGGATCGTCGCGTTCGCAGCGGTGATGGCGTGGTACAGCTCGGCGAAGACGGTATCGGGATCGTCGCCGGAGACGAAGACCGCGTCCCAGCCCTGACCGCTGAGGAAGTCACGGATGTCGGCGTCGCTGGCGCGGCCGAACACCGTCGGGCCGGAGATCTTGTAGCCGTTCAGGTGCAGGATCGGCAGGACAGCGCCGTCGCGAGCCGGGTTGAGGAAGGCCGGCAGCTTCCACGATGCGGCGAGCGGTCCCGTCTCGGCCTCGCCGTCGCCGATGACGCAGGCCACGAGCAGCTCGGGGTTGTCGAAGGCGGCACCGGCCGCGTGCACGAGGGCGTAACCCAGCTCGCCGCCCTCGTGGATGCTGCCGGGCGTCTGCACGCTGACGTGGCTCGGGATGCCGCCCGGCGAAGAGAACTGGCGCACCAGGCGCTGCAGCCCGGCGGTGTCGGCAGAGATCGCCGGGTAGATCTCGCTGTACGTGCCGTCGAGGTAGGCGGCCGCGACGAGCGCCGGCCCGCCGTGACCCGGGCCGGTGATGTAGAGGGCGTCCTGGCTGGTGGTGCGGATGAGCCGGTTGAGCAGCACGTAGATGGCCGACAGGCCCGGGCTCGTCCCCCAGTGGCCGAGCAGGCGGGGCTTGATGTGCTCGACGCGCAGCGGCTCGCGCAGCAGCGGATTGTCCTGCAGGTAGATCTGCGCGATCGTCAGGTAGTTGGCCGCGGCCCACCAGCGCAGGTCGGCCTGCCGCTCGGCGTCGGTGTAGTCGAGGGCCGTGCCAGGGGATGCGGCTGAGATCTGCAGCCCAGCGTCGGTGCCGGTACCAGTGCCAGTGTCGGTACCGGTGTCAGTGGTGGTCATGGGCGTGGGCGCTCCTGCCGGAGTGGATGGTCGCGGGCGGGTCGAGCGTTCTGTGCGTCGGCAGCCGTGGCTCGCCGCAGCCGCTGGTAGGGCGAATCGGGGTCAGCGACGACCTCTGCCGGGCCGCCACGCTGTACGACACGACCCGCATGTAGCACGATGATCTCGTCCGAGGTCCAGTGTGTGCAAGTCGGCAAGGCGGTGGGTGACCAGGACGACGGTCCGGCCGGCACCCGCATGAGGTCCCGCGTCAACGCGGCGGCGGTCGGCTCGTCAAGCCCGGCAGTGGGCTCGTCGAGCAGCAGCAGACGGTCGTGACGCCGATCTGCCAGCGCGTGAGGTCCAGAGCGCTCATCGGGGGCCGAGCCTGCGGGGTGGGCGGGGTGCGGCGGTCATCCGGTGGTTTGCTCCTCGGTCAGGACGGTGGCCGAGGCTTCCGAGGTTGCCGAGGTTGCCGAGGGTCGCAGGTCGCCGTGTCCCTCGCCTGGTGAACCAGTGTGCCGCTGGTCCTGTCGCTCCAGCACATGCGACGTCCGGCCCACACGGCCACTCTCAGGGACGGCCGGCATCGGCCAGCAGGGACGAAGGTCCCGTGGTGCCGGTCGGACGTCACCAGGGTCTCGGCCGGCGGCCGCTCCGCGCTCTGTGGGTAGGGTCAGGCCCCCGCGAGCCTCGCGCGCCCTCGCGAGCCCCGTCTGGAGGTGTCGCCGCGTGCCCGACGAGCAGCACCTGCCCGACCAGCACCGCGACACCTTCGGAGGAGCCGGTGCCGGCGCCATCGTCGTCGAGTCAGGGAGCCAGCATGCGGCATCCGGCCCGCTGCCCGATGCCCAACGGCTGAGCCGCCTGCTCGACGCGGTGGTGGCGATCGGTGGTGACCTGGAGCTGCCGAGCGTGCTGCGCCGCATCGCCGAAGCTGCGGTCGAGCTGGTGGACGCCCACTATGGCGCCCTCGGTGTCCTCGGCGACGCTGGTCTGGCGGCGTTCGTCCACGTCGGCATCGAACCTGGGCAGGCCCACCGCGTCGGTGCCCTACCCGTCGGGCGCGGCATCCTCGGCACGTTGATCATCGAGCCTCGGTCGCTGCGGCTGAGCGACCTCTCGGCGCACCCGGACGCGGTGGGGTTCCCCCCGCATCACCCGCCGATGCGCTCCTTCCTCGGCGTCCCCATCCGCGTGCGTGACATCGTCTTCGGCAACCTCTACCTGACCGAGAAGCGTGGCGGGCAGCCGTTCAGCCCCGCCGACGAGGCGGTCGTCAGCGCGCTCGCGGCAGCGGCCGGCGTGGCGATCGACAACGCCAGGCTCTACGACGAGTCACGCCGGCGCGAGACGCTGCTCGCCGCCTCCTCCGAGGTGTCGACCGCGCTGCTGTCGGGGGGCAATCCGGGCGATGCACTACGTCTGATCGCCCACCGTGCCCGCGAGGTCACTGACGCAGGGCTGGCCGTCATCGCCACCGGGAACGTGCGTGCGTCGCCGTCGCCGGTGTCGGTGTCGGTGTCGTTGTCGGTAACCGTCGTCGACGGGAGCGGCAACGAGGAGCCGCACGGGCCGGCTGTCGCCCTGCTCGGCAGCACGCTCGTGCTGCCACCGGAGGTGGTTCAGGCGCTGCTCGACGGACGGGTCGCTGCGGCGAGCAATCTTCAGGTCAGCACCGGAGACGCGGACTCGCTTCGACCCCAGCCGGGGGACTGGGTCCTAGCGCATCCCGCCACCCTTTCGGGTCCGGTCCTGCTCGCGTGTCTCGGCGACCCCGGCGCGGGCGCGCCGGTCCTGGCCGTCGCGTCTGCCGTCAACGGAACCGGGTTCGTTGCCGGTGCGGGCGCTGCGCTTCGCACCTTCTGCGACCAGGCTGCCGTTGCCTTGGAACTCGGCCACCGGCGGCAGCAGGCCGAGCAGGCGAGCGTCTTCGAGGACCGTGACCGCATCGCTCGCGACCTGCACGACCAGGTCATCCAGCGGTTGTTCGCGACCGGTATGGCACTGGAGTCGGCGACCCGCTACATCGACAGGCCGGAGGCCAGCAGCAGGGTGCGCGCCGCAGTCGACGAGCTCGACGTCACGATCCGCGAGATCCGATCGACCATCTACGCCCTGCAGCACCCTCCGGTCGAGGAGCCGCGCAGCCTGCGGGCCCGCATCCTCGACGTCGTCGACGCCGCGGCCGCGCAGCTCGGCTTCGCCCCCGCGGTGCGCCTCGACGGACTGGTCGACACGCGCGTCGACGGGGCACTGGCCGAGCACCTGCTGGCGGTGCTGCGCGAAGCACTGTCCAACGCGGCGCGGCACGCCCGCGCCAGCCGGGTCGAGGTGCACCTCGATGTCAGCGAGCAGATCACGTTGACCGTCCGCGACGACGGTGTCGGCCTTCCTGCCGACGGGCGGCGCAGTGGCCTCGACAACATCGCGGGACGGGCCATCAGCGCCGGTGGCCAGTTCATCGCCCACGCACCCGACGGCGGCGGGAGCGAGCTGATCTGGCAGGTGCCCGCCGAACCGGACTCACGTCCGCCGGTGCCGGCCGACTGACAGGGCGGCCGGGTCAGGCGTCTCCATGGTGGTGACGCGCCGCCCGGTCACCAGCTCTGCTGCGATCGCGGTGAGGGCGGGTCCGGCGAGGAGGCCGCGCGCCCCGCCGGTCAGCGGCGGCAAGGGCCGCGCGCGGCCCGTCACGACGACGCTCCAGCCGCGCAGGCCGGCCGGGTCGAAGCTGTCGACCTGAAAGGCGACGACCGCGTCTCGCACCGCCGCCGCCCAGCGCGCACGCGCCGCCGATGCAATGACGATCTGCCGGTCGAGCACGGCATACCGAACCGGCTGGATGGCCGGCAACGCGCGGTCGGTGAACACAACCCGGCCCACCTCGCCGCTGCGCAGCAGCGTCCAACACTCCTCTGGAGCAATGTCGTGCTCCGCGAGGTCATCCGATTCCACCCGTAGAGCGTGCGACCGACGTGCGCCCCGTGGTTAGGGGCTAACGTCCCGACCGTCGTCGGTCGTACTGCCGGAGTCTCGGTCAGAATGCGTCACCGGGGCCGCTGAACGCCCGACCCCGGCCCGTTGCGCCGCGGCCCAGCAGCAAAGGGTTGACCCGCGTCGGCCAGCCGAGCGGCGAACACCGCCGCCTGCGTGCGGCGCTGCATCCCGAGCTTGGCGAGGACGCTGGACACGTAGTTCTTGACGGTCTTCTCGGCCAGGAACAGCTGCGCCCCGATCTGGCGGTTGGTCAGCCCCTGGCCGATCAGCTCGAGCACCCGCTGCTCCTGGTCGCTCAGCTGCTGCAGCGGGTCGTCGGCAGCCGCTCGATCGCGCAACCGGGCCATCACGCGGGTCGTGACGACCGAGTCGAGCAGCGAGCCGCCCGCAGCGACGAGCCGCACTGCGGCCAGCAGGTCGTGACCGCGGATCTGCTTGAGGACGTACCCGGCGGCTCCGGCCAGGATGGCGTCCATCATCGCGTCGTCGTCGGCGAACGAGGTCAACATCAGACAGGCGGTATCGGGACACGCCGAGCGGATCTCGCGGCAGACGGTGACCCCGTCACCGTCGGGCAGCCGCACGTCGAGCACTGCCACGTCCGGCTGCACGACCGGGATGCGGCCGATGGCCTCGGCTGCCATCGCCGCCTCCTCCACGACGACGACGTCGCCGTCGACCTCCAGCAGCTCCCGCACGCCGCGTCGCACGAGCTCGTGGTCGTCCAGCAGGAACACCCGGATCGGTGTGGCAGGGTCGTTCGTCGATGCCGCCTGCCGGCGCGGCGGCCCCGCATCCCGACCCGCTGCCCCGCCGCTCATGTCCGCCGCCTCGCTGCCGGTGCCGCTCGGGTGTGTTGCGCCAGCGTAAGAGCCGCGCCAGCCTCAGCTCAGGAGAGGGACGTTGGGCCCGCCGATCAAGGGCGTTGGACACCGGACACCAGCACGCGCGCACGCGAGGGTGTTCGTTAGTCGCAAGAGGAGCCACCATGAGCAGGCACGACGAGCCCAGCCAGCGCGCCGGCGCAGTAGCCACGGGCGCCCGGTCCAGCAGCTTCCCCGACGCTGGCTCCCCGACCCGGCTGGGGGCAGCCGCCGGGTCGCCCGGCGGCAGGTCTGATGCGCGCTGGCTGGAACACCCGATGATCACGTCGTGGGCCGCCAGAGCCCTGGCAGCACTGCGGCTCCTCACCGGGTTCATCTTCCTCTGGGCCTTTCTCGACAAGCTGTTCGGGCTGCGCTACACGACGCCGTCGGCGAAGGCCTGGATACACGGAGGATCGCCCACCCGGGGCTTCCTGAAGTCGGTCGACGTGGGCCCGCTGCAGCGTCCGCTCAATGCCATTGCAGGGACCTGGTGGGCGGACTGGCTGTTCATGCTCGGCCTCGCGGGGATCGGACTCGCCGTCGTGCTTGGTATCGGCCAACGGCTGTCGGCCGTTTTCGGGACGGTGCTGCTGCTGCTGATGTGGGCGTCGGAATGGCCACCGGCCCGCACCACTTCACATGGCTCGCCGAGCAGCTCGACCAACCCGATCGTCGACTACCACATCGTCTACGCGGCCTCGCTCATCGCGCTGGCAGCGACGTACGCCGGCCACACCTGGGGGCTTGGACGCGTCTGGGCACGGCTGCCTCTGGTGCGCAAGTTCCGCTGGCTTCAGTAACCGCGCTGCGCAGTAACCGGCACGCTGCTCAGTAACCGGCACTGCTTAGTAACCGGCGCGCTGCTCGAGGCACGGCCGGAAGGGCCGCAACGCCAGTGCCGGGACCGTGCAGACGGTCCCGGTGCTGGCGTTACTTGGCAGTGTCGCCGGCCGCGTTCCGGTCTGCGACGGCGTCAACGGCGTCTTTGCCATCCGCCGCATCAGCCGGAGCTGTGTCGGGGGTGTAATCCTCGGCGATGCTCTCCTCAGTGGGCTTCTCGGCATTCTCGTGGGCACTGCCCCGACGCTTGAGCAGGCCGGCTCCCGGGACCCCCATCAGGGTCTGCTGCAGCTCCACGACGACCGGCTCGAGCCGTTCGACGACCTCCTTCAGCGTGCGGACGTCGGGGGTGACGTCCTGCAGCACCTCCAGCGCGGGGAACAGCTCGTCGCTGGCCCGGATGATCAAGGGAGGTACCCGGCGGAGCAGGTCGGGCAGCATGTCGACGATGTCCGGCGTGAGGACCTCGCTCAGCCTGGTCAGCGGACCGGCAGCCTCTCGGGCCGGTGGGTCCAGCAGGGCGACGAGCTGGCGAGCCCAGGCCAGCAGCTCGTCGGCCGCTGTGACCGTCGACTCGGCCCGCTGGGTCACCCGTTCGATCTCACCAATCGAGTGATCCGCCTTATCGGTCACCCGGTCGATCTCACCAATCGAGTGATCCGCCTTGTCAGTCACCCGTTCAATCTCACCGATCGAATGATCCGCCTTGTCGGTCACCCGGTCGATCTCACCAATCGAGTAGTCAGCCTTGCCAGTCACCCGATCGATCTCACCAATCGAATGATCAGCCTTGCCAGTCACCCGGTCGATCTCACCAATCGAGTAGTCAGCCTTATCCGTCACCCGATCGATCTCACCGATCGAATGATCAGCCTTGTCCGTTACCCGTTCGATCTCACCAATCGAATGATCAGCCTTATCCGTCACCCGATCGATCTCACCGATCGAGTAGTCAGCCTTGCCAGTCACCCGGTCGATCTCCCCGATCGACGTGTCCGCCTTGCCAGTCACCCTCTCGATCTCCCCGATCGACATGTCCGCCTTGGCAGTAACCCGACTGATCTCACCGATTGAGGTGCCGGCCCTGCCCGTGACCTCACCGATCTCGCCGATCGTGGCATCGGCCCGGCCGCTCACCTCAGCGATGTCGTCGATCGCGCGCCTGGCGTCTGCCACGACTTCGTCCACCCTGCCGGCCGAGTCTGCTGCGGCACCCACGACGTGGTCCACTCGGGTGACCGTGGTGTCAACCCGGTCCACGACACCGTCCACCGCCACGACAGTGCTGCCAGCGGCATTCGCGACAGCAGTCGCCCGCGTGACGATCTCGCCCAGCCCCCGCACCTGGTCGTCGGCCCGCGCCACCACACCCGCGAGGTTGACGAGCGCCCCGTCAGCGGTCTGCGCCACCCGCTCGAGCTGCCCGATCACGCCGCTGACCCGGTCGAGCAGGTCGGGCACCTGGTCGGCGGTGGTGACGAGGCGACGGACGAGACCGGCGTTGAGCGCCGGCTTGGCGGCGAGCAACGGCTCCTCGAGGACGTCGAGCACGCGGTTGACGCGGACGAGCGTCGCCGCTGCCGACCCGACGAGTGCGGGCAGGCGCACGACGACCTCGGCCTGTGCACCTGCCAGGCCGAGCAGGTCACGCAGGCCGGGTACTGAGGTTCGCATGGTGCTTCAGGTACCCCCGGCGCCGCAGCGCACCCCCTGGCCCTGGCCCATCGGTATCTGCCGGACACGTTTGGCTGCTACCGGGCAGCGCCGAGAGCGGCGAAACGAGCTGTTGGGCCGGCCCTGGGTGTGCCGGGCGGTGCGCCGGGTAGCGAGTCACCATCGCCCGTAGCCGGGCGCGTCGAAAGGTGGATGGCCGATGAGCCAGCGTCACCTCGACCGGCTGACCGCCGTCGACGCCGGCTTTCTGCACGAAGAGGACCGCGGGCCCGCGCACATGCAGATCGGTGGGCTGGTGCTGCTCGACGGGCCGCTGCCGGCGATCGAGGACGTCCGCAGATCCCTTGCTGCCCGACTTCTCGACCTCCCCCGTTACCGCCAGCGACTGCTGCCAACCCCACTCGGACTCGCGCGCCCGGTATGGGCCGACGACCCAGCGTTCGACATCGGCCAGCACGTCCTGCTGCGGCACCTTCCCGCGCCGGGGACGTTCGACCAGCTGCTGGAGCTGACCGGTGACTTGATGAGCCAGCGCCTCGGCCGCGGGCGCTCGATGTGGCAGCTCGACCTCGTCGACGGTCTCGAGGGCGGCCGCGGGGCGATCGTCGCGCGCACCCATCACTCCCTGGTCGACGGCGTCGGCGGGATGGACCTGCTCGCAGCGCTGTTCGACGTGGAGCCGGCTCCGGCTGAGCCCTCGCCCGCTGCGTCGGAGGAGGCCGTGTCCGGCTTGGCGTCGAAGGCGGGACCGCATCCGTCGCCGCTCACGCTGCTGGTGAACGCAGCCGTCGACAGCACGAGAATTGCGACCGACATGAGCGCCGCCATCCTCAGCCGGCTGCGGCAGCCCGAGCTGGCGCTGCGCGACGCCACCTGGGCCATCGCAGGCCTGGCTGGTGTCGCTGGCAAGTTCGTCAACAGCGCTCCGCGCAGTGTGCTCAACATCCCGGTGGGGTCGATGCGACTTGTCGCCACCGTGTCGCGGCCGCTCGCCGAGGTGAAGGCGGTCAAGTCCGCGCTGGGGGGCACCGTCAACGACGTCTGCCTGGCTGCCGTCGCGGGTGCGCTGCGGACGTTCCTGGCAGAGCGTGGCGACCAGTCGATCGAGCAGCCGGAAGCCGGACGCTTCCGGGCGATGATCCCGGTGTCGATCCGGCAGGGCACCGGCCGCCAGGAGCTGGGCAACAAGCTCGTCGCCATGGTGGCGGCCCTACCCGTCGACGTGGGCGACGCCCGGGCCAGACTGCAGGCGGTCCGCGACACCACCGGGCGCCTCAAGGCCTCACCCGAGCAGGACGGCGCTGCTTTCCTCGCGGCCGTCGAGGAGCTCGCACCGCCGCAGGTCGTCGCGCAGGCGTCGCGGCTCAACTTCTCGTCCCGGCTCTACAACCTCATGGTCACCAACATCGCCGGGCCGCAGTTCCCCATCTACCTGCTCGGGCGGCGCGTCGAGCGCATCTTCCCGCTGGGCTTCCTCGGGATGCACCACAACCTGTGCGTGGCGATCCTGTCCTACAACGGCGAGATCAACGTCGGCCTGCTCGGCGACAGGGAGGCCGTGCCCGACATCGCCCGCGTCGCACGCCATCTCGAGCACGCCTTCGACGAGCTGCGCGACGCCGTCTGAGGCAGCACGGCCGAGGGCCGCCGTCGCAACTGGGCACCGCGTGTCAGGTCAGAGAACCCGCACTCACCGTGAGCGCGAGGCTAGTGTCCGTCCTGGGATGAGGGCACCTGCAACGCGTGCCGCCCGGACCAGGAGGTCGTACGTGGGGGCTTCACCGGCGCAGGCGCTGACAACCATGCATGAGCTGACGGCCGTGCATGAGCGCACCGGCGGCAACGGGCAGCCAGCACACGAATCGGCCAAGCGCGGCCGCGTGGTCATCGTCTCGGGCAGCGTCGGGGCGGGGCATGACGGCGTGGCGAACGAGCTCGCCCACCGTTTGCGCGAGCGCGGGCACCCGGTCACCGTGCTGGACCTGCTCGACGGCTTCCCGCTCGCTGTCCGCATCCTGCTCAGCAGCGCGTACGTGTTCACGATGAGAGTCGCCCCCTGGCTGTACGAGCTCACCTGCTGGCTCGTGGAGCACTCCCGCTCGTTCCAGCGGATCGCCGACCGCATCTGCGGAACGGCCACCGCGTGGCTGCTGCCGGCGGTGAACGACGCCGACCTCGTGGTGGCGACGTACCCCCCGGCCAGCAGGGCGCTCGGGCGGTTGCGGCAGTCGTGCAGGCTCTCGGTGCCCGTCGTCACCTACCTGACCGACCCCGCCCCGAACTACCTGTGGGTACATCCCGACGTCGACCTGCACCTGACGGCGAGCCGGGCGACCGCCGCCGAGACCGAGGCGACGTACGGCATCCCGGTGGAGCCGGTCGGGCCGCTGGTGTCCCGGGCGTTCCGGGTCACTGACCGCGAGGCAGCCCGCGCCCACCTCGAGCGCTCGCTCGGCATCAGCCCCGACACCCGCATCGCTCTGGTGGTCCTCGGCTCGCTGGGCGTGGGCAACGTGCGCGAGGCGATCACCGCGCTGAAGGCAGCCGGGATGCTCCCGGTCGTGCTCTGCGGGCAGAACCGGAAGCTCCTGCGCAGCCTTCGCGACGTGCGCGGGGCGCTCGCCCTGGGCTGGCGGGAGGACGTCCCGTCGCTGGTCGCAGGCGCCGACCTCGTTGTCCACAACGCAGGTGGCCTGTCGCTCACCGAAAGCCTCGTGGCGGGTGTTCCTGCCATCACCTTCGCATCGATCCCGGGCCACGGCCGGGCCAACGCACGCTCGCTCGAGCGCTCGGGCACGGCGCCGTGGGCACGCTCGGCGCCTGAACTCACCGCACTGGCCAGAGCGGCGATGCGTACCCCCAAGCGGCGCTGGCCCGTCGCGGAGGAGACGGCGGCCCAGCGGATCTCGGACCTAGCCACCACGGGAGCGTCCGAGCGGTAGGGCTCGCGCCGGGCCCGCTCAGCTGGCAAGGCCGAGCAGGGCCCGGTCAGCGTTCTCGTCGCTGGTGTCGTCGCCGGTATCCGGCTGGTTAAGCACCGGCCGCAGCGGGGTGGCCTCCTCGTGGCGGGCAAGAAAGAACACGCCAGCGAGGATCACGGCCAGGCTGACGCCCTCCACTGCCAGCCGCAGCGGGCCACGGGCGGTGACCTCGTTGAAGGCGACGACGCCGAAGGTCAGCGCCACGAGCGGGTTCGCGACGTTGAGGATAGGCAACGAGCTGGCCAGAGGGGCTCTGCGGTACGCCAGCTGGTTGGCGAGGAAGCCGCTGACGCCCAGTACGAGCAGCACGTACAGCGGCCAGCTGGTGAGGGCTTGCGAGACGCTCTGGGCAGCGGTGGTCGCTTTGAGCGCGCCGGCGGTCAGGCCGAAGTTGATGCCGGCTCCGAGCCCGAGCAGCAGGCCGGCGGGTGCGGCTCGGACCCGGGTCGCGGTCACCCAGCAGGCGGTGGCGGCGAGGGTGCCCACCGCGAGCACGGCTGCCGCGGCTCCACCGGATGGGGCTGCGGAACCGGTGGTCGACCGGGCGGCCAGCAGGAACGACCCTAGGCCGACGGCGGTGAAGCACGCCCAGCCGAGTACGTACCGCGATGGCCACCGCAGGTCCAGCGCTGCGCGGAACACGAAGGAGAACACCAGTCCGGTGACCACCAGGGGCTGCACCACCGCGAGCGAGCCGATGCTGAGCGCGACCCCGTGCAGGACGAGGCCCAGCAGGCTGGCCGCCATCCCCGTCAGCCAACGCCACTGCGTGACGACGTGGCGAAGCAACGCCAGCGTGCCCCCGGCGGGCGCCTTGGACGCGTCGTGGTGCATGGCCGCCGTCGACCAGCCGAACGAGACCGCCGCGGCGAGAGCGACGAGGACGGTGAGGTCGGTCAAGCCGCCGGCTCGGGCACGCGCCTCGCAGTGGCTGGCTCACCGGCGTTCGCCGACCGCACGACGGTAGGCCGCACTGCGTCTGGCTGCCCGAGCTCGCGCAGCCGGCGCCAGTGGCCCGCCACCGCCTGGTGCAGCGTCGGGTACTCCACGTGGTTCAGACCGGTGGATGCCACCACGTCACGCACGACGGTCTCGTGCAGCCTGGGCAGCTCGGAGCGCACGGCGACGGGGCGCAGGTGGTGCGCCAGGTGGTGCGTCATCCCGCCGGTGAACCAACGCATCGCCCTGCTGTTGGTGCTGAACGAGGCAGTGGTCCGGACCAGGTAGGCGGCCCAGGCGCGGCCGGGCGGCTGGCTGCTCGGGGTCAGGCCTTCGTTGATGTGACCGACGACGAGGACGACTGCGGCGATCAGGCTGGCCAAGGTCTCGACGACGAGCATCAGGAGGGCCAGCCGTCCGACACCGAGCAGCCAGGCGTAGGGGGCGAGGACCAGCAGGCAGAGCCCCTTCTCCGCGACGAAGGAGGCGAGCCGCTTGGCTCCCGGCGGGGTCTCGATGCCGGTCACCTCGCCGGTGCGCAGGTAGCGCAGCTGGCTGCGTAGCTCACCGGCCCACGCCAGCCCGTAGAGCGGCCAGGCGTAGAAGTGCTGGGCGCGCTGCCAGCGGTTGCCCGGAGCGTCGGGGTGCAGGCGCACCATGCTCGAGGACCTGGTGGCCTCGTCGATCGGGTAGACCTGCGAGAGCTTGTGGTGGACCCGGTGCTTCAGGGTCCAGTGGCTGACCCACAAGCCGGCCGGGGTAGAGGTCTGGACCGCGAGCACGTTGGGCCAGGAGCGGTTCGAGAACATCCGGTGCCCGGCATCGTGCAGCACGGTCAGGGTGCCGATGGCGAACCCCACAGCTACGGGCACCGCGGCAAGCACCAGCAGCAAGCCGCGAGGCTGCAGCAGCGCCACGGTGAGCAGCAGGGCGTTGTTCATCAGGGTGATCAGGGCCCAGTCGCGCCACGGCTCCCACCGCCTGCGGGGCAGCCCGGCGACCCACCGACGAACCCGCCGCGCCTCCAGGGGCACTGAGGCCGCGGAAGGCGCGGCCCGCACGGGCGTGTAGAGGACGTCGGTCATCTGGGCAACGTCTCCTTCCAGCTGTGGGCTCTTCGGGGGCACGCCCGGCTGTTGCTCCGGGTGGCCTGCTTACTGAACCACGCGATCCTGCACTTGCACCGCCTTTCGGCTGCGTGTGCCGCCGCCGGTGCCGTCCGCACACCAGCGACTTACCCCTCGACTCCGGGCCGGCACGGCCGATGGTGGCCGCATGCCCACGCGCTGCCTCCCGCGTCTGGGGCTGCCCGCCCTGCTTGCCGTCACTGCCGCTGCGCTCACGGCGTGCTCCGGCAGCGGGACGACAGCCCGAACCAGCTCCGCCTCGACACCCGGCGCCGTAGCCAGCCCAGCCCCCGCTGTCACGAGCGCGGCGCCCACATTCTCCGCGCCCTCCCTGTCCACCGGCCACTTGGGGCCGGCGATTGCCCGGCCCACGCCCGGCATACCGACCACCTCCGCCGGCTGCGGCGCCGGCCAGCTGTCCCTTGCTCAGACTGCTGGCCAGGGGGCGGCCGGGTCCGTCATCCGCACCTACGCGCTGCGCAACACCGGGACCGGGACGTGCGTCCTGTACGGCTTCCCGGGGGCCTCGCTCGTCGACGCGCAGGGCCGGCAGGTCGGCGCTGCGGCCCGGCGGCAGGGGGCAGCCGGCCAGGTGCGGCTGGCGCCGGGCCAGGCAGCATCCTTCGACGTCGCGCTCGCGTACGCGGGCTGCCCCGGTGGCGCACCACGCAGCCAGTCGCTACGGGTCTATCCGCCGGGTGACCGCGGCTCGCTGCTGACCCCCTACCAGTTGCCGGTCTGCACCACGCCGACGGTCACGGCCGTGCGCGCCTCCGGCTGAGCAGCACCTCAGCGATCCCCCTGCTCGTGGAGCCGGGGCCTACGCTCGATGACGATGAGTGAGTGCTCGGCCGTGCCGGCCACGGGCTCGGCGGCAGATCCCCCGGCGGCCGGCGCCGGGCTGCCCCGCCGCCTGCTCGTGCAGGAGGTCTGGCTAGTCTTCGCGCTGTCGCTGGGGGCGTCGGGCGTCACCGCGCTGGTCCGGCTCATCGGCGACCTGACCGCCCCGTCACCGCTGGCCAGCCAGACTGCCTCGCTGAACGGGTCCGCAGCGCCGGGCCGCCCCTGGCTCGACCTCAGCCTGCAGGTGGTGTTCCTGCTGCGGGGCGTCGTGCCGGTGTTGCTCGTGCTGTACCTGCTCGCGCGAACTGGCGAACGGCCGGGCACGATCGGGCTCGACCGGACGCAGCCGCGGCGCGATGCGGTCCGTGGCGTCCTGCTCGCGGCTGTGGTCGGCGGCGCGGGCCTCGCCTTCTACCTCGCGACCTTCGCCGTCGGCGTGAACCTCACGGTGCAGCCCGAGTCGCTGCCGGACGTGTGGTGGCGGGTGCCCGTCCTGGTCCTGTCCGCGTTCCAGAACGGGCTGCTCGAGGAGGTGCTGGTCGCCGGCTACCTGCTGCACCGGCTGCGCCAGCTCGGCTGGTCGGACGGCAAGGCGCTGGGGGTGAGTGCCGTGCTGCGTGGCAGCTACCACCTGTACCAGGGGTTCGGTGGTTTTGCCGGCAACCTCGTCATGGGGCTGCTGTTCGGCCGGCTCTACCAGCGTTGGGGGCGAACGGTGCCGCTGGTGGTCGCCCACACGCTCATCGACTCGGTGGCTTTCGTGGGCTACCTGGCGCTCGCCGGGCACGTCTCGTGGCTGCCGACTCCGAGCGGCTAGTCCGGCGAGGGCAGGGGCCGACGCGCTGGCGGAGGATGAGAGATTCGAACTCTCGAGGGGTTGCCCCCAACACGCTTTCCAAGCGTGCGCCCTAGGCCACTAGGCGAATCCTCCGTCAGCGAGGTTATCGCGAGCCGTGGGCGGGGCGTTCGTCCACAGCCGCTCCTGAGCCGAGGGGCGCGGCGGGCATCCGTCGTAGAGTCACACCGGACCCCTCGTGCGGCGTCACCCCGTGAACTCCCCCAGGGCTGGAAGGCAGCAAGGGCAAGCGGGCTCTGGCGGGTGCGCGGGGGGTCCTTCGCGCCACTTCCGGGAGGGCCCGCTGTCACAGGCGCTGTACAACCGCTACCGCCCCGCCTCTTTCGCCCAGGTCATCGGGCAGGACCACGTCACGAAGGCGCTGTCGGCGGCCCTGTCGAACGGCCGCATCCACCACGCCTACCTGTTCAGCGGCCCCCGCGGGTGCGGCAAGACCTCGAGCGCCCGCATCCTCGCCGCGTCGCTCAACTGCATCCACGGGCCGACGCCCGACCCGTGCGGTGAGTGCGAGCACTGCGTCGCGGTCCGGCAGGGCTCGTCGATGGACGTCGTCGAGATCGACGCGGCCAGCCACGGCGGCGTTGACGACACGCGCGACCTGCGGGAACGGGCCGTGTTCACCCCGGCGTCCGCCCGGTTCAAGGTCTACATCATCGACGAGGCGCACCAGGTCAGCCGCGAGGGTTTCAACGCCCTGCTCAAGCTGGTAGAGGAGCCGCCGCCGCACCTGAAGTTCGTTTTCGCCACGACCGAGCCCGACCGCGTGCTGCAGACCATCCGGTCGCGCACGCACCACTACGCCTTCCGGCTCGTCTCGCCGTCGGTGCTGCGCGACCACCTCGCGGCGGTCTGCCGAAGCGAGGGGGTCGACATCGACCCGGCGGTCCTGCCGCTCGTCGTGCGCGCGGCGGCCGGCTCGGTGCGCGACAGCCTGTCGGTGCTCGACCAGCTGCTCGCCGGCGCCGGTCCGGGCGGGCTGTCCGCCGCCGAGGCGAGCGTCCTGCTCGGGCTGACCGACGGCGTGCTGCTCGACGACGCCGTCGACTCCCTGGTCGCGCGTGACGGCGCGAGCCTGTTCGGTGTCGTCGACCGCGTGGTCACCTCCGGCCACGACCCGCGCCGCTTCGCCACCGACCTGCTCGAACGCCTCCGCGACCTGATGGTGCTCGAGGCGGTGCCCGACGCCCCGTCACGCGGGATGCTCGAGGCCTGCGCGCCCGACCAGCTCGACCGGATGCGGGGGCAGGCGGGCCGGATGGGAGCGGTCGAGCTCTCCCGTGCCGCCGACGTGGTGCACGACGGGCTGGTGCAGATGCGGGGGACGACCAACCCGAGGTTGCTGCTGGAGCTGGTGCTCGCCCGGGCCCTGCTGCCCAGTGCGGCCGCGGACCCGGCGGCGCTGCTCGTCCGGCTGGAGCGGGTGGAGCGCCGCCTGGCCGCCACCGGCGATGCGCCCGTCCGTCCGGTCGTTGCTGCGCCGGCGGCCGGACCAGGCGCTCCGGCTGCGGACGCGTTGTCAGCCGCTGCGACTCCCGGGCCACCCCTCGCGCCACCGCCAGCGGTACCGCCACCGGCAGCCGAGGCGGCTCCGGGGACTGTTCTGTCGACACCGACGGCGGGGCCCGCACCGACACCGAGACCGACACCGAGACCGACACCGACTGCGGACTCCGCGCCGCCGCCTGCTCCGACGGACATCGCTCCAGGTGGCGTCGACGCCGAGTCGGTCCGCCGGATGTGGGACGAGGTCCTGCGCGCGGTGCGGGCCCGCAGCCGCACGAGCGAGGTCATCCTCGCGCAGTACGCCGAGGTCGCCGAGGTGACCGGCGGCGAGCAGACGGGGCGGGAGCTGACCCTTTTCTTCAACAACCCGGCCATGGCCCGCAACCTCGCCCGCGGTACGGGTGAGAACGACCTGCGCGATGCCCTGACCGAGGTGGTCGGTGGCGGCTGGCGCATCGTCGTTCGCACCGGGGACGCCGGAGCGCCAGGCGCGGTCGTTGGCCCGGGTCGTGCGAAGCCGACGGCGAGCACGACAACGGCGACGGCGAGGGCGACGGCGACGACAGCGGCAGCGGCAGCGACGACAGCGGCAGCGGCAGCGGCACCCGGTACGAGGCCCACCGAATCGAACACCGGCCCCAAGCCCGGTGACGCGAGCCCGGACGACGAGGACCTGCCCTCGCTCGGCTCCGGCGAGGAGGCCGCAGTCGCACTGCTCCGCCAAGGCTTGGGTGCACGTGTCGTCGAGGAGCACGAGGGGCGCCGGACGTAGGCTCGGCGCATGCCGAACCCCCCGGGTATGCCGTCAGGCGGCCCGCCCAACATGCAGCAGCTGATGCAGCAGGCGCAGAAGCTGCAGGCGCAGATGGCCCAGGCGCAGCAGGAGCTGGCCGATGCCGAGGTCGAGGGCTCGGCCGGCGGGGGCCTCGTTACCGCGACCGTCACGGGGACCGGTGAGCTGACGGCCCTGGCGATCGACCCCAAGGTCGTCGACCCCGAGGATGTCGAGACGCTGACCGACCTCGTCGTCTCGGCGGTGCAGGATGCCGCGCGCAACGCCACGGAGCTGCAGCAGGGCAAGCTCGGCCCGCTCGCAGGGGCGGCCGGCATGGGCGGCGGCCTGCCCGGCCTGCCCTTCTAGGGCAGCGGGCGTGTTCGAAGGCGCTGTCCAGGACCTCATCGACGAGCTGGGGCGCCTCCCAGGAGTGGGGCCGAAGAGCGCCCAGCGCATCGCCTTCCACCTGCTCGCCGCCGACAGCGACGACGTCCGCCGCCTGGTCGCGGCGCTCACCGAGGTCAAGGACAAGGTCCGGTTCTGCCGGCTCTGCGGCAACGTGTCCGAGCAGGAGCTGTGCCGCATCTGCGCCGACCCGCGGCGCGACGAGACAGCGATCTGCGTGGTCGAGGAACCCAAGGACGTGGTCGCCGTCGAGCGCACCCGCGAGTTCCGTGGCCGCTACCACGTCCTCGGCGGCGCGATCAGCCCGATCGACGGCGTGGGACCCGACGACCTGCGCATCAAGGAACTGCTGACCAGGCTGGCCGACGGCAAGGTCACCGAGGTCATCCTCGCCACCGACCCCAACCTCGAGGGCGAGGCGACAGCCACCTATCTCGCCCGCACCCTCTCGCCGTTCGGGCTGCGGGTCAGCCGGCTCGCGAGCGGGCTGCCCGTAGGCGGCGACCTCGAGTACGCCGACGAGGTGACGCTCGGGCGCGCCTTCGAGGGGCGCCGGCTGCTCGACGCCTGAGGCGCCTGTCCGGTGGGCGCTGGCGCTGCGCCGTCCGGGTGACGGGACGTTCGGCCGCGCCCGCCCGTTGCGGTGGGGGCGGCGCTGCCGACAGGACGGTGGCGCCGGAATCTGCCTGACCCGCGCACACATCTCACCTGCGTGCCGCCACGCGCTCCAGCCGCTAGCAGTGCTAACCAGAGGACATCCGTGCTCATCACCAACCACGTGCTCGCGGGCGCGCTGATCGGCGACCAGCTGCCGCCCGCTGCCGGCGCCGCCGCCGGGTTCGTCTCCCACTTCGTCATGGACAACCTGCCGCACTACGGCCACATGGGCGCCCTTCCGCTCGACATCCCCCTGGCCAAGAAGGACGGCATCCTCGGCCTGGTGGCCATCGCGGGCTGCACGCTCGCCGCCCGGCCGGAGCAGCGCCTGCCCGTCCTCGCCGGCATCTTCGGCGCCTGCCTGCCCGACACAGACAAGCTCGCGGAGTACTTCATCGGCCACAACCCGTGGCCCGACGTCGTCAACCGCTTCCACTCCCGCATCCAGCGCGAGGCCGGCCACCGCCTGCCGTACGAGATCCTCACCGGCCTCACGCTCGCGGCGACGGCGGCAGCCGTGCTGCGCCGCGGCCAGTAGCGCACCCCACGCCGGTGCCGTGTCCCGTGGGACACTGGCAGTCATGGCGCTCGTGGTCCAGAAGTACGGCGGGTCCTCGGTGCAGGACGCCGACCGGGTCAAGCGGGTCGCCGAGCGCATCGTCGCGACTCGCCGCGCGGGCCACGACGTCGTCGTAGTGGTGAGCGCGATGGGCGACACGACCGACGAGCTGCTCGACCTGGCGCAGGCCGTCTCGCCCGTCCCGCCGCCGCGCGAGCTCGACATGCTGCTCACGGCGGGCGAGCGCATCTCGATGGCCGTGCTCGCGATGGCGATCGCCAACCTGGGTGCCGAGGCGCGGTCGTTCACCGGCTCGCAGGCGGGCGTGATCACCGACTCGTTCCACGGCAAGGCCAGGATCATCGATGTCACGCCGGGACGCATCCGCTCCGCGCTTGACGAGGGCGCCATCGCCATCGTCGCGGGCTTCCAGGGCGTCAGCCAGGACACCAAGGACATCACCACGCTGGGGCGCGGCGGCTCGGACACCACCGCGGTGGCGCTCGCCGCCGCCCTCGACGCCAGCGTCTGCGAGATCTACACCGACGTCGACGGCGTCTACACCGCAGACCCCCGCATCGTCCGTAACGCCCGCAAGCTCGAGCAGGTCACCTACGAGGAGATGCTCGAGCTCGCCGCGTGCGGGGCCAAGGTGCTGATGCTGCGCTGCGTCGAGTACGCGCGCCGCTACTCCGTGCCGGTGCACGTACGGTCGTCGTTCAGCCAGAACGAGGGAAGCTGGGTCGTCGAGGAAGGGGCCATGGTGGAGCAGGCCATCATCCGGGGTGTCGCGCACGACCGCAGCGAGGCCAAGGTGACCGTGGTGGGCTGCCCCGACCGTCCCGGTGTCGCGGCCGCCGTCTTCCAGGCGGTGGCTGCTGCGGGCGTCAACCTCGACATGGTGGTGCAGGTGTCGGCGCACGCGACGAGCAACCGCACCGACATCACCTTCACCGCCCCCAAGACCGATGGTCCGACCGCCGTCGCCGCGCTCGAGGAGGTCAAGCCGGCCATCGGCTTCGAGCGCACGCTGTACGACGACCACATCGGCAAGGTGTCGCTGATCGGCGCGGGTATGAAGTCGCATCCGGGCGTGACGGCGCGCTTCTTCGGCGCACTCGCCGACGCGGGCGTCAACGCCGAGATCATCTCCACCTCCGAGATCCGCATCTCGGTGGTGTGCCGCGACACCGACCTCGACCGCGCGGTGCAGGCCGTGCACGACGCGTTCGACCTGGGCGCCGACGTCGACGCCACCGTCTATGCGGGAACCGGGCGATGACCGACTCGCGCGAGGTGCCGCGCCGCCCGACCCTCGCCGTCGTGGGCGCGACCGGAGCCGTGGGCACGGTCATGCGCAGCCTGCTCGACGAGCGCGAGGACCTCTGGGGCGAGATCCGCCTGGTCGCCTCGCCACGCTCGGCAGGGATGAGGCTGCCGGTCGGTGGCCGTGACATCGAGGTGCTGGCGCTGGCTCCGGAGGTCTTCGACGGCGTCGACATCGCGGTGTTCGACGTACCGGACGAGGTATCAGCGCAGTGGGCGCCGGTCGCAGCGGGGCGGGGCGCCGTCGTCGTCGACAACTCGGGTGCCTTTCGGATGGACGACGACGTGCCGCTCGTCGTGCCCGAGGTCAACGCCGACTCGGCCCGCCACGCCCCCCGCGGCATCATCGCCAACCCCAACTGCACGACCCTGTCGATGATCGTCGCGCTCGGCGCGCTGCATCGCGAGTTCGGGCTCGAGCAGCTCGTCGTCGCCTCCTACCAGGCGGCGTCTGGCGCCGGTCAGGCCGGGATCGACGCGCTCGACGCGCAGACGCTCGCGGTGGCCGGGCAGGGCGTGGGGCGCCGCGCGGGCGACGTGCGCAAGGTCGCCGGCGACGGGGAGCCCTTCCCGGCGCCGCTCGCGCTCAACGTGATCCCGTCGGCCGGATCACCCCGTGAGGACGGCTGGACCAGCGAGGAGCTCAAGGTCCGTAACGAGTCCCGGAAGATTCTTGGTCTGCCCGGCCTGCGGGTGTCGGCGACCTGCGTGCGCGTGCCGGTGATGACGACGCACTCGCTCGCCGTCCACGCCGTGTTCTCGCGTGACGTCGGCGCCGACGCTGCGCGGGCGGTGCTTCAGGCTGCGCCGGGCGTGGTAGTGCAGGACGACCTGGCCGCCGGCGTGTTCCCGACCCCGGCCGACGTCGTCGACACCGACCCCACCTACGTCGGGCGCATCCGCCAGTCGCTCGACGACCCCAAGGCGCTGGAACTGTTCGTCTGCGGCGACAACCTGCGAAAGGGTGCCGCGCTCAACACCCTGCAGATCGCCGAGCTGCTGGCGCGGGGGTAGCTGCGCCGCGCGAGACCGCTAGACGGTGTTGACGCGCTGCACCCGCTCCTCGCTGCGCCTGATCTCCACGCGGCCGGCGAGCACCCGCACCTCGAAGGCCGGCTCGGGCATGGTGGCGGGGCCTTGCTCGACGCTGCCATCGGCGAGGCGGAACCGGCTGCCGTGCCACGGGCAGGTCAGGCAGCCGTCCTCCACTGCCGAGTCGGAGAGCGGGCCGCCGCGGTGGGTGCACCGGTCGGCGAGCGCGTGCACCGGACCGCCCGGGCCGCCGAGGCGGGCCAGTGCCACTCCGATCCCCTTGACCTCTGCCCGGATGGAGCGGTCGGCCGGCACGTCGGCCTCGGCTGCGACGTCGGTCCACTCCGTCGTCAGCGACTCGAACGCTGTGGTGTCGACGCCGACCCCCAGCGCGTACGTGAGGTGGCCGCCGAGGTAGCCGGTCGCGCTGACCAGCCCGGCGCCGAGCAGCGCGAGGGAGATGCCGCGGACCTGCTTGCCCTTGCGTCGAGCGTTCCACGACAGTGCGTACAACCCGATGGCCGCATAGTTGCCCATCGCGTGGGCGAACCCGACCCGCCGCTCGGGGCCCAGGGTGTCAGCCCAGTCTGAGGCGCCGGTCAGCGCCGTCGGGAAGGCCGACAGGATGCCGGCACCCACCAGCCGCTTGGCATACGGGGCGGCGGCCTTGCCTGCCAGCAAGTCGAGGATCGTGGCCGAGGTCCAGCAGCCGATGGGCACCGTGATCAGCAGCGGGTGTACGGGATGGCCGAGCCAGGTACCCGACAGCAGGTCCTTCACCGGGCCGGTCGGCGCCACCTTCGACACCAGACCGGCGACCACTTCGGCCGGCTTGTCGAGGGCGCTCTGAGACTCCAGGCGGTGGACGAGGACGGCGGGCAGTGGCGGCACGGATGCTCCTAGCGCAGGGCAGGTCGGACGACGGGTTGAGGCACGGCGTTGCGGATCCCTCAGGATGATGCCGCGACCCCGCCCACCGCAAGCGCAGCCACGCGTCCGAAACGTGCGGAAGCAGCCACAAATCACTCTTGACGTGCGAAGGGGGCGACCCGCTGTCAAGCGTCGCGGGGTCGATTGTGGACAGCGACCGGTATCCACAGAGTTGCCGTTCGTGCTGGTCAGGGCTGGTATTCGTCGGCTGGCTCGACTAGAGTCGAACGTATGTTCGAGACCACGTTCGAGGGGAAGCTGGCCCAGCTCACCGGCCCGCTGCTCACCTGGGCCGCCCAGGACCTGAGCGTCGTGCCCGTGGCCGAGCTGCCCACCGACGTCGAGGTCCTGCTCCGTGCCCGCAGCATCATCGACGGCGAACTGCTGCGCCGGCTGCAGGTCTGCGACCGCAGCGGCGAGGCCGCCCGGCTCGGTGGCGGGTCGACGGTGGGCTGGCTCGCCGACGCCGGACGGCTGGACCACCGGCACGCCTCGTCCCTGGTCCGCACCGCCCGGGGGCTCGCCGACCGGCTACCCGCGACCGCCACAGCCCTGTCGACCGGTGACATCACCTTCGAGCACGCCCGGGTACTGAACCGGGCGGTCACACCCGCACGGGTCGCGCTCGCACAGACCGACTACGCCGGGGGGATGGCCCAAGCCGAGGACGACCTGCTCACCGTGGCGATCCTGGCCAATCCCGAGACCACCCACCGCGCCGCCCAGTCCTGGGCCCACACCCTGGACCCGCAGGCCCAAGCCATGACCCAAGCCCAGCAGCACGAGGCCCGCGAGCTGTACCTGGACCGCACCTATGACGGCATGCTCTCGATCAACGGCCGGCTCGACCGCGAAGCCGGCGACGTCCTGCTCACCGCGATCGGCGCCCTGAGCACCCCGCGAGCTGGCGGCCTGTCCGGCGACACCGACCAGCGCACCGGCCCCCAACGCCGCGCCGACGCCCTCACCGAGCTGTGCCAACAGGTCCTGTCCGCCGGCGACCTGCCCGAGGTCGCCGGCGAACGCCCCCACCTGAGCGTCACCGTCAGCCTCGAATCACTCGAACAGCGCGCCGGTGCCCTCGCCGCCCAGCTCGGCCACACCGGCCCCGTCACCGCCGAGACCGCCCGGCGCCTCGCGTGCGACGCCAGCATCAGCCGCATCGTCACCGACGGCCCCAGCCAGATCCTCGACGTCGGCCGGCGCACCCGCACCATCGGCCCCGCACTGCGCCGCGCCCTGGTCGTCCGCGACGGCGGGTGCGTGCACCCCGGCTGCGACCGGCCCCCCCCTGGACCGAGGGACACCATCTGAGGCACTGGGTCGACGGAGGCACCACCGACCTTGCCAACCTGGTCCTGCTGTGCCGCCGGCACCACCGCGCCCAACACGAAGGCGGACGCGCCCTGCAACGCCCCACCGACCGCACCGGCTACTACGACACCTACCGCACCCGCGCCACCACCGCAACCCGCTGCGCCACATGCCGGCCCCTGCCGGTGCCGCACCACCCACCCCGCCGAACAGCAGCACCCGAACCCGGGCCGGACGACCCCTTCTGATGCCAGGCTCAGCTTGTGGGTTGCTCCGCAGTCACGAGGCCGACCGGGCAGGAGACACCCGTGCCGCCGATGCCGCAGTAGCCGTTCGGCACCTTGGCCAGGTACTGCTGGTGGTAGTCCTCGGCCGGGTAGAACTCGGTCAGCCGAGCGACCTCGGTCGTAATGGTGCTATGCCCGGCGCGCCCGAGCGCCTCCTGGTAGGCCGCGCCGGTGGTCTCCGCGGCCTGCCGCTGCTCGTCGGTCGTCCAGTAGAGCGCCGAGCGGTACTGGGTCCCCGTGTCGTTGCCCTGGCGCATCCCCTGCGTGGGGTTGTGCGCCTCCCAGAAGGCGCGGAGCAGCTCGGTGGTGGAGATCAGCTTGGGGTCGTAGACCACCCGGACGACCTCGGTGTGCCCGGTCATGCCGCTGCACACCTCCTCGTACGTCGGGTTGGGCGTGTGACCGCCGGCGTAGCCGACCTCCGTGGTGATGACGCCGGGGGTCTGCCAAAAAATGCGTTCGGCGCCCCAGAAGCAGCCGAGCCCGAGGACGATTTCGGCCTGGCCGTTCAGTGCTGCCTCCATCGGCGTCCCGAGGACGAGGTGCCGGTCGGCGACCCGCATCCGGGTAGGCCGGCCGGGCAGGGCGTCCTGCGATTCGACCATGGTGGACTTCCTCCGCGAGAACAGCACGGGCACCTCCGACGCGGTTGTCGTCGCGCTCCGGGTGAAGGCGGCGTCACCAGGCTCAACGTCCGCCCGCGGGGTCGGTGTTCCGGTCGCCCCCTACTGGCTGGGCGGACCGCTCGGCAGGTTCCGCGCCAGGAACGCCAGCTGGACGCGCATGTGCTGCAGCCGCTCGTCGACGACGAGCGACCCGTGACCGGCATCGAAGCGGTAGACCTCGTGCTCAAGGCCCAGCTCGTCCAGCCGGTGCAGGTAGTTCTCGATCTGCCGGATGGGGCAGCGCGAGTCGTTCTCCCCGGCCATGACGAGGACTGGCGCACGCACCTGGTCGACGTAGGTGATCGGCGAGGCCATCCGGTAGGCCTCAGGACGCTCCTGCGGCGACCCGCCGAACAGCGCCCGGTCGAACGCCTTCAGCGGCTCCATCTCGTCCTCATACGCGGCGACGTAGTCGGCTACCGGCACCACCGCCACCCCGACCGCCCACAGCTCGGGCTGCACGCCCAGGCCGAGCAGGGTCAGGTAGCCGCCCCACGAGGCGCCGAGCAGCCCGACGCGTGCGGGGTCGATCACGCCCTGCTCGACGAGGGACGCTCGCACCGCGGCGATGTCCTCGAGCTCGGTCAGCCCGACGGAAGCCTCAAGCGCGTCGCGCCACGCCGTCCCGTAGCCGGTCGAGCCGCGGTAGTTCACCTGTACGCACGCGTAGCCCGCGTCGACGAGCGCCGCAGCGCGGGGCTCGTACGCGTCCTCGTCGTGCGCGGCGGGGCCGCCGTGGACGTAGCAGACCGCGGGATGCGGGCCCGGCCCGGGTGGCAGAGCGACGAGCGCGTGGATGGCGCCCCACGGCGCTTCGACCACCACGTCGTCGACGGCCACGCCGGCAGGCGCGGCGGGGCCGTCCGGTGCCAGCACCACCGCCCCGCTGGTGTCACGCACCGACGGCGGCTGCGCGCCCGAGGAGTGGGCGACCCAGACTTCGCCATCGGGGCGGACCTCGGCGCCCTCGATGGTGCCGACCGGCGCCGGGAGCGGCACCGTGGTGCCGCTGGATATGTCATACCGGAACAGCCTGCTCCGGCTGCCGTCGACCGCGCTGACCAGCAGGGCTGTTGCGTCGGGGTACCAGTCCGCGTCGAGCTCGCCGGGCGCGTCGACAGCGAGTTCGGTCTGCGTCGCCTCCGGCCCGCAGAGCAGCAGCTCCTGCCGCCCCCGGCGCTCGTGCGCCACCAGCAGGCGGTGACCGCTCGGCTCGAAGCCGAGAGCGTCGAGGCCGCGACCGGCGCCGTCCCACAGGTCGGCGACGACCGCGCCGTCGCGGGTCAGGAGCCGTAGGGCGGCGTGCCGGTTGTCGCCGTGCTCGGAGTGCTCCAAGCACCACAGCGCGCCGTCGTCGGAGATGTCCGCGACGCCCGCGTCCTCCTCGGAGCGGTAGACGAGAACCGGGTCGGGGCGCATCCCGTCGTCACCGCCAGGGTCGAGGCACCAGACCTCGCACCCGTCGTCGTCGCTGCGGCCGACGAGGCAGGTTCCGTCCTCGGCGAGCGCCAGGCCGGCCGAGTAGCCCGGGGCCAGCCCTGGATGGGCCGAACGAGCAGGCGCCGACCCGTCCCACGGCTCGACCTGCCACGTGCCGAACTCGTCGCCGTCGGTGTCGTCGAACCACCAGATGTCGTGCCCATCGGGACTGATGGCCGCGTGCGAGGTCCCATTGCGCCGGTTCGTGACCTGCCGAAGCGCACCGCGCGGTGACCAGGCGTAGACCTCGGTCGTCCCACCCTGGTTGGAGAGGACGATGCAGCACTCGGGCGCCAGGCGCCCCCAGGACGGCAGCCCCACGGTCGGTGCGCGGAAGCGCTGCTCCCACAACGGGGTCCGCTCAGTGGCTGGGGAGGTGGCGTCCGGTCCGCGGTCGCCGGTGTCGAGGGTGCTCACCGACTCATCCTGCCCGACTGCCGATCATGGTGGCGGCTTGCTGGGCCGCACATTGGTCGGGGTGACAGGATTTGAACCTGCGGCCTCTTCGTCCCGAACGAAGCGCGCTACCAAGCTGCGCCACACCCCGTACCGCAGCGAAGTCTAGCCGACGGCGACCAGGCTCAGCAGCGTTGCCTCGGGCCGGCAGCCGAGGCGGATGGGCGAGTACGGCGACGTGCCGAGGCCCGCCGACACGTGCAGGCGGGAGGTCCGTCCGCGGGCCCCGTACCTCGACAGGCCGCGCGCGCGGGCGCGGTCGATCCCCGAGTTCGTCACCACCGCGCCGATGCCAGGCAACCGGACCTGCCCGCCGTGGGTGTGGCCGGCGAGGATGAGGTCGACGCCCTCGGCCGTCCAGGCGTCGAGCACCCGCGGCTCTGGAGCGTGAGTGACGCCGAGCCGCAGGTCGGCGCCGGGGTCGGCCGGCCCGGCCACGTCGGCGAGCCGGTCGCGTCCGGAGTACGGGTCGTCGACGCCCCGGACCTCGAGCCGGCGGCCCGCCACCTGCACCTCGGAGCGGGTGTTCGTCATGTCGTACCACCCGGCAGCGCGCAGGGCTGTGGCGAAGCTCGCCCAGTCGAGGTCGTCCGGCCGCTTGGGCCGCCCTTCCTGGCCGACGAAGTAGCGCAGCGGGTTCTTCAGCCTCGGCAGGTAGTAGTCGTTGTTGCCTGGGACGAAGGCGCCCGGCCGGTCGAGCAGCGGGCCGAGCGCGTCGAGCGAGGGGCTGTGTGCGTCGCGGTGGGAGAGCACGTCACCGGTCAGCACGACGAGGTCGGGCACCAGGCGCGCGAGGTCGCGCAGCCAGTCCTGCTTGCCGCGCTGGTGGGGGGTCATGTGCAGGTCAGACAGGTGCAGCACCCGCAGCGGCGCCGCACCGCTACGCAGCACTGGCAGCTCGAGCCGCCGCAGCGTGTACGCGGTGCGCTCGATCAGGCTTCCGTAGGCAAGGACCGTCGCGCCGAGGCCGCCGGTCACGGCCACGGCCTTGCCCGGCGCCGTCCGGCTTCCCCTGCGCATCCCGCCAGTCTGCCCGCCGGGCCGCTAGTGTCGGCCAGCGTGGATGCAGCGACTCCGAGAGCGACCTCGGGAGCGCCCCCGGCTGCGGTCCCGGCTGCGGCCCCAGGAGCCTCAGGGCACCCGTCCAAGGAGCAGCTGCGCGCCGACCTCACCACGGCGATGAAGGCGCGGGACGAGCTCCGCACGAGGACGCTGCGGATGGTGCTGACCGCGGTTGGCGACGCCGAGGTGGCCGGCCCCGAGAAGCGGACCCTGTCCGACGACGAGGTGCAGGCCGTGCTGGCCCGCGAGGCGAAGAAGCGGCGCGAGGCGGCCGAGGCGTTTTCCGGTGCGGGCCGCGACGAGCTCGCCACCCGGGAGCGCGACGAGCTCGCCGTCCTCGAGCGCTACCTCCCGCAGCAGTTGGATGATGCCGAGCTCGGCACCATCGTGGCCGAGGTGCTGGCACGCGAGGACCTGCACGGGATGCCCGCGATGGGACGCGCGATGAAGGCTGTCGCCCCTGCCGTGGCGGGTCGGGCCGAAGGTGGACGCGTCGCGGCCGCCGTCAGGAGCCGGCTCAGCAGCAGTTGATCGCCGCACGAGCGCCGGCTGCCGGTGCGCGCCTCAGCCCTTGCGCTGCTTCTTCGGCGGCGTCGTCGGCCTTATTGTCACCTTCCGCGATGAGGGCTTCGGAGCCGGGGCCTTGACGGTGGCCGTTGCGGTCGCCGTGGCCGCCGGCTGGGGCACGGCCTTCACGGACGGAGCTGCAGCTGGGGGCTGCGGTGCTGGGGGCTGCGGTGCCGCGGGCGGGGGGGCCACCGGCCCGGCGGCGACGGGCGGTGCGGCCGGAGCCACCACGGCTGGCGGTATGTAGCCGCTCGAGCTGTAGACGAGGATCCGGGTGCCGGGAAGCACCTGCTCGCTGGGATAGACCCACGCCACGGTCCCCGCTGGGGCGGTGGAGTTGACGACACCCCCGTCCACCGCATCGAAGCCGGCGGCGCGCAGGGTGACCACCGCAGCGTCGACGGCAAGCCCGCTGACCGGTGGAACCCCGGTCGAGACCCCGCCGGTCACGCCGGGGTCAGGCGGAGGCAGTGGGATCACCGGCACGCCCTCGAGGGCGGCACGCATCGTCGCCGCCCAGACCATCGTCGGCAGCCCGCCGCCGAAGACGGCGTTGCCGTCGTAGCCGTTGGCAGCAACCGGCGTGCCCTCGGGCGTCGTCGGGCTGACCTTGAGGGGGAAGTTGGTGGGCGAGCGGTAGTCGCCCACCCACACGGCCGTCGTCAGCTGGGGGACGAAGCCGACGAACCAGGCGCTGCGGTGCTCGTCCGTCGTCCCGGTCTTGCCCGCGGCCGGCCGACCGATCTGACCGTTTGCAGCTGCCGTGCCGCTGGTGATCACGCCCTGGAGGACGCTGCTGACCGAATCGGCCAGGCCGGGCTTGATCACCTGCTCGCAGGGGCCGGGAGCGTCGGTGTAGGCCACCGCCTTGGCACCGGCGCTGACCGCGGCGATGGCTGTTGGCCAGCATCGCTTCCCGTGGGCGGCGATGGTTGCGTAGGCCGTCGCCATGTCGAGGGGACTCACCTCGAAGCCGCCGAGCGTCAGGGAGCCGTCGCCAGGGCCGACCGTACGGAGCCGAGGTGAGCGGACGCCGAGCCGCTGGGCCATGTCGCGCACCCTCAGCACGCCGACCTGCTCCTCGAGCTGCACGAAGTAGGTGTTGACCGACTGCCAGGTCGCCACGTCCATCGGGAAGGTGCCGCCCTCGCCGGCTTCGGCGTTCTGGTAGCCGTAGCCGTCGGGCGTTGCCGGGCCGGCCGGGCAGGTGCTCGCCGTGGGGTTGCTCAGCACGTGTGACTCGTAGCAGGGCGGGGCCATGATCGTCGTCGAGAGCGGCAAGCCGCGGTCGAGCGCCGCCGAGAGGGTGAACATCTTGAAGGTCGAGCCTGGCTGGAACGAGCCCTGGGCGGCGTAGTTGAACTTCGTGTGCACCCGGTCGGCCGTCGTCTCGACGGTGCGGTGGTCGCTGGTGTCGGCGTAGACGCGGTTGATAGCCATCGCGAGCACCTCGCCCGTGCCGGGCCGCAGCACCACCGATGCGGTAGCCACGCGGGAGCCGGAGGGGATGACCGAGTCGACCGACGACTGCGCAGCCGCCTGAATCTTGGGGTCGAGCGACGTGCGGATCGACAGCCCGCCGTCGAACAGCCGGTGCTGGCGCGCCTGCGGGTTCGGGCCGAACTTCGGGTCTGCCAGCAGGTTGCGGATGACGTAGGAGCAGAAGAAGGCGGCTGAGCCCGCGGTCTCGCAGCTGTCGGAGGGCGGGCTGTCGCTGCGCACGACTACGGGCGCGCGGCGGGCGGCGGTCCACTGCTTGGTCGGCGCGTGGCCGAGCTCGTGCATCCTCGCGAGCACCACGTCGCGACGGGCCCGCGCCGCTGCCACGTGGCGCTTGGGGTCGTACTGGAAGGGGTTCTTCACCAGCCCGGCGAGCAGTGCGGCTTGGTCGAGCGTGAGGTGCTCGACCTCGATCCCGAAGTAGTGCTGAGCGGCCGTCGCCACGCCGTAGGCGCCGTCGCCGAAGTAGGCGATGTTGAGATAGTTGGCGAGGATCTGGTCCTTGGTCAGGCGGTGCTCGAGCGCCAGGGCGTACCGGGCTTCCCGCAGTTTGCGGGGGAAGGATCGCTCGCTCGCCCGCTTGCGGCTCGTGTCGTCACTGGCGCTCTCCAGCAGCACGTTCTTGACGTACTGCTGGGTCAGCGTGGAGCCGCCCTGCGACACCTCGCCGGTCTGCTGATTGGTGACCGCCGCGCGGACGACTCCCTTGTAGTCGACGCCGTGGTGCTCGTAGAAGCGCGAGTCCTCGATGTCGACGATCGCGGTGCGCATGACCTTGGGGATGCGCGACAGGGGCACCGTGATCCGGTCCTCGGTGCCGTGTAGGACGGCCAGGCGGTTGCCGTCGCGATCGAGCAGCACCGACCGTTGCGCCAGCGGCGGCATCACGAGGGCGGTCGGCAGGTTGTTGAACATGTCAGCGCTGGCCTTGGCTCCCGCGCCCAGACCGCCGACGGCGGGCAGGGCTCCGACGGCGAGGACCAGCCCGGCCACTGCTGAGAGGGCGATGACCGAGACGCCCTTGAACAGGCGGTGCTTGCGGCGCTTGACCGGGAGCCGGCGGAAGGGCGCGAGCACCGCGGGGGTGGGCGCCTGCAGCGTGGCAGTCACCGCAGCGCCCCCACGTCGACCCCTTCCTGCCGAGACCGATAGGCGGCCCGCGGCACGATGGCACGCGAACCGCGACGATCCCCGTGTCGATCCCAGTGTCGGTCGGCTTCTGCGACTGCTTAGCGAGCAGCTCTTCACGCCGGACGGCAGGTGGCTCAGGATATGCCCAGCGGCCGCACCTGAGTAGATGACGTCTGGTGGGAGTCCGTTGGGATTACCCACCCGTACGGGCTATGTCCGAAATGATCCGGTAGAGACTGTTACCGACGGGGTCATTAACCGTAGGTTTGAACCATGACACATCCGCGCCAGGGACGGCCCGAAGGCATGATGGCAAGCCGGACCATCCAGCTCGTCCCCCGCACCATGGACTGCACCCAGTCGCCCCGCGGCGAGTGGACGACGAGGGCCGCGTGCCTCGATGCCGATCCTGATGCGCTGTTCGTGCAGGGCGCCGAGCAGAACAAGGTGAAGGCCAAGTGCCTCGGGTGCGCGGTTCGGACCGAGTGCCTGGCCGACGCCCTCGACAACCGGGTCGAGTTCGGGGTGTGGGGCGGGATGACCGAGCGCGAGCGCCGGGCGCTGCTGCGGCGCCGCCCGGATGTCGCTTCGTGGCGCTCGCTGCTCGAGTCAGCCCGTGCGCAGCACAGCGCGCGCATCGCCGGGTAGGGGTAGCCCGGACTCACCGCGATCCCGGCGAAGCAAGCCTCGCCGCGCTGACCCGCCGGCCCGCTCCCGGGCTTGGTACGTTTCCGTGCCCGGGAGCACGGTCGGCCGGCAGGAGGCCCCGCCTGGCCCCGTCGAGTGACGGACCCGAAAGGTCGGTGTCATGCCCGATGAGTGAGCAGCCTCAAGCCGTGCCCCATGCGGAGATGCCCCGCGCCGACTTCGGCCGGACCGGCCACCGCAGCAGCCGCATCATCTTCGGGGGCGCAGCGCTGGGCTCGATGAGCCAGCAGAGCGCCGACCGGGTCCTACCGCTCATCCTCGACGCGGGCATCAACCACCTCGACGTCGCAGCCAGCTACGGCGAGGCAGAGCTGCGGGTCGCACCGTGGCTTGCTGCCCATCCCGACAGGTTCTTCGTGGCGACCAAGACCGGCGACCGCACCGCAGACGGCGCGCGCCGCAGCCTCGAGCATTCGCTGGAGCGCCTGGGCACCGAACGCGTCGATCTCATCCAGCTGCACAACCTCGTCGAGGCTGACGAGTGGGACACCGCCCATGGGCCGGGCGGCGCGGTCGAGGCGCTCGTAGCCGCGCGCGAGGAGGGGCTGGTCCGCTTCATCGGCGTGACGGGCCACGGTCTGCGCATCGCCGGGATGCATCGCCGCAGCCTGGAGCGGTTCGACTTCGACTCCGTACTGCTTCCTTACAACCAGGCGGTGCTCGCCGACGAGGGCTACCGCAGCGACGTCGAGTCGCTGCTCGCCACCTGCGCCGAGCGGCGGGTGGCGGTGCAGACCATCAAGTCGATCGCGCGCCGCCGGTGGCGGGAAGACGCCGCGGGCTCGCGCTACGCCTGGTATGAGCCGCTGCAGGACGCGGA
>JAABUM010000637.1_pt1 | contig 59217 bp, 99 predicted proteins | sample 5559161 | NCBI WGS metagenome assembly JAABUM01 (sample SAMN10711868, study PRJNA513369) | rock metagenome | isolation source: Antarctica rocks | place: Antarctica: Victoria Land, Siegfried Peak nord
CACACCCGAACAGTTTGTCGAGTCCGCATGGGATGGTCTTGCTGCTGAGCGCCTTGTCCGCCCAGCCCTGTGGCGCGCACAGCGACTTGAAATCAGATCAGCGGCGACTTCTGCATGATCACCTGTCCTCATCTGGTTCCAGATCTGGAACCAGATGAGGACAGGTGATCATGCAAGATTCCCCCAATGGAACCGAGGCTTATCGCAGGTAAGGCGATGAGCAGGGGAATCCCATCAGCACGCATGCATCATTGGTGCCACCACAAGCAAATCGGCCCCCACAGCTGCTTTTCGGAAGACTACGGATTGAAATGCCGTACTGAGAGACTCTCATAAGCAACAGTGCAGCACATCAGAAGAAAGTCTGCGCATTTCTGCAAGGCTGCACAACAGAACGTGCCTTCTTCAGCGTTTTCGCCAGGAGCTGCTGCACATCGAGTGTTGGCGCCATTGTGATGCCTCGGCGCTGTCCATCAGTCGTGCAGATGCGTCCTGCAGCAGAACGGAAACCCTCTGACAAGCTGGAAGACTCGCAGCAACGGCAGGCAAGTTCCGGAGCTGACAATGCATGCCCAGTTGCCCGCCGAAGAATGCAACAGCGGCGACAGCAGCACCTTCGGCAAGGAGTTCAGGTCTGCTTGCGTGGCTGAAAGCTGGAATGAGAGGGTCAAACAGGGGCAAGAAGATGTTGTGAGCCGAGAGCCGGCCGACTCTCCTCGGAGCATGTATGTGATGGACACCCAGCGTAGCGTCCCTGACTAGGACGTGCTGCTGAGCGTAACTTCCAGATGGCGATTGGACTCAGCTCGCATGCGACTTGATGACGTGCAATTTATGCAAGGCAGTGTTGCAGGTGCATGCAGCCGGTGTCAATCATCATGCCAGCGGCGGCCGCAGCAGACAACGGCGCCCGCCCACGACTAAACATTTCAAGAACTTGTTGCCCCGTCTACAGAAAGGATCCTACACTGGCCGATCCAATCACCTCGTGCCATTGCCGGGGAGCACAGCAGAGCCGCCACAGCCGCCACCGCTGCATCCGCTGTCCGAAGTGAGCGGCCACAGCGGCGGCGGCGGCAGCGGCGGAAGCAATGTCACTGTGCCCTGAGTGGGCACGCAATGAACTGGGAGTTGAGCCTGGCGTAACGCAGACCTGCTGGCGCGAGGCCCAACTGGCTCAGTAGCACTGATGATGCGTATGCTATCAAGTCTAGGTTCCTGTGGTCGCAATGCTGATGTGGATGATATCTTCGCAGCAGCTGGGGGTGAAGTGCAGCGTTCATATCACCATTTGCAGTCCCACACAAACGACGTCATCACTAGAGAAAGCTCCTGTGATCACTGACAAACGCTTGCGAACCATGTCGAAGGCAAACGGGTGCGTTTCCTTGCCGGCTGGTCGTCAGCCGATCCACATGCGTAATACGCAGCGCGCACAGACGCGTCTGCTTTGTGAGTTGCAAAGACACTCAGCGCATTGCTTGGCTTGAAAGCCATGGACATGAGCTTTAGCTAGACAGCTTTCTGTCCATGCTCTGCACCTCAATTAATTTCTTGCTGTCGTCAGAGTCAACTCTTGTAGCAAGGACGAGCTATTGAAGAATGTGAAGACCGGGGTGCGCATCTGCAATCGCTTTCGAAAGCTTTTGCTCGGCTGTTCATGTTCATGCTGGTGCCAGACATGAATCTGACAGTATCTTTCCCTCCTGCAGCTCCTCATCGATGGCAAGTTCGTGCCCGCCAAGTCGGGCAAGACGTTCCCCACCATCAACCCGGTGGTGCGTATCATCTGATCTGCCGACGTCATGCATTCAGTAAATTCCAACGTTGCACGTTGCGCCACCGCCGCCACTACAATGCCGCACCCACCCACCACAGTCCTGCTTAGTAGTTCACACCTAGTTCCCTCACTTCACTCACTTCACGATTCTCACTGTCCACTCCGTCCTATGCCTTCGACCTTCCCCTAAATGCGCTGCCTTCCCGCTCTGCCTTCCGCAGGCCGAGCGCAGAGGGCGACAAGACGGATACTCTATACATCTGCGCCGCCTGGCATGCATAACCACGCCACCGTCTCGCTGAACGCGCGTCTCATCCTGCGTCTTCAGGATGAGTCTGTCATCACCGAGATCGCCGAGGGCGACAAGGAGGACATCGACGCCGCAGTGGCCGCAGCGCGCAAGGCCTTCGACCAGGGCCCCTGGCCCAAGATGACCGGCGCGAAGCGGGCGCGCGTCCTGAACAAGTTCGCAGACCTGCTGGAGGAGCACACCGAGGAGCTCGCCGCTCTGGAGACGCTGGTGGGTTTCATTGAACTCCAGTGACACACTCGGCAGCCTGTTGGCCATGTTTCACCTGCATCTGGGACCCCAGCACGCAAGCAAAAGCAAAGGCATAAGGCGGATAAATGAAAGGCGTGAAGCTCCCGCTGCAATGCACGGCTGTGCCGGCTGCTGCACCTCCTCTGAGCGGTGTTGCTTTGTATTGATGCAGGACAACGGCAAGCCCTTTGCGGTTGCCCGCGCCGCCGACATCCCGCTGTCCGTCGCACACTTCCGGTGAGTCTGGCACAAACATACTCTGTCGATTGACACTATCAACTCTTCACATGCACCTGGCTGACCCACAACACTTTGCGCTGGCGCGACCATGTGGTGCTGTCCCTCATCCCCGCCGGAAGGTTGTGCTCCGTGGTGGTGAGGCATCAACTGCTGCGACGCAGGTACTTTGCCGGGTGGGCAGACAAGATCTGCGGCAAGACCATCCCGCTGGATGGCCCCTATTGGGGCTACACGCTGCACGAGCCCATCGGCGTCGTTGGCGCCATCATCCCGTGGAACGTGCGTCGCTACATCTGCGTTTCCCAAATCCGTTTGTTGGCTGAAATGCCATTATGCGCCCCCATATCTGTTTGCTGGTGCAACACCCTTGCCTGACATCATCCCCTGGAAACTGCTCTTGCAAGACCTTGCCTGCTGTGCACTCGTTCCGACACGGAATCTTGATCATCTGATGTTACATAAGCTGTTACATGAGCTGTCTCGCAACATCTGTCACCTATGTCGAGTCGTTTGTTTTTTTTCGGCTGAGGATTTTGCCCAACCTTGCAGTTCCCGGCGCTCATGCTGACGTGGAAGGTCGCGCCCGCGCTGGCCGCCGGCTGCACCATGGTCGTCAAGGTGCGCTGACATTCCACATCTGCAGACACAGTTTGCAGTTGTTTCTCGACCACAGAGCGGCGGTCCCGCCTGCCTCCGCTGTCGAGGGTCCTCTGCCTGCGGCTGCAGCTCAAAACAGACAGCTCTGCCATTGTTGCAACTGCAAATTGGCGAACATCTTTCGTGAAATCAGGTGGCGGAGCAGACGCCGCTGACGGCGGCGCGGTACGGTGAGCTGGCGCTGGAGGCGGGCCTCCCGCCCGGCGTCCTCAACATCATCCACGGGTGAGTCCTGCAAAGAATCTGCACCAGTCCTCTGGGCCCAAGCCCGCCGGCGGCACAGCCTACATTTGCCTCAAGGAGGCCTGCTAGGTGTGCCTGCCAGCTCTGGGCGAGAGGTGCCAGGCGCCGTCGCGACATCGTCATTCTGAGCGCTGCGTGTGCTGTGCGTGTTTCCAACACGGTCTCACCCTGGGCAGGCTGGGTTCAGACATCTGAAGTCACACTGCACGTTTGCTCACAGATATGGCGTGACAGCGGGCGCAGCCCTGACCTCCAACAACGACGTCGACAAGGTGCGGCAATGCCAGATGTGCCTGGCGCATGCCTTGCCTGCATCCCACAAGGCACATGGGTTGGACATTCACACAGCAGATCGTCCATTGGTGTGAACCACACATTTCGTCTGCACATCACATTCGCGTGCAGTATGGATTTGGGACGAGATCAGAAACATTGGAGTCGGCTAGGCTGCTGATCCGCGGCGCCGTGTGTGTGTGTCAGATTTCGTTCACGGGCAGCACGGAGGTGGGGCGCATAATTGCGGCGGCGGCCGCCAAGATCATCAAACCCGTCACCCTGGAGCTGGGCGGCAAGTCGGCGGCCATCGTGTGGAAGGACGTGGATGTGGACGAGGTGCACAACACAATGCATTGGTCGTGAAAACCCTGGACCTGTGCTGCTGTTTGGATGCGCAATGCATCAACCGCACGCCATGCTGTGGCATGCTTGAGGGAAGGTTCCTGCGACAGGAGTGCGATCTAGGGGGCAGGAGGCGCCCACATGCAATTGGCTAGCCGCTGCCGCGCGCAGCCCTGGCCCGCTTGCAGCACTCGAGGAATCCGCATACCGGCTTTGTTTACTGGCAGGCGGCGGAGGAGGCGTTCATCGCGCTGCAGTTCAACATGGGCCAGTGCTGCGCCGCCGGCAGCCGCACCTTCGTGCACGAGGGTGCGCACGCGTTGGGCATGCCTGGCATGATGGGCCTCCAAGGCTGGCAGCCGCTGCAACCTTGTGCTTGTCAAAGTACCGAGACTGGTGATCATGAAGAGCCGCCGAATGCTGCGTCCTTGAATCCCAAGTGCAGGGCTGGTGACAGACTGTGCATGCGTCCTGTGAACCCTCCTGTTTATACACTTCTCTTGACTGTGCAGACATTTACGACCAGTTCGTGGCCAAGACGGTGGAGCTGGCGCGCAAGCGCACCGTCGACGACCCCTTCTCCTCCGAAAACTTCGACCAGGGGCCCCAGGTCAGTGTTTCATACGCTGATTATTGACTGTCAGTTTCGTTTGTTTTGCATTCGCAAGGATGCTTGCTGCGACGACGCTCGGCGCCCCTTGACCCTCTGAGAATTCGAACAGCCTAGTCCAACTTGTTCATTTATAGTTAATTTGCAGACTTCGTTTTGCTGCCGGACTGCTTTGCAGGCGGGGGGTGCTCTGCCGTGGCCGCAGTGTGATCTGCAGGGCTCTCCGCTGACAGTGTGGTGTGCCGGCACCTGCAGATCGACTCGACCCAGTTCCAGAAGATCATGAGCTACATCCAGGCGGGCAAGGACCAGGGCGCCACGCTCAAGCACGGTGCGCCCCGCTTTCTCAGCCATTTCTAGTGTCGCTGTGGCACCGGAGAAACACTTGCAGCTCTTTTATCCAAGGTGGTTTCCTGCCGCCAATCTGACTTTCTGGCCTCGCTGGTTCTGTCGTCGAATCATGCGGTATGTCGGATTGCGGTGTATGTGGCGGCGCCCTAGAAGCCAAATCTTGGCTCCGATTATTTGGCGCGCAGGCGGCAGCCGCGTGGGCGACAAGGGCTTTTTCATCGAGCCCACGGTGTTCACGGACGTCAAGGACGACATGAAGATCGCGCAGGAGGAGATCTTCGGCCCTGTCCAGGAAAGCATGTGAACTGCACAGGATAAACCCAGCTGTTGAGAAGGAAGATAATTATCGGACCGCGAATAAGCCTGCCATGGTCGACCAGGGCTGATGTCCTATGCCTCTCGTCCTTCTTACTTCTTAGCGTTCGTTGTAATGTGCAGATCATCCTCAAGTACAAGACCCTGGATGAGGTGGGATTGCATTCGCGAACGCAATTGTGCTAGCATGCCATAGGTTCAGATTTGTGGCAAAGATGCGCAGTACAGCACGCTATGTGGCTTTGACTGGTCCTGTGATTGCGCCCAGATCAAGCCTCCGACCTGCATTTGTTGTCTGCTCAGGTGCTGGAGCGCGCAAATGCCAACGAGTATGGCCTCGCGTCAGGTGCGCGGCAGCTGCGCTCAGAGCTATATCTGAAAAGCACCAGAGGCAAACTGGAGCCTGAATGCCGTCCGGCTGTGCGTGCAACTTGTTGTGTGCGAACCTCAGCAAGCTATCACCACCATGCAGTCGTATTAATAGCAATCCTGCGCTGAGCAGCTTTGTGTCCTTGTATGACCTTCTTCGTGTTTGAATCAACAGGCGTCTGGGCCAAGGACGTGGACGTCGTCAACACGCTGTCCCGCGGCCTCAAGGCCGGCACCGTGTGGGTGAGTGGATGTGCGTCATCGAGCCAGCCTTGGTGCATGTAGCGAGACTCCGAAGGCTGACGGGCGTTGCGTTTTTGACGCGCAGGTGAACCTTTACAACGTCTACGATGTGCGTCTCTCTCACACGCCCCTCCTCCTGGCGCATGTCATATGTGCACAACAACACCAATTGTCTTGTCGATTGTGCTGTGCACAACAACCCCGCAGACCATGCCCTCTTGCGTTAGGTCCCTCTCATATCGCTTTTCAGATGCTGTTGTGCTTGTAATGTGAACGCATGTTACTGACTTCGGCAAGCTGGCCGCAGGCGGCCATGCCATTTGGCGGCTACAAGAACAGCGGCATCGGCCGTGACAAGGGAGAAGAGGCGCTGAGCAATTTCACGCAGACCAAGGTGTGCAATTTGCTTCTATGCAGTTTGTGGCGCTGCATGCATTTTGCGACACCTGCCCAGCATGTTGCCCGTGTGGCCCCCACAGTGACCTCCAGATCTGTAACCCTGAAACTCGTTCCATGTGTTTGCTGGCTGAGCCATCGCTAACCTTGCCTTGCTGCTCCCTTGCTTGCCGATCTGCTGCTCTCATAAACACACAGGCCGTCTACCAGTCGCTGAAGCAGACGGCGTGGATGTGAAGTTCAATTCTGCCTGCGGCAGCAGCTCAGACGCAGTGGTGCCGCCACCAAGCAACTCTGCTGGATGACGCCATCGGCTGATGCTGCACCGTGCGGCCTGGCTGGTGTCGCAGCCGTACATCAGAATGTTTTGCGATCAGCATCTCAATTTTGAAATGACGACTGCCGGAGTTGGAGTGGCGGGGGACTTTTGTGCACTCCCCGCACCTGCGGTAGATGGTTGCTGCTGATTTTGCAGCTTCATTTACGACCATAATCCTGCAAATTTTGCAGCTTCATCTACGACCATAATACTGCAACTCGATGTCTGTTTCCTGCAGCCGAGCTGAACAGTGGGCATGTGACGACCCTGAAGGAAGTGTGCTGCTGGCCGAAACCTTACAAGCTCCTAGCTTTAAACATGCGTCTAGGATCTTCCATTATAACAGCAGCAAGCACAGCACGCACATCATCGATGCTCCCCTGCGCCCTCAACACCAGCTCATGTCTCAACCGAAATGCCTGCCGCCTCATCTATAGGGATGAGGCGTCGCTGCTTCGCGTACAAGCAGCATGGCGGCGTTCGCCGGCGATACTGCTATTCGCTGCTTCTCATCTTCATTCACCCAAAAGTTCAGTCGCGTATGAGCAGCACGACGGTATGGCAGGCGATGCTGCGGTTCTCGCCCAGGCTGTCCACCTTCTCGTGCGTCTTTGCCTTCAAGTTGATGGCGGAGGGGTGCGCCTCCAGCAGCGCGCACAGGTTGTCCCGGATCTTGTCTTTGACCGGCGACAGCTTTGGCCTCTGCAGTGAAAATCGAATACAACGAATTCACCTGCTTGCATTGGGCATCGACATCTGCTGTGGACAACAAAGGCATCAGCCTGCTTGGCCGTTTTCAAACCTCGCACTGTTCACAACAGTGTGCGGCGCGCAGCTGATTCGCCGACCAGATGCTGCACAGCTGGATCATGCACTGTGTTGTGGACGTTGACATTCGTACCTCGGCGATGGTGGTGGCGTCCAGGTTGCCCAGCGAATAGCCGGTCGAACATGAACGCAATCACAAATGCCTTGTGACAAAAGTACTTCTGCGGAAAGTGCACCTCGGCGATGATGGTGGCGTCCAGGTTGCCGAGCGAGTAGCCGCGCTCCTTCATGAGCCGCATCGCCTCCCGGATGAACACGTCCGAGTTGGCGCCCTACGCACACGGCTTGCCACTCCTGTTCAGTCTGATGAAACGGCAAATGTCAAGAACCTTGTCGGCCTGGCGTCTCATCTCCGCAGGGCCGAGCTTGCAAGCGGTTGCCAGGGGGCGCCCGCGGCCGCAGTGCCTGTTGGCTGTGACGCCGCCCTCCCAGCTGCCGCCAGCGCCCTCAGGACTGGAAGCTGGCGCCGGCACACGCTGGCAGCGACCGCCAACTTGAAAGACAAAGCTAGCAAAGCCGACAAGTGTGCCCCACCTTCCACTTGGGGTCACTGTCGGGGAAGATCTGCCCGATGTCAGGCAGGGCCAGAGCGCCCAGCAGCGCGTCCGTGATGCAGTGCAGCAGCACATCGCCGTCCGAGTGCGCGACGCAGCCGCGCGTGTGCGGCACATCAATCCCGCCAATGATGAGCGGGTACCTGCGGACCGTGTAAGAACTGATGTCACTTGACAGGAGCATATTATGAGAGGGATATCGTGTGAGCGGGCAGCATGTCGCTGTCCGAGTGCGGGGCGCAGCTGCGCATGTGCGGCACATTCACGCTGCCGTTTGTGAGCGGGTACCTGCGCACCGCATCGAGAGGACCTGGATTCGCTGCTAGGCTGACTTCGTGTCGCTTGGCGGCACAATTGGCAGCTGCAGCTCGCATTGACGATATGCGACTTGATGCCGTATGCTGCTGTTGCAGGGCAGAGAACCAGGCGAGTCAGCAGGCTTGTGGACAAGTTAGTGGCAACAGTAGTCGCTCTCCACCCTTAAGCGGGCTCGCACCCCTCCTCCAGGCGGTGCAAGTCGAAGCCGTGGCCCACGCGGAAGGGCAACTGCGGCGCCGGCACCTCCGGCGGCGCCGGCACCTGGTCTGCCGTCATGGCAGCCACAGGCTGCGGCCCCCGCCGCCGGCTGACGGCTAAGCTGTTTGTTGCCCGAGGCTGCTGGTGCTGCTGGTGCTGGTGCTGCTGCTGCTGCCTGGCGTGCAATCGCGACATTATAGCAGGCAGCCATGCACGGTTGCGCAACTCATGAGACCTTCATGGGTGCAAGCATGCGGCATGCGGCGAATTGTGGGGGCCGCCGCAAATGCGGCGCAGGCGTTTTGCATCATGATGCCAGTGCACGACGCCCATGCGCACCTGTGCGACTGCTGAGGGCTGTGGTCGAGCTGGGCTCCGAAAACTGGCGCCGGACGCTTGGCGGTGAACGGCTTCACCTGCGGGATGGGTGCGCAGCTTCAAGTATCGATCAAGCACATGGCCGGGAGTGTTGCATCACGTGCAGCAGTCCATGGGTACCTGGTGTCGTTGTGACGACGACTTGCACACGCTGGAAGTTCGCTGACTGAGCTGCAGGCACTTGTCCATTCTCGAACAGAATGCAAAAGGCAGTGCTAGTAGAATGATTGTGCGGCGCAACAACGAAGGTCCAGGCGACTCGATGTCTATTGAATGACTGTCGAATTGCAAATGGAAATGCCGCTTGCAGCTGAATCAGTTGAATGTTTCCCCGCTCAATACATGAAACCCCTGTACCTGTTGTGCCCCGTTCTGCGAGACAGGGGGCAGTAGTGACACAGCTTCCTCGCGAAGCCAACATGCTCGCTCATTTTCGCAGCGGCCTCACCTCAATATCATGAGTGATTTTGTGCCGTTTGGTTCGTATCAGCAAGGCGAAATTGCTGTGTCTCGTCATCACCCTGTGGAGGATCCCCGTCCTCGTTGGTCTGCCAGCAACTCGTTCCCAGATTAAATTCTACAGCAGACAGGCGCAGGGATTCTCCGACCACACTTGAACGGATCGATCACAATTTCAAGCCGGCCAGCGCCGTAGACTTGAGTGCCATCTAGCACATTTGGCGCGGCATGACGCTCGGGCAGGTTGTCTCAAATGTCCTGTCAGCAGGCCTCGTGGCGAGCTGGGTGGGGCTACGCGCGTATGAAATGTACCATTCCTACAACAGAGAGCATCCGGTGAGTCGAAAGACCTTGGTAACACCTTGGCGTTGACCGCGGCTGGCAAGCGCTAGTCACTTCGGCAGGCCTGCAGTGACTTCTGATGTCGTTCATACAATTGCCATTCGCAGGAGGAAGTAGAGGAGTCAGACGACGATATCGCCTATCTCGCGCGGCAGGAGCAGCTGCAGCGGCGCCGCCAAGCGCCGCACGGCCCTGTCATCTTCACCTACAGCAGCTCGAACGGCGCGCAACTCTTCAGTGAGCGCCTTCAGAATCATACGTGTTCTGTCAGCAATGATTTGAGCATGCATGGATGCTCCCTGATACGCATCGAGCTGCAGGCGTGACTGCTCTGTGCCCATGATGGACATTGCGCGATGGACATTGCGCGATATCGCACGCGCAACTTCCAAAGCATGATGCCAATCTGCTCCTTGAATGCAACCTGCAAGCATGGCTGTGCTCTCGGGGGGCGTTGCAAGAAGGGCAGGCAACAGCTCGCCACTATCCATACAGGTGGCGACGGGATTATGGGCGGCCCGACAGAGAATCCCTTCGGCATCGACCTGCTGAACCTGCAGCTGGGCCTTGTGGACCGGGACTTTGACGAGTCGGACTACGAGGTGGGCGCTTCTGCTAGTATTGATCGGCATTCTCGTCATTCATAAGATAAATTTTACATTATTTGGCACTGTTTGACTGGCATCCTTGGTGTTCTGCCTTGCTGCGCTGCAGTTTTACCAATGGAACTTGTGGTAGAAGCCCTGCAGCGGGCCGTTCCGGGGACACTGCAGCGAGCTGTTTCCGCCGCAGACGTGGGCGCTTGCCAGCAGTGCTGCTGGCGCGGCGCCACAGTGATGAATGTTCACACCCCGGCTGATGGACGCACAGCCCACTGACGGCCTTTTCGTACATATCACAGATGCTGCTGGCGCTGGACCGGGATGGCGGCGGTCGAGGCGCTCCCGTCTCCGAGGAGCAGCTGTCGGCGCTGCCGACGGCTGTGTACGGCAGCAGGGCAGCAAAGCAGGTGAGCGGGCAGCTAGGCTTAAAAACATCTTCCTGTTTGCGTGCTGCTTCGTGGCGCAGCTGTTCGAGAGCACAATGGGGAGTGGACAGGCTGGCTAGGTAAGCGCAGGAGCCTGGCAGGCAGCAGACATGCCGGCTGGATTTTCAGACAGCTCAACAGCTCGGCTCTACTGAACTGCTAGAAGGCTATGAGCATCCAAGCACTGCCCAACCCCTGACTAAATCTCACACTCCGTTGCCACTGCATCGCGCAGCAGGCAGCAGCCGGCGAGGGCGCCAGCTCGTACCACCAAGCGCTGCAGGAGCGGTATGGCGCATCCAGCGGCGGTGGCGGCGGCGGCAGCAGCAGCGGCAGCACCGCCGCCGGCAGCGGCGGCGGCAGCAGCAAGACCAGTCCGGCGGCGGCGGAGGAGGAAGCGCCCACCTGCAGCATCTGCCTGGATCAATTTGACGAGGGCGCCCAGGTCAGTCGTCACATGCCATCGTGCGTGACCCTCCAGAACTTCAAGTACTCCTTCTGTGTCTGGTGTATCCAACATTTTAGGACGGGTCCTGCGAAGATGATGTGGCATTGCCTGAAAACGCCTGCACTCAAAGCTCACCCTCGCTATTGATCACGACTGATGGTTGCTGTTACACAAAAACACAAAATATTGCAATGCAAACAGGTGCTGCTTAATGGATGCAGGTGTCAGCGCTGCCGTGCTTCCACACCTTCCATCAGGGCTGCGTGGAGCCGTGGCTGCGGCAGCAGGGGCGCGCCTCCACCTGCCCCATCTGCAAGACGCCTGTGTTCGAGGGCCGGGCATGAGTGGGCAGCCAGCAGCGTGCAGCAGAGCAGGGGCGCGCCTCAACCTGCCCCATCTGCAATGCGCCGGCGTTCGAGGGACAGGCGTACGTGGGCCAGCGGCTGCGGAGCGAACAATATACAGTGTGACGTCTCTGCTCGATTGCTGAAGGGCCAAAGTTTGACTGCTAGGCGTCGGCTGCTTCCGGCATGATTGTGCCTGGTTTTGCGGAGAGGTCTCGCCAGCTATGCCGCAAGGTGCTTGGCAGAAGGGTGCGGCAATGTAGGTTGAAGTTGGAGTGCAGATTGACGTTAAGCGGTGGCTTGCATGTCATTTTTCAAGCAGGACATGCGAAGTCACGATGACAACTTGAGTTGTGTTGAGCGTCCAGTGTGTATCCAGTGCATGTCCGTGTATTGTATTTCCTTGTCACTATCATGTGCGCCTCTGTAAGCTGACAGCACAATCTGTCGACAGTCAGTCACCGCCTATCACAGCTGCGTACGGCTCCTCTCTCTGAACCTTCTATTCTACAATCCGATATAGGCACAAGCCTCCGCAGTCAAACGGCACCTTCCGTACCTCACCAACGAGTCAGGTCCTGATAAGAACGAAAAAATCAGTATGTCTACCCAGGTTCGAGAAACAGATTAAAAGCATCACAACGTACGCAGTCCCTTGCGGCGTGAACCCCGCTTGAACCCCGCAGCTTCCCCGCGCTTACCCCATGTTGTGCATCTCCTGTGGTGTGAACCCTGCGGCCCGCAGCTTTGCCGCCCTCGTCTGTTCCTCCTCCAGCAGCATGTGCGGAAACACCAACTCCCGCAGCTCCGCCAGGTGGCCGCCGAGCTCGCCGTGGGTGCGGCACGCTTCCCGGATGTCGTGGATGACGGTCTCCATCTCCTTGTGGTCTTGCTGGAGACCGCTGACGTCCATCCTGGCGGCCAGCGCCGGAAAGATCGCCCGGTCCTCGATGCCTGCGCAGCCGCGGGCGTGACTTGAGCTGGTGGTGCAGCAAGCAATTGTCAGCCTAAACGACGTGCGCATTCATTGACGGAGGTTCCAAGCAAGAAAGAATGCAAACATGCTCTGCATGATGCCGGACTCTCAGGTGCATCAGCACCGTGATGCATCTCCAGGTGGTTCAAGTACATCTCCGCCTTCCGAATGAATGCGGGAGATGTCCTGCTGCCGCCACGTTCGCATTCCTGCACAGCAGCGCTGCTTGAAGTGAGCAGATTCATTGACCTGATTTGGATGCACTCGTTAACTTTCTGGTCAGTGCGGGAGATCCTGCCATCGTCACGCTTTGCTAGCACTGCGCAGCACCGCTGCTAGCAGCGGCTGTGCGCCCCGTCGGCAAACCTTCTTCTTGAAGACCACTAGTTACGCACTTGGATCAAGCTATCCAAGCCGCTTCGGAGATTGTCGTGGAAGAACTTCAGCATTGTCTGCCATCGCATGAAAGGCTCATGGTCCATGGCTCGGCCGCAGCACTCAGCCGGATACTTGCCGGAAAGCGTGCTTCCTCTCAAATCCTATGCGATGATGATACCGGAGTGAGAACAAGACGGTAGCAGACTTCCTGGGCGATACACAACGCTGAAACCAATTGAAACAGCGGTGCGGCGGCAGGATGGCAGTGTAAGATTGGCAGCAGGAACGTGCGCGCCCGTGGATGCAGCTGTGTGGCAGCTTGATACGACTTCGTTCTGCACATGCCAATGTCACTTTGCCAACTGAAGCTGCACATGCGAAGTGCACATGGCGTCAGCCCACGTGAGAGCACATCGCCTGATTGCTGGATGCTTCCATTTGCCATTCGCGAGGCAGTTCTTGACAAAACCTCAAGTGCAGACTCAGCACTGAATCAGTGCTTCAAATTACATTTCTCATGTGCTCCCGACGTACCGCAGCTCGTGTCGTCTGCAGTTGAAAATGGAAAATCAGGGCCAACAGCGTGCCTGACCCTCACGCTCTCACGATGCATCTCACAATAGTGTCAGATGATGACCGAGTCGTGACGGTGGACGTGCGTGCACATTGAACGGAGCGCATGCTGTTTCGTGGGTTGACCGTTGCACTCTTCCTCGCATAGGCATGGTGCAAATTGCATGCTCGTGAGCTGCGCTCAACGCCTTGCATACTGATCACAGGTCGACGGCGGCGAGACGGTGCAGACCCTGAAGGCCATCCTCGAAGCGGAGACGGGCGTGCCGGCGGACCAGCAGCTGCTGTCCGTCACCGGCAAGGGCCTTGTGGACAGGTCAGCACGTGCAGGCTCGACGGCAGCAAGCTCGGCTGACTGGCCGCTGAATGCACTCGCCAGCCGATGGGGTGGTGCTGAAACCTCGGGATACCGTGACGCCTCGGGCGCCGCGCACTTGTGCCTCAGCGAACGCATAGTTTGGGGAGGACTTGGGGTGTATCTCGTGCACTCTGTGCTCCCCATGTCTTGCAGAGCAACGATGCTCGGCATGTGTCTCAGGCTCTGCAATCCGTCAGACTCGCACATTCCATGCTTGCTCCGACCCAACCGCGTGCCGTTCCCCCGCGCAGCGCCACGCTGTCGGGCAGTAGCGTGAAGGAGGGGGATCTGCTCATGCTGGCGCGCATAGGCGGCGGCGGCGGCGCGGACCCGGGGGGCGCCGCGCCACCGCAGTCCCACCCGATGGCGGTCGACGGCGAGGGCAACGTGCTCAACCCGCAGGCGATGCTGGAGGCCATCCGCGGCAGCGCGGACATGATGTCGCAGATCGAGCACGGCAACCGGCCGCTGTACGAAGCCGTCAGGTGGGTGAAATTGATGATTTGAGTTCCTTCATCACCTTCACTACGCTTCTTCCTCCCGTGCTGCATGTTCAGAGCATGGGGCAACAAGACCTTGGGATGCATGTGCACCGGCAAAGTGGTAGGTACCAACGATCAAGCAGTGCTCATTGTGTGTGGATTGCATGCACACGGCGACGCTGCAATGCTGGCGCAGCTCACGAAGGACGTATTCCCACACGATTGTTATCCTTGCTGCTCGCCACACCACACATGCATTGCATGCATGTTGCACAGGAAAGCATGGACGCCAGGTCTACCGTCAGGGGTTCTGACAACCAGTCCACTTCACGCAGGGCGGGCGACACCGCAAAGGTGGCGCAGCTCATGAAGGAGATGCATGTGGGGCGGCAGGCCGAGGCGGAACGGGCGCGGCAGGCGGAGGCGGATCTCTGGAATGCCGACCCCTTCGACCCGGAGGCCCAAGTGCGTGCTGGCGTCTGCCATCTGCAATTTAAAGCACGCAAAGCTGTCTGTACCAAAGCCGAAGAGGGGCAGCCGGAGGAGGACCTCTGGATCGTCGGTCCCCTGTGACCAGGAGGCCCAGGCGCGCACTGCAGCTTGTGAAATGCTTACGCCGTTTCATTCTCCGGTGTCCATGGCAAAAGCCTGCAACTCTGCGCTGGGTACGCCATGGAATTTCCGCATGGTGGCTGCTCGTTGCTGGGTTGTCGAGTCTGCCGCATGACGGCGCTCGAAGTGCTGGAAGCTCCTCCGCTGCTGACGCTTTTCGTTCTGATGGATGCACAGGCGCGCATTGCGGCGCGCATTGCAGAGGAGCATGTGGCGCACAACTACGAGCAGGCAATGGAGCACAATCCCGAGGTGAGAGATATTGAGTAGGTTTCTATCGAAGTGTTTGCCTGCTGCCTAGCAATCGCAGATATGACGGACGTCCTGCCGCCCTAGGAGTGGTGCAAAGCGAGGGGGTCTTGCATGCTGCTTAGGAGATGCCCAACGTCATGAACCTCGTTTGGATTCGCACTCGTGGTATATCTCCTCGCAGGTGTTTGTCCAGGTGGATATGCTGTACGTAAACCTGGAGATCAACCGCCACAATGTGGCGGCGTTTGTGGACAGCGGCGCGCAGATGACCATTGTCGGGCAGGTGAGCGGCTCTAAATGGCACAACCATGAACAAATGCAGCACAAAGGCCATATGTCGGCCATCTGCCTCAGTAGTCCATGGTGTACGCTGTACTTGCAGCAACAAGGCTGGTCGCAAGGAAATCAAGGGGAATGCGTGAAATCTACATGAATGAACCGCAGGGCACTGCGGAGCGACTGGGGCTGGTGCACCTCATCGACCGCCGTTTTGCGGGCATCGCCAAAGGCGTCGGCACCGGCAAGATCCTCGGCCGCATCCACCAGGTGAGTTCACTTATACTGTTCTGGCTTTGCCAGAGGGGTTGAGGCCTCATGTGCTCCTAGCCTTGAAGTTCTGTGGCTTCCACAGCTTGACCAGCAGCTGCAGCGTCTTTAGAGTCTCACACTGTGCTTGGATTTTCTCTACACCTGCCTCACCCAACATCTCATGACCACGCCCTGCCCGCAGGCTAAGATGAAGGTCGGCACTGACTGCCTGGCGGTGCAGCTGACGGGTCACATTGGGGATGTTCAATGGCTGGTTTTGTGGCTGGCTGGATATCTGTTGTGTTCACGTCAGGCGATGATGAAGGTCGGCAACGAGTACCTCGCCACGCAGCTCACCGTCATGGACAACGACGACATGCCCTTCCTCTTCGGCCTGGACATGCTGCGGCGGCACCAGTGCCAGCTGGACCTGCGGGCCAATGTGCTGCGCTTCACCAACTTGGACGTGGCGCTGCCCTTCCTGCAGCCGCACGAGCTTCCCAAGGATGCGCGTGGCGCGCTCGGCGCCCCGCCGCCAGATGTCCCATCCTCAGGTGAGCTTCACTGAATACCATGAGATTCTCAACTTGACAACTTCAACCTGGACGTGGCGCTGCCCTTCCTGCAACCGTGCGAGCTGCCGGAGGACACGCACGGCGCACTCGGCGCCGCCCCGCCCAATGTGCTATCTTCCTGTGCAGATGTTTCAGACGTAGATATTGAGAAGCAATGGAACGAGCTACGGCCTTGGGCAGTGCCTGCGGTGACGGCGCACCCGCTGCAACAGAAATTCCCTGACAAGTGTCCTCTGGTCTCTCTGCGTGTCTCTGCATTCAACCACATGCAGAACTGGCCACATGTTTACCAACATATGAACTGATTGCGCAGGCAACACGACGGGCGGGTTTCAGCCAGCAGCCGGCGGCAGTGCGGCGCCGGACGCGGGCGCAGCGGCCGGGGCGGCGGCGGCAGCGCGCGCTGCCGCAGGCGCTCCCATGCCCGCCGCGGCGGCGCCAACGGCGGCGGCCAGCTCGCAGCAGCAGCCCGTGGGGCGGCCGGCAGCGCAGCCGGCGGCGGAGCCAGCAACAAGCGCAGCAGAAGCGGGCGGCGCCGCCGCCGCCGCCCCATCACCCGGCGGTAATGCGGACGAAGCCAAGCTGCAGCAGCTGCAGGGGCTGGGCTTCAGCCGGGAGCAGGCAGTAGAGGCGCTATCGGTCAGCAACGGCGATGCAGACCGCGCGGCCAGCTACCTGTTCGAAACCGCCATGGGCTTCTGAACGTAATCACAATCCCGCAGCGTAGCGCTGCCGCTGCCGGTATGGACTTCCAGCTTAGTTCGAGAGCAACTGTATGAAGTGCTGGACCCTGCCGCTTGTCTGTCGCATACGTGCGAGGGCTACCGTGTTACTAGGTCCTACTCAAAGCACGCCAGCACGTGTGCAAGATTTCCATTCACATGCTGCACGCTGCTTCGCCGCAGACCTCTCATTGTCCTTTTGCTTCCGCAAATCAGCATTCAATTTCAGATCCTTGGACACACTGCGGGCGGAGTGGTTGGCAAAGCACCACCAGCGCCGAACACACGTCAGCAGACTGAGCAGAGACGGCTCCAAGAGGTATCTTGGCCTAGCAGATAGCACCGCAGCAATGGCGCCATCCGGTCGCGTCCAGGTGCACCTATTCAGCCGGGAGCTGCAGGACGCAAAGCTGGTGGAGTTGGAGGTGGTGGGCACCGGCGAGACGGCCTCTACCAAGATATCCGGGGAGACCAGGCCGGTGCGAATCCGGCGTCCCTGATCCCGATCTGCCAGCGGCGCTCCTGTTTCCAAGCTGTATGCCGCCCTCCTCTCATGCGCTGCGCCTTGTGTCGACGAGGCGCCGCGGTCAACCGCAGACAGCCCAACTTCCGGCTGGTGCTGGTGGCAAGTACGAGTCACACCATGATCTTCGGGGATCGCGTTTGAACGAGGCTCGGACTGCAAATGCTCTGGGATTACATTATGATTGTACCATCCGTGCACTGTCGCGGTCGCACCGACGCGGTGGTGATCGTCATGGCCAGTGCAATGCCAGCTATGAACCCGATGCGAGTCGGTACACGGCTGTTTTTGACGGTGTTAGGCTGTGTGTGAACATTAATCTGATAGGCTTATGTAGTGTTAGCCCGTTGCGGGCACTGCAGCGCATCATCTTCACGCCTCAGCATGCGCGCACCCGCCCTGTTCCGACACTGTTGCTGCGCTTGTGCATCAACATCACATGCATCTTGCGCCTTTGAACTGCTTGCGTGCCCGCTGGCACTTCCACATGCAAGTCGTACTCCTGGAGGGAGCTGCGCCGGCGGGTTCTGACCAAGCCTGGAGCATCATTCAACAACTCATTCCCCAGACCCAGGCACCATGCCAACTCAGTCACAGCTCTCGTCGACTCAATGCAGGGCGCCGGCTGGAACGAGCGGGTGGCGGTGCCGGCGGCGCGCGACGCCAAGACGCTGCGCGTGACGGTCGCGGGCCCCGACGGCGTCCTCGGCGCCGCGGAGCACCCGCTGCACAAGGTGAGCGGGATCAATCATGTAACATCAAGCGTCAAACCAACCGAGTGCAGATCCCCTTCGTTCAGGACGTCTGAAAGCCAGCTCTGTCCACCGCAAGCAGCCTCGCAACCATCCTCACAAGCATCCTGAATGCCCGCCCGGCTGAAAGCGGCCATGAGCTCGGCATGAGCTCGCTGCGAACTGCACGTTGTAGGTGCTGGCGGCGGACCACGAGGAGGCGTCGCTGGCGCTCAAGGCCGAGGACGGCTCCATCATCGGCTCCGTCGACGCGGTGCGTCCCATGGATTTTACACATCTCAATTCCATCCTACCCACATGGTCAGCATGCACTCCTGAGCGTACGGGCTCCTGGCGGCTCTGTCGTCGACACGGTGGGCCCCCTTTGCATTCTGCGTTTTGAACCCCTCCTCGCGTCACATGCACGGCGCACAGCGTACAGACTTCTGACGCCTCCGTCGCCGCCTTCGTGGACGCGGTGCGCCCCTCGGATCCTCTGCTTCTAAACGTTCCTTCTCGCATTTTTAGCATGCACTCCTGAGCGCGCAGCCTGACAGCTCCGTCGTCGGCTCCGTTGACGCAGTTCGCCCTCTTTTTCCTTTGCATTCTGCGGTTCAAATCCCTCCTGTCCACATGTCCCATGCACGGCTGAGCGTGCAGACTTCTGGCGGCTCCGCCGTCGGCTCAATGGCCAGGGCGCGCCCCGTTCCATGTTTATACCGTCCCGCTTTTGCAACCCTGAGCCAGCACTCAACACCTCAGACTGTCGCCAAGCTCTGTGCCGCCTCCTGCGAAGCTTAGCAAGCGTTCGGCGTGCCAGAAAGCAGCGCAAGGACGCAGAATCCGCTCCGTTTGCAGACAGCAATGCATTTGCCCCCGCGGGCTTGGCAAGCAAGGCCATCCTTGACCCACACCGCACTGACTGCCGCAGGTTCTGCGTTTCTTCCACGGGCGCTCGGCACGCGCGCCGGCCGAGGACGAGTGGTCCAGCATGCACCGCCAGGTCAGCCGCCAGGCGTCGCTGCGGGCGCAGCTGGTGCGGTGAGCCAGGTTTTTTGGGTCACAGCAGGTGAAACAACAGCAGACGGTGCGGCGCGGCCCGCCGCAAAGTGCTGACAGCCCGAATGGCTGCACCGATGGGACCGCGGCGGCGGCAGTGGCGGCAGCGGCGTGGGCACTCTACCCCACAGCGGGGCAGCAGGCGGCCGGCGGCGGCAACTCAGCCGCGCTGCTGGCGGGTGGCTGAGCTGAGGGCGGTGCCGCGGCTGACAGGGGCATGCCGCTGACAGCGGCGCGGCTGCTCCGGACGAGCGGGAGAGGTCTGGCCAATGGCAAGCCTGGATCGGTAGCAGCAGCGATGCTGACTAAAATCAGGACAGGAGAAGCCGTAGCCGGGCATTGAAGCTGCTGGCCTGAAACGCTGATGCAAGAGCGGGAAGCTGCAAGCAAGCTCGGCGTGGAAACAGCGCAAAGCCAGGTTTCAGATAGCAGCTGGTTAGATGCTGGAACGACTCAAGAACTGGAACGACTCCTGTCGAGCGAGAGCACGCACACTTTTGTTGTTTTGCTGAGAGAAGATCAGCTTGGGAACGGAACGGGCAGAGGCGTTTTGCGCCTGCCGCCAATTTTGTGTGATCGGCTGCTCGCGCGAGCAGATGCAGACGATAGCATGCACAGCCCAGTGCAGCAACATCTAATATGAACGGGACTCTTGCTGGGTTCATGGCTTGCTCGGACCATTTTTGGACAGACGCACAGATTGTAAGAGTCTGCGGCATCCAGTGGATGTCCTGCCGCCGCATGTGGAGGGCGCGCGTGTTGATTTGCTGCATGTAGGATGGAATGATGTGACTTGGTTTTCCTATGTAAAAATAGAGAGATGGAACGTGAGTGGAACTTCCTGCTGCAGAACAGCAGAAAGACGGGCCGGCGGTCTGCAGAAAGGAGAACAATGCCGCATTAGCAGAAGAGAAAGCGCGGGAGGAGAAGCAGAGTAAGGCGAAATAGGGAATTTGCATAGGCGGCAGAGAGGAAAGAAGTGTGGGAGGCGGCGGAATGGAGAGGAGTGGACATTGGTGGAGGGAGAACAGAGGAAGAGAGACGGGGAAGCAAGTGAACAGAAAGTGTTGCAAGCGTTTTCACACCCCCGCACAGCGACACACGACAAGCCAAGTGTACGATGCTGCGAAGACTCATTGCATGCTGTGCTGCAAGCCCTTGGCGGCATCAGCGATACCGAGAGCCACGGCCAGCGGTGCGCTGTCGGCAGGCTGAAGGCCCCGCTGCTGCGACGGCTGCGTTGGCCGCTCCGACCGCCGCTGCGGCGCCGACCGGCTGGGCGCCTGGCAGCCGGGCAGCCCCGGCAGCCACTGAGACAGGTCGGAGGATGGCTGCCCAGCGGCGGCGGCGCCTGCTGCTGCCTCAGACGCCGGAGGCGATGGCGGCAGCATATGCATATTGCCTTCATGCTGGGGCCTGCCTGCCGACTGCCTGCCCGCTGTGGCTGAGCTCAGTCGCTGGGCCGACGGCCCGCGAGCCATCTTGGCCGTCGCCGGGCGCGCTGGCGCCTTTGGCGGCACCCGCTTCTTCAGGCTGCGTAGAGTCAGCACCTGCACAAGAACCTAGCAGCGTCAGAGCCTGACTAGGCAGGTGTAGATCTTGGTGCATCCTGCTCACAACAGGCCTTCTCTGACGTGCTCGCTCACTCGCAGTCTGCCGGCATGGGCCGCCTCACCTTGTGCACTTCGGGCGGCGTGGTGTGGGAGTCCAGCCACAGGCTACGCCGCTTGTCCGCAGAGTGCACAAAGTCGGGGTGGCGGCTGCCGAGCTGCCCCGCTGCCTTTGCGGGCCGCTGGTCCAGCCACGCATCCGGGTCCTCCAGGAAGGCTGCCCAACGTGCCGCGCCGCGCTCCTCCGGGCTCAGCACTTTCACCGGCTGCAGCACAGGACGTACAAAGTCGCTTTGAAAAATATGTGATATGGAAGTTTCTGACACCGCGCCCGGGTCTTCCAGGAACGCCGCCCACCGCGCGGCGCCGCGCTCCTTGCGGCTCGGCACCTCGACCGGCTGCAGCGATCAGGTGGGATAAAAGGTTCAGACACACATGGAGCTGCCATGCACTGATGAATGACTTGTATGGCAGAGACCACGGACATGCGTCTGAACTCCTCTAGGAAGGCCGCCCGCCGCGCGGCAAAGCGCTCCTCCAGGCCCCAGCACCTCTCCTAGTCCAGGCAGGCAGGCGGGCAGGTAGGCAGCCGCACCTGCCGGCTGCGGTCTGTCTGGGTGTCCATGGCCGCCACCGCGTCTGCCACCCATCGCGGCGCGTCCTCCAGCCACAGCGCGTCCCAGGAGTTGTGCTGCAACCAGGGAAACAGAAGGATGAGACATTCCTGCGATTGAAGGCGTATGCCTTTCTACACGTTCAAAGCATGTTGGGTGCTCTGCTGATAGCTCAGAGCACTCATTGGTTTGAGCAAACATCGTTGGTACTGGAACCTCATGCGGTTACATACCTGGTGCCGGAAGTCGGGGAAGGAGGGCCGCTTCTTGGCGGAGCGGTGGTCGAAGTACTCGGCGGGGCGCGACAGGAAGCGGAACCAGTCGTTTGCGATGGGGCGCTCGGCGCGGCGCGTTGCCGCCTCTGAGCTACCCCAGTCCTGCGGCAGGGTTTGGAGTCTGGCGTCGCGAGCTGAGATGCATGGCAAGCTGAGGTTTCAGAGCAGGAAGCTGGGCGAGTCGCTGGCTGAGGGCGCGCAACATGGTCGTGGGGGCCCCGCTTTTGAGGCGCGGCAGCCGGTGGCATGCAGGGCACTTGACTTTGAATCGCCATGCACGTGACTCCTAGTCTGTCGATGTCAACGCCGCTTTTGGTTGTGCAAAGGTGACACAACAACCACCCTGCTGATTTTCGCATCGCAGTTTCAGTTGTATCAGCTCGACAGATCTACTGCCAGCTCGACTCACCTGCTGCCACCGCTGAAGGGTGCCGTCGCCGTTGAGCCACAGCGCCGCCTGCGTCTTGGTGTGCAGCGCGTCCGGGAACCAGGGCGGCTTGTAGCCCGCCGCCTTGAGCCGCCGGAAGTCCTCGTTCGCTTCCGGCTGCCGCTGGAAGCTGGCAAAAGCCATGGCGGCTGCGGCGGTGGAACGGGCATGTGCGGACACGCCTGCGGCCGGCGCTGCCACCGGCTGCGCTTTGCATTTGGTGAAGCTCGTTTGCTGGTCTGACAACCGTAGGGGTCTGATGGAGGTGGTGCAAAGTTTGACAGCTCACAAGCTGCTCAGGGCGTGCAGCATGTCCCATCTGGGATTTAGGCTGGTTGGCGGAAGCCACAATGCAGGTCTGTCTGACCTTGCAAGATTACCTGAATCGACAAGACCAGCCGAAGAGAACACTACAGACATGGTGCACTTTTCACCTTTGCGGCGTTTGGGTCACGGTCCATTGCCGCCACCCGCTGCCGCACCCACAGCGGCGCCGCACTGAGCGACAGCCCATCGGAGGCGTCATGCTGGTGGCTGAAATCGAAGCCGCCGCCGCTGGCGCTGCCGACTTTGACGCCGGCGGCTGCTGCTGCTGCTGCTGCCCTGGGGCTGCCGCTTGCAGAATCGCCGCCGCCGCTGCTCGGCGCGCTGTCACCAGAAGCTGCCATGTCGCTGCTGGCTCCTCCGCCGGCTCTGGATTCCGCTTTGGCGTCAGTTGAAGCTGCAGGGCGGTGGTCCCAGTAGGTGTGTGGCGCGGCAAGGAAGCGAAACCAGCCGGCCGCCAGCAGCGCCTCGCCAGATGCGCCCTCGGGCCGCGGCTCCCACTGCAAATGTCACACTGGGTATTACCGCACTCCAGCTGACGATGAGGTTGTGCTGGCGACCTGCAAGCTATGCATCGTGCTGATAGCGGCAGCACATACGCAGTGGTATTTGGGGGATTAAAGCATGTTGAAGGCGGAGTCAAGCAGAATCTAGCATCTGACAGCCACACAAGAGGCAGTTCTCGTCAGGTTTGAACAACACGAGAACCACCTTACCTGCGAGTACTCCTCGGGGTTCCGCATTCGTGCCGCCTCCACAGATGCCGCCATGTGCACAGCATCCGCTTGTGGCTGCACCGCGCACGGCTGCACAGTCACGAATGAGGCTCTCGCGAATCGTTCGACTCGCACATGAACCATAGCTGGGTGAAGAGCGGTCGGCAAGCGCAACTTGACCAACGTGGTTATGGGACCCAAACCTTATGGATATCAAGCTCACCTTTTGTTCAGCACTGTCGCGACTGTCAATGTCTGACACCGTCTGCGCCACCCACGTAGGCGCCTTGCTCAGCCACAGCGCATCCCGCACATCATGCTGGTGCGTAAAATCCGGTGCCGCCACGAGCTGCTCGCCGAAGGGGAAATACGTCGCACACCCTTATGGATAGTGTTCGTGCACTCACTGTCAACGACGACTTGCCATATTGGAGTTGTTCTGTACTCTTGAGCCGCCAGGTCCTGCAACATCCATCAGCTGCAGGGTTCAGGCTGCACCTGCTTTGACGCGCGGTGGTCCCAATACTGGTGCGGCCGCGATGCAAAGCGGAACCAGTCGTTTGCGGACGCCGCCGGCACCACCTGCTCGCAATACAGCTCCATAATACAGGCGTGGCTCTGCTGCACGCGAATGCGTGGCAGAAACATCTTCACACAGGTTGATTTCGCACAGGAGGTGCATGAACGGGCACACCCAGCCTCAACACCCACCTCGCCATCTGACTTGGCGGCCGACGGAGGCCTGGGCCTCCTCGTCCCAGTGGTGGCTTGACCCGTTGGGTGTTTCGGCGTCGAGCCGGCATGCCTGGCTGTCTGGTACATCCATCTGCCGCCAGGCGGCTGTGCCGCCGTGAGCGCCCAGCGGACCCTACCGCCCGCTGTTGCGGGCAGATCTCCTTGCGTCGCAGACGGACCAGCGGTCCAGCTGCGTTCTATAGCACCTGTGCAGCGTCTCAGGGGCCGCAGCTTGCTGGCAAGGCTGCTGAACTTGCGCATGTCGGCTTGGTCGGCGCTGTCAATGCGGGGCAGCGAAGTGCAGCGAATGCAGCATCGCTGCAGAAGAAATTTTCTAGAGCATATTCCGTTTTGCATTTGAGGTGCTGGAGGTTATGAGACAAAGTTGATGCTGGAGCTCACTGCCCAGGAAGTCAGAATGTTGATTGCTCGAAGCGTTCCAAAAGCGGCGAGACTGCTTGTACGGCCTCAATCGACTCAACTCCACCCAGTTGCGGCATGCTCATGAAATAATGCGCAACAAAAGGGGAGTGCACCTCGCCTTCGCACAAGGCGCAGTTTGGCGGGAGAAGCAGGACGGGAAATCGCTCTGGGCGACACCGGTAGCGTCCGACTTATCGCGGAAAACATCCGACCAACGAGGTGAAGCGAGTGCAGAACGCTGTGCAACCACACGCAGATCAAACGGCAGCTGATCATCATGGCTAGCGCCCTGACCATGTGCACGGCGATGCCGGTGTGGTGCAGCCGGCCAGTGGCCAGGCCCAGCCTTCGGTCCAGGAGGGTCGTGGCCATGGCAGCTCCCCAGGTGGGCACACTGGAACAGTTGCTTGCGACGAGCACCCTTATACAAAATTCTAGAAGTGCCTGGCAAGTGCGTAAACGAATGACATCTGCGAGATCACAGCTGAACACATTTGGAGGAGGATTGGGCACTGCAATCCTGCTGGCAGCTCACCGCGTAGTCTGTCTGCAGACTTTAGCGTGCTGCAAGCATCCCAAGACGGGTTTGACGCCATCACAAAAGCGTGATTACAGTGACAAAGCCAAGCAAAGGGGGGCCGCCTGCATGCATCTCAAATGCACCTTACGGCAAAGCCACATGCTGGTTCCAGCGACATGATGCCACCCTGCGCAGCGGCTGGTCGCCAGTTTTGGTAACGATGCTCAACGTAGCCGTGGGATGCTCACTGTTGTCTTTGGTTGCAAACGGAAGATCCACATGTGCCAATTCGAGGCCACACATGGGGTTCTCTCGTCAGCCTTGGAAGACCTCGAGCTCCTGGCCGTCCTTCATGCACAACGTTGCCTACACTCAGGGGGGCGAGACGGCCATCAGTGGTCGCCTCGTTTCGATGCGTGGTAGATCTTGAGTCAGATATCTCCAAGCACTGTGCCAGCATGATCGCAGCCGCAAGCCGCGTCTTGATGTGACCTGCCTTCCCAGCGGCACTAGTGGCAGCGGCAGCGGCAGCGCCGGGAGCAGCGCTGGCAAGAGCGACAGCAGCGTCGGCGGCAGAAAAAAGTTGTGTAGCTGGGGCAGTTGGGGTCTCAAGGCGGAATCTCCTGAGCCTGCGGATGAGTCCTGCGGACTGGCTCGAATGCTGACGGCCGGCCGCCCCAGCCCCGCACTGGGCGGCGGCACGCGGCACCTGCGCGGAGCCGGCTGCCAGAGGCTGGACTCTGATGCCGCAAGCCCTCGAGGGGTCCTGCATCGTTTCATGAGACAGCAAGCAAGGAGGCAGACCCCAACTTTGTGGTACAATTGGCGCAGCAAATTTCGTTGCAGCGTATCCATTGTAGGGTGAATCTGTGAGCGTTATCGCTTGGTGTCGTCCGGCAGGCGGTGGACTCGTCAGAGCTGGACGCGGCGATCAAGGAGGCGGAGTCGGTGTCGGCGAAGAGCAAGACCGCGCGCCAGCAGGCCGACGACCTCAGCAAGCAGTCCAACGCCGCCTGGGAGAAGGTGCTCGGGCGTTGAATCACTTGAACAATGCCGCGGCGTCTCCTGTCGAATGTCAAGGAAGCTGGTCGCGTCGCACGTTCAGATGCCGCCATTCCTGGTCGGTACAGTTGGTATCGCTCCTTCAGGGGGCCCCCACATCCAGGCTGCGCGTGTTGAGGACATAAGAATGAGCAACAAGCAAGCCCTGAAGCTGCGACAACACTGATGCAGGTGGAGGCCCTGAAGTCCAAATCGCGCGACCCCAGCACGGTGAGTCACTCACCATGCCGATCTCGAGCAGAGAATGGTGCTGTGTAACGTTGGTGGTGTCGAGCAGGTTATACCCAGCTGTCGTGCCCGTCGCACCTGCGCAAGCGCTAACGCCGAAATCTGAGGGTTCACCTTTTCGCGTGGTGCAGACGTCGTCAGACCCGCTGGAGGACTTCTGCGTGGGCGACCCCTCCGCCGACGAGTGCAGGTGATAGTGACATTCATTTGGATTTGGATTTCGGTTTGTAATTTGATGTTGTTGATGTTGATGTTGCGTTGTGATGGCGCTTTGCATGGCTGGCTTTGAGCCGGCAGGTCGTCAAGAAGCCGGGATTGAGTGAAAGATGCCCGAGTTGCTCGGACGCGTCACTGCTGCGTGTGTTGCATCCAGCAATGCTACAGCATGCAGGCACGCCGCAGGCAGCGGTGAAGTCCCCAAAACCACAACTTATCGTGGCCGATCTTAGGTCCTGAGCTGCTGCCGCTGCCCGCGTGCAGAGTGTACGAGGACTGAAGAGCGTCGCGCAACTTGTTGAGCGATTCTGCCGGAGTGGAGCTCTGGCGCCGCCCCTCAGATGCTGCGCCATGCCGGTTCATGGCGAGCGATTTGCAGCGGGATCCGCTGGGCAGCGCCCCTGGAGCACTGTGACGCATGCAAAGGCGTTTTTGGAGGTGACTCATCGACAGGATTATTGGGCGTGGCAGTCTCAGACTGATTTATTCATTGCAGGATTGATTACTCGTCGGGTAGACAATCAATTTTGGGGTACTGAGGGGTTCTGTAAGTGCCTCTCTCTGCCTACTGTCACCTGTCTGCTGAACGGAAGGAAATGCAAAGCTGCCGTCATCTGCCTAAGCGCAGCCGCTAAATGGTGCGTGCCGCGGGTCTGTAGATTAATTTTTGCGGTGGCGCGCCTTTCAAGCCGCATGTGCCAGCTGGAGGGGTCCGTCATCACACAAGGTAATACCCAATTTGACGCGTACTGCCGAAAATCCTGCACCACCCTGGACGCATGCCATGGCGAATCCGAAGCGTCGATCCACCAGCGAGCCCGGCTGCGGGAACGGCTGCGGAGTCGGCACGGCATTTCATCGGACGGCGGCGGTGCACATCTCGAAGCCCAGGGCCTGGTTGCTGCTGAAGCAGATGGGCGGCCCCGTGCCACCCACCTTGATGCTGCCTTCCACATAGAACATGTCGCTCCGGTTCTGCAGGCGCAGCAACAAGCTGGAGTCAGCACACCACATACAGAGGAGAGGACAAGGCCCCCACATATTCACAGCCTTGAGAAAGCTTTGCGAGGAGGGCAGCGCATGAGCATGACTGCAGCGGCACGCGAACACGGGAAAGCCTTCCAGGCCTCAGTCGCACCTTGCGGTTGGCCATGAGGGCGCCGACCAACCCGCTGGGGTCAGTGAAGGTGGCCACCACACCGTCCGCTGTCATTGTGACGGAGCTGGCCTGCGCCAGGGAAACAGAGTGTCGGTCAGGCGCGACGCATGCGGTCATCGCCACCTGCCTGTGATACCATGGCGCTGGCGCGGGCGTTGCTGCATGCAGACTTTGGTGCCGGGGCAGTGCTGCGGCAACAGCAGCACCTCAGATGCGATGGATGCCCGCTTTGAGCTAGACTGTGCAGCCGCACTGTTGAGATGGTGTTGCTGTTGGCGCACAGCGCGGCCTCGGGCCGATCCATCATAGAAAACAGGAATCGGAGAGAAGAATGCTTTTCAGCCACGCACCGTCAGGATGGTCTGGCTGTTGGCGCGCAGCGCGACGTTGGGCTGGATGTCCGACAGCGCGTAGGCAATCGGGCTGGCGGCCTGCTGCTCGATGAGCACGCTGTGCGTCGCGATCCCGCCGTCCAGGCACGCCGCGGCCGCGGACCTGTCCAGCGCCACCGCGCTCACCGCCAGCGGCGCTGCAGGGTGGGCAGAAAGGTGATCAGTTTGTGTTCATCAATCTTGTTCAGCAACAAGGCATGTCGCCGCCGCGGACCTGTCCAGCGCCACCGCGCTCACCGTCATCGGCGCTGCAAGGTGGGCAACAGGTCACCCAAGGGCACTGGGCAGCAGGTGCAACAACCCTCATGCTGGCATCAGGTTGATGAGCACAGCATGGAGAGACAAGATGCACCTCTGCTGGACCCTGGGCCCTGTTATGTGCTGCACTTAAGCCTACTACTGCCGCGGCGATGGTGCAGCGGAAATGTAGAAGGTGCTCGCGCAGCAGCAGGAGGTCTTTGGGTGCCTCACCGCAAAAGAACTTCTGGGTGGACGACTGCAGCGGTGGGTAGCACTGCAGGGCGGGGTCCAGGTTGTACGAAAATCCGATGCACGCCTTGCAGGTGGGCACGCTGCCGACACTCATGTCGTAGAATGACCCAATGGGGCACTTCGGGCTGGAGCTGCCGTACATTGCGCTACCGATGGCCTGGGCTCCCGTCTGCATTGGCAGATGCGTTGGTCATATGAAATGCTTAGCGGTGGTGCCGGCGGGAGGGTTTTTTCTTTACAAGGAGCATAGCTCGAATCGATGCACAGGGTGAGGGGTGCTGGTGCTAGGTTCACACTGCATCAAGGCAGTGTGAAGAGGGTGGGAATGCTAAGACAGATGTAGCAAGACAATGCCATGTCTAGGTGCCGCCCGCACGCACCCTGAGGGTCCCGCTGGAGGGAGCAAACTGAACGGAGGTGGGCAGGATAGGGACCACCGCCAGCTGCGGTCCTGACACCACGTTTTCTGCCGTCACCTGCACAAGTACAACATGAGTACAGTCAGCATTGGCCCACCAGCCCTTGCATATGCCTCGACAGCCCACAAGGAGTAGCAGCAGAGGACGCACGGAGGTACGAACAGAGGGAAGCTCAATCGTGCTGCTTGATGGCAAGACAGACGAGGCATGTGCAAATGTAGTGCAAAAGTAGTACACAAAATTTTTTGGGAAAAACCTTGGAAGATGCGCACCACGCCGTTGGGGCCGGTGAAGCGGAAGGACAACGGCAGCGCCGGCATCTGGTTCATCTGCCATGCCGCACCGTACTGGCTCTGAATCGGAGTGCCGGCAAAGTCCGTCGCCGGCGGCGGCGGCGGCGGAGGCGGCGGAGGCGGCGCGGACCCCTCCACGTTGCCGGCCTGGACCGGCTTGGCCGTGGGCCTCACGGTGGGCCTGGAGGTGGGCCGGAGGGTAGGTTTCTTCGTGGGTTTCTTCGTCGGCTTTTTTGTCGGCCGCCGAGTCGGGCGGGTGGTCCTGAAGGAACCGGATTTGGCGAGCTTCTTCTTAGTGGGGCGCCGTTTCGTGGGGCGGCGTTTCTTCGTGGGGCGTTTCTTCGTGGGGCGACGCTTCGTCGGCTTCGCGGCCAGCAGTCGCCGCCCGAACATGGACTTGACGCTAGTCAGCGCCGTCGACAGTGCCGACGCCGGCGGCGCCTCAATGACGGGAATGGCGTTGATCCAGCCCTCTGTGGCGGTGCGGCCGTTGGCAGAGGCCGCGCCGCGCACCTGCACGCCCGACAGCGCCCCACTGCCGCCCACGCCCTGCATTGAGAGGTATATCCCATGAGCGTCATGTCTTGTGGAGCGCCCCGACGCCCCCCATGCTCTGTTTTCATTAACTTCTGCAGTCGTAACAGCCTGTGCCAGCCTTGTGGAGCACACAGCAGTGCAGGCTGGCACAGGCTGTTACGACTGCAGGCGTCGAGTGGCATGGATACGGGGTAAACGCGCTTTGCATAGGATTTCAAACAAGTTCTAGAATCCCACATCTGTTTGGCATCAAGATGTAGGCACAAGCATGGCTGCAGTAGTCGTTGTCTGTACTTGTCAGCAGCACTGCTCAGAAACAGGCACAGTGCCATCAGCGGGACGCACCGCCACGATGAACTTGAAGAAGCCGGAGCCGCCCTGCCCGTTGAGCACGTTCAGCGCCATGCCGGCCGGCGGCGCGCAGTCCACCGGTCGGTAACGCATGTCGACGCGCCCCTGGGACATCGGCGCCAGCTGCGGCACCGAGATATTGCTGCGTCAATTTGGTGCCAGACGCTGAAAGGTGCAGGGCATCAGCCTGCTCAGCAGCGCACGTAGCCATGGTGCGACGCGGCTGATTTGTACAAGGAAGTCGGTGATGCAGTGTAGTGATCCACATTTGCGCTGGACACGGCCTCAGCCTGGAGGCTTTATTTGGAGCTACCTTCTGCGTACCCGTGCAAATGTCAGCGCCTGCATGTCCATGTGATTGGCCGCGCATTCGGGACAGCTGTCCGTGATGGTCACAATGACCGAGTTGTTTGAAGAGTTGGCGTTGCACCGGCCCTGCGCCCAAGAAACATAATGGCGTTTGCATGTATCAGCGCATGTCCATTACTGTGTTCTGAAGAGGGGGCGCTCACTGATCAGCCGAATACCTCCAGCGAAGCAGCACGGAAAGCAAACGTCAAAGCTCAAACAAGGAGGGCAGCGGACCTCAAACGGCGACCCGGCCACATTGTCTACACACTGCACCTCAAAGCACTGCCTGCAGCGTCCAGCGACACGAAGGTGAGATTGTAAATCAAAAAAGAGGCAGCAGTATCATGTTGCTTCGGCAAGCACAAAGGCATGGGCTCCTCGCTAGGACAACGCGGGAAGCCAGCAGGCTGAGCGGATGCACAAATTTTCGCCGCCGCGCGCACCCGCAGCCTTGCAGGGGCCCGGCCTTGTAGAACATGTTGCTCGTGGCCAGCGCGGCAACACTCCAGTATGGCCACTCGGACTTGTCAAGTACCCCGCCCCCGCAGCTTCCCTGATGCAGGAGAGCGCCTCGAATGTCAAAGAACATTGGCGGTGCTTCAGGTGCCGCGCGGCATGGGTGCGCACAGGCGGCAACACATGCATGCGGCAGATGTTGGCCGGGCGTGAGGAGCAGCGCGGCGCGGCTGCGCACAGGCGGCGTGGGGTTCCAAGCAGCTTATGTTGCCGGCTGCAACACACACTACAATGATACAGCCGTATACTGCAGTTTGCCTGCCTGTACGGCAGGCAGCAGCTATTTTTCGTAACACTTTGGCGATTTGGCCAAGTGGTGATGCACAGGTGGCACCGCACAGCACGCACCTCCAGCGTGCCCCAGCTAGGCTCCCAGGGGCTCTTGCCATCGTAGGAGGAGCCGTAGTTTGTCAGGACTTGCCCCTCAATCCAGGCGCCCTGCGCTGCTGCCGGCTGTGTGCTGGCTGCCAGCAGTAGGACCACTGATACGGTGGCTATCAGCTGCGAGAAGTATCGGTCTGCCGCGCGTCTTCGCGGCTGCCGGCAGCTCCCTGTCATCTAGGATATGCAGCTGAGGCGTGAGCTGCTTTGCAACTGCAGCATGAAAGACACGCCGTCAACAAAACCTCATCGTCACGTCGTCGTCGTGTAATCGCGATATTCAGTAGGAAACATGGGTGCAGCGATTTTACTGAGCATGAAGGCAGATGCCGCCGCTACCTAGAGGCTGAACGATTATGTTGCAACTGTCTGAGAGCGGAGCGACCAGCGCAGCGCCCGCCTGCAGTCCCTCGAACAGGATTGGACCGAATGTTCACATGCACCCAAAAGGTGACAGCGACGGGCGGCGCGTGTGCACAGAGATAGATCTGGAATGGGTGTTGGCTGAATACGCTGGGCTTTGATGGACGCTCAGAGCGCCGAGCAGGCGCTGTCGGACTTGTCTGTCAGGTAAAAGCCATGACGCGCCGGAAAATACCAGCATGCGCCATGGCTCATGGACCGGGCCACGCAAGGTTCGCTGCAGACAGGCTTTTCTGTGCCATAATATCGCGTGGCGAAGCGGCGTGAGCGAAAATTGCCGCCTTGCGGCGGCGTTGGGGGCGTGTCAGAGAGTCAGAGTAGTGCCTGACCACTGGACGCGACCTGATCACGATACATTGACAGGCATTCGCTGTAGTGAGCAATGAAGCATACTGAGAGAGGGGATATGGCCTCAGTAGGTGCCGCCCGCCGCCTACCGTCTCTGGCGACGTGCCGGTGCGTCACGCAGCGTACGACTGTCTGCGTCTCCGAGTAGCCGGTGGCGATCGCTTTCTATCTGGGAACGACTGCAGGCCTCTCGTTGCCAAGGCTCCTTGGTGCAAGCGCAGCCGAGTCAGTCGACTGTGTAACCTGAAAGGACTTGCGCCTTTCCGAAGGAAGACTGCTTGTCACTGGTGTCAAGCGGCCATCTTGCAATCGGAGAGTGGCAGCAGATACACCGGGCCGAACCGAATACTGTTTGGCGAAGACCGGGAGTTCAGCAGAGTACGACCAGTTCGGGCAGACCCGAGGGGTGTGGAAGCCGAGTAGGCCAACAAAACCCTACATTCGAGTCAGCCACATGCCGACAGCAATCAATGCTCTGTGCGGGCTTCGAAAGGCATGATCCAGCGTAATGCAAAGATGACGCTTCGAGAGTCAAGCTGACGCTTCGAGAGTCAAGCTGTGAGCTGTGGAGCAATCGGGTGCGCAAGATAAGCGCCGCCTCAGAGACGGGACCTCTTCGTCCGGGCAGTAACCAAGACGCGTTGCACGGCTCACCAGCTCAGGCCAGACGTGCAGGGCGCAATGCGGGCATGGCGATTTGTTCAAGTCCACGCGAAATCAGATCAATTTATACACAGGGTCAGTCTGCACTAACGCAAACTGGAGTCCTTCACATTCGGAGAAGGTGGCGTGCACCATGCATACACAGCTCCGAAAACAGGGATCTCCGGCCATGTGTCATCTCGATCATAGCTTGAAGCATCATCAGCCTCGTCCGTCCGGTTCTACGACCCCTTTCGCAACGTTGCGACCCCTGCCTCTTGCCATCGCACGTGCCGCTTCAGCGCACGTGCGAATTGCCGCAAGTTGCGACCGTGCAGCACAACAAAGACATCCTAGAACATTGTACATTGCACCCCGATTTTACAAGTAACCGGTTCTGGGCCGCTACCGACGCTCTGCAAGACACATGGCGACAACTTCGCGGATCAGGCGCCCCTTGCTGCCGACATGAGGCTGTGACGCCCTGATCGCAAGGGGTTGCAAGACAGACCGGGGCGTCGAGAAGGCACGGTCTGACAGCTGTCTGGGATAGCGCAAAGCCTGCGTGACTACGTCCGGTCGGCCAACACGATGCCGCTTTCGCCCAGATAGAGTGCTGCCCGGCCATCGCGGGTGCGCAAGCCATCCTCCTGCCCCTTCGTTGACTCGCGCGGATCCGATCTTGAGGCTGGCACATTGTTCATCTCGATCGCTGCCTGTTCCTATGATGTCCCCCGAAACCTGGTTATTCTGTCTCCTTGCCAATATTTCATGCACATACGGGGGCAGTGAAAGCACCTGCAGCCCGGCAAGGAACAGGTACACAAGGAGAGTGCCTCCACATGCGCAAGCGCAAGCAGCAGCACCCTGGAGGGCTCTACAAATGCTCCGAAAGCAGGATGGCTCCGACGGCGGTGCTGCTCCTGGCGGTGCTCGCCGCACTGGGTACTGGGGGCGGCGCAGAAGGCAGCACCGGCGCCTTGTCGTCAGCAGGTGGTGCTGATTGCAAGACCTGCAAGAGCCACCATCGCCGGACCGCAGCTCGGGGATGCTGAGGCATGGGCCGCCAGCAGGCGATCGCTGACCGCCAGCGCAGCACCACCACAGCCGCCGCCCCCCCGCAAGCGGCCGCCGCCGCGCAAGCGGCCGCCGCCGAGGCCTCCGCGGGTCCGGCCGCCCCCCCGGCCCCCCAGGCCGCCACAACGGCCGCCGCGGCCGCCACCGAGGCCCCTGCGGGTCTGGCCCCCTCCGCGGCCTCCAAGGCCGCCGCCACGGCCGCCCCGGCCGCCGCCGCGGCCTTCTCGACTGCGCCCGCCGCCGCGGCCACCGCAACCGCCGCCGCCGCGCCCCCCAAAGCTCAGACTGCCGCCGCGCAAGAGGCCGCCGCCGCGCAAGAAGCGCCCGCCACCGTCGCAGCAGATGGGGCAGGTCGAGGCGGCGCCGACGGCTGCGCCGAGTCAGCCGCAGACAGCGGCGGACCCGGCGGTGGTCACCGACTGGGTCGCGGGAAGGGCCACCTTCTACGGCGAGGAGTATGACAAAGTGGACGTGAGTTCTTGCCTCCAAGGGTTTGCCTGAATTAGTCCCAATTCAGGATGAATGGTAGCAAAGAAGATGATCATTCTTTCTAGTTCGGCGACAGGCGAGGTGCCCGTTACTGCGCTTGTCAAACGATAGCAGCACCTGGTGATTGCATCTGGTTGCTCCGCAGGGCTCGTGCGGCTTCGGTTACCTGAACAGGGCGAATTGGCCGCACTGGAATGCCATGGCCTTTTCGCCGCAAAACAGCTTCAGGAGCGCAGGGCCGCAGCAAGCCTGCGGGTACGCAGCGCATACTGCTGTCTGTTATTATCATGTCAGATATTGGGTCGGATTGGTGGAACTCTCAATGGCTGCAGCTCTTGAAAGTTTACGCTCAGGGTCGCACATCACATTTGCAGGATGTGCTTTGAGATTCAGTGCACGGCAACGCCGCCATATAAAGTGTGCTCCAGATGCACACAGGCTGTTTCTGGTGTCCCTGCCTCCTTGACTGCAGTGCATGAGTTGCAGCTGTTTGCTTGACGGAGATGCGGCGCAATTGTCAAAGCTGTGATCTGACGTGTTCTGCGGCAAATACAGGACAAATGCGGGCCCAGCCCCGACACAACCTCAGTTGTGGCCACTGTTACCGACACTTGTCCAGAATGCGAGGCGAACCATGTCGACATGCAAGCAAATATGTTTGCTATGGTGAGTGCTCATGATCTGGAGCGTGAACCTCCACCCCATACTTTCTTTGCATCCGGTCACAGCACGAATCTATGTATACATTCACTCCCGCAAAGTCCACGGGCCTGACCTTTTGTCGGCCCTTCTCATTCGAGCTGCTGTGCCTGTCGCGCAGCTGGCGCCGCCCATATCCGGGATCATCAGCATCCGCTACCGGCAGGTGATGTGCACGCCCCCCGGCGGCATCCGGGTGATGGTAACTGCTTTCAATGGCCCGGAACGCTACCTGCGCCTTACCTTCCAGGTGCGCATGCACTCGCAACCCCTTTTTTGCTGAGGATGCCGCATCTGCACGATCATGGAAAGGGTTCGCTGCCGGCGGACGCTCTGGCGGAGGACCGTCGGCCGGCACAGCATGGTGGCAGCTCTCGGCAGCGTGTCAAGCCCGCTTGACAAGCACAAGTGCGGCTGCGCGGGTGCTGAGGATGCTGATCATTCACAATACCCGAATCGAACGTACATTTCGTTTAAGCCTCTGCGGTATCGCCGCAGAATGTGGCGGGCTCCGCCATGATCCAGTCGGTGCGCATGCGCGGCGCCGGCGACAGCCGCCTGGTGTACAACGGCGGCAGCAGGAAGCAGCGAGGCCTGCTGAAGGTGGCGGGAAGCAGTGGGGATCCCGACGGCGCCGCAGGCACCGCCTTTGGCGGCCAGGCAGCCATTAACCAGTACGGCGCGGCCTGGTCCGTCAACAGCGCCCCGGCCTTCCCCATCGACCTATTCCTCGTCAGCAACACCGGCACGGTGAGCGGCTGGATCCACCTGCCCTGCCTGGCTCTGGTGGTGTCCGCGAGCTGTCATGGCCTTCGCGCGTCATGCCTGCGCATTGCGCTGGCGCACGTTCTTTGGTACCCGAGCAGTTCCTTGGCCTGGTGGCCAGTCATATGGTGCAGTCGTGAAATGCCACGGAGGTTGATAGTCCTGAGTTCCTACGGCCCTTGCAAATGCAGGTGACGCTGCTGGGCGCCATTCCCAGCCTGGCAATGGGCGCCAAGGGCGTCAGCTTCCAGACCAGCCAGCAGCTCCCCAACTGATGACGGGGCGGGGCTGCTTGAGACAATTAATTTTGACTTTCTTCTTGCTTCAGATTTTATTTGTTCGGTGGCACATTCTTGCGGGCAATTGGCGGCAAGTGGCAGTGGCAGCGCAGTGGGCGACAGCGACGCAGAGACGCGTCGAGTCGATGAGTTATAGTGCAGCATGATTTATGGGAGAAAATGCAGGATCGGCGACATTAAGATTCTATTTGGTTTGGCTTTGGGAGTGTTTTGGGAAGGTTTATACGTGTTCTGGGCACTGCAAACATCGTTTGGCATGCCAGCTCGTTTTACTCGGGCTGTGCACAACCCAACGGCGATGCAGCTTGCCGATTCATCGACTTCATTGTGCGAACTTCAAGTGCAAGACTCAATGGGGACCTCGCAAGGATTGCGCTGCGTGCACGCGCGGGCACGCCCATTGCAAAAAAATTGTATCCATGTCATGATCGTTCCTGTTGCGCACAACGTCCATGACCTCTGGCCGGCTGCCTACTTACTGCTCCAAGGTTCCACTCCCACTGTGACGCTCCAACGGCACATTCAGTCAGAAGCCGACGTTCAGACGCACGTCCGCAGCACCACATGTGTACATGGGGAAACCATAGACGCTTCCTTCGTTCCCCTCTGTGTCAGACATTCGAAAAGTCCACAGACGCCAGACTGGATGCCGAGGCCGAGCGGCGCACGCCGACGTCACTCCGCCGCCGGCCCACCGCCTCCCACCGCTGTGCGGACGACAGCCCTGGCGACTCCTGGGGCTGCGCCGCTGGGGGCGGCCCCTTTTCCTGCCCCGCGCTGCCGTCTTCCCGTTGCAGGTGCTGCAGCTGATCCTGCGCCGCCGCCGCAGCCGCAGAGGCCGCTTCCAGAGCGCGCCCCTCGGCGCCCCCGCCGCCGCCGCCGAGTGCAGCAAAGTCCTCATGCAGCGAGTGGCCGCGCAGCCCGAGGCCAGGCTGGCTGCTGGGCGCGCTAAGCCCTAAGCGCTCCGCCGCCGCGTGGAACGGCGTCAGCAGCGCCTCCGGCGTCGCCAGCGCGGCGCCGTCGGCATGCACCTGCAGGTGCCGCTGATAGAGTCAGTACATTGAATGATGGGAGAAGCAGTTGCAATGCATCGCACAGCTGCTGTCAGCATGAACCTGCAATACTCATCAGGCTCGCTTCTCACTGTGACCGCTGCGTTTTTTCTTCAGTCTCGCATCGGGTAGCTGCTGTCCTGGCATTGTTGTTTGCCCAGCAGATGCACACGGCTGTCGCTCGCGGCCCAACAGCCTCCGCTCAGGCTCACGGCGAAGGCTTCCAAAGGCATGCCATATCATCGCTCTGCAAGGCCTTGTGTGCATACGAGGAAATGTGCCAAGACGGAATCACAATGCAACAGAGGTCCCGCACCTGGCCGGAGCTCCGGCCGCGGTCGACGCTGGTACGGCGCTTGGGCGAGTGGCCGGTCGACCGGCGCCCGGGGGACGGCGCCTGCGGTGGAGGCTGCACCAGTGCGGACAGGTTGCCGCTGGAGCCCCAGCAGCGGCCTGCGGCGCAGAGAGGATGCAGCGAGTCAGCGCCGCACATTTGAGAAGTCTGTTGAAAGATACTTGACTTTGAACGCTGACACCAAGGTGATCGCATGGTTGGTGCATGGACGGCTGGGTCCCAGAAGTCCATGTCGCATGCACCACTCCTTGAGGATCAGGGTGCGCACCGCGGGCGTGCTTGTCGCAGCTGGAGGGACTGGCAAAGAGGTTGAGCACCACGCCCTCCAGGTCCCCTTGGCTCTCCGACCCCAGCCGCCGCCTGCCGGGCAGTAAGCCGGTAGCTTTACAAAACTTGATTCAGACTCCTGGGTGCCACCGTTTCGATGTCCTGCTGACTGCCACCGTTCGATGTCTGCCACAAGTCAGCGGAAGTAGAGGTTTGCACAGGACTAGCGATGGAGCAATAAGAGATTGCGACCACACCGGGAAAAGGAGCGGGTGAGGCCGCCGCTGTTGGTGAGGCTGGTCTGCGGTGACGCTCGCTCCACCATGCCGCTCAGCGCCAGCTCGTCCGAGCCGCTGCGCCGCGCCAGCGTCTGCGCAATGGTCAGGCCAAGAGGTGTCACAAAACAGCGAGAAAACGTGTCTTGGCTACTGATATTCAGAGGGCGGTTGGTCATGATCCTGATCGTGACGAGATGGAAAGGCCTCGTCTGATTGTTCACATCTGCACGCGCTGACCGCGCCAGCTTGCTGCAGGGCGCCAGCTGGCACGCCAAGGTGTGCACACAAATGGGGCAGCGCTGCACTGCTGCACCGGGTGTCACGGCGCCACTGCGCGGGAAGAAGCGGCAGCGATGTTGCACAACAAACTAGTAGGGTGCGAATCCCTGGAAGGTGCCTCTGTAATGTGCGCACCTGCGCAGACATGCGGCGGCTGATGGTGCCGCTGTGGCGCCGGAAGAAGTACTGGATGACGAACACCTGTGCATCGTAAACAGGAATGGGTCGGCTGTAGGGTATACATTGCTGTCAGCCGTCAAGCCAAAGGCCTACTGCCTGCCCCTTGAGGCCGCCGAGAAGTTCGCTGGCGCACAGCGCAAGCGCAACAACAGCAGTCTTGAGCATTGAGCCAGATGTGGATGCAGAGCAAGACATGCCCGCGTTGTCAGGTGTGCGCGCGCGCTGCGGCCGCAACAGGTTGAGGCCCCCACCTGCATGAGGGAGGTGACGACACGCGCCGCGACTTTCGATGGCTCAGCATGTGCAGTGACTAACAACCAGGGGCAATCGAAATAGCACCTGCATGAGGGAGGTGACGAGGAGCGCCGCCACCTCCGCCAGCGAGCAGTACAGCGTCCGCTGGTTGGTGTTCAGCTGTGCGTGCAGAACACTGTGGTGTCAGCAAACGTGTGCCATCAGCGCCAACGCTGACAGGTGCGGTACTTGATAGAGAGGAGCAAAGCCTCGGATCGGCATGTTCATGGACTTTGCATCGCAGGCTGCCAAATCGGAGCAGCAGAAACCTCTTGGGGCACATGATTAGGGCATTCTAAGTCAAAAGCCGCACATTGGTCGCAAAGTGCCGGTCCAGCCGCTGGTGCATCGACCGCTGCTCCTGCTCCAGCGCCCGCAACAGCTCCTGCGCAGGGTTTAGGGGCTTTCATCTTCTTACATATTGCGATGCACATTGCTCAGGGTTTGGACGTGAGTATGTGTGATGTGTCCAGCAGGCTCTGCACTTGCATACGCTCCTGCAACAGCTGCTGAATCCATCATTCCCTTTTACGCTCATGCTCAAGCTCATGCTTTTGCGCGGGCCAGTTGCACTGCGCAGTCGAGCGGACCCAAGCTGCTGCACGGCTGTCTTCACCAGGAAGAGATCCATATAGCTGATTGGGGCATTTCTCTAGTGGAAGCTGGAAGAGGGCACTGACCTGGAGCCACAGGAGCTGCTCGCGGACCGGGTCCAGCTGCGACTGCACCTTGGCGCTGCCGCCAGCCGACAGCACCGCCGCCGCGGACGCATCCCTGCGAAGGGTGCACGGCTCAGCCTCAACACATTCTGTCGTGGCTGGTGCTGGATGGGCCGCATGCTGGCTCTAGGCACATGTCCCGCAACAAGTTTGGCGGCACAAGCGGTTCTGAAGACACAAACTTGGAGTGGGCGGCAACGCAAGGTCATGACTGTCTCAAGTTTGTGATTGCCGAGTACAATGTGCAGGTTGTGCGATTTTGTCAATCGGCGCACCCCCGCTCGACGAGGGCCAGTCCCTGAATGTCGACCAGCACCTCCGCCTCTCCGCCATTGCTGAGACTGCGGTTTCGGAGCGCGCAACCGGTCAGATCCACTGTGTGTTTCACTACTGTCTGTCAGATGACCAAGAACGACACCACAGCCAGCACTGGGCGGCGTGGCGGACATCTGCAACAAGCGCATTGGGGGCCATGCATGCCGCCAGCACAGCCTGCGCCAGTCACCAGAGAGAGTAGCGGCCGAAGCCGGTGGCAGGCGTTGTGAGGTTCGCATGGCTGGGCAACGACCGCTGCTGCAGGATCGTTGCGCCTGCCGGGTCCGTGATGACCGCATTTAACTGACTGGCTGCGCCGCCGGCGCCTGCCGCCGCGCTGTCGCCAGGTGTGCTGCCGCCTGCAGGCTTAATGATGCGCAGCGAGACCGACAGCTGCAGCGGCTGTCCCTCCTCCACCAGTCCTGTCTGCAAAGCGAAGGAAGTGTGGATGTCTGTACTTCTGTTCGAGTTTGTGCTGGAGGTTCGGTAGGACTACCGCAGGCTGCGTAGGATACGCAGGTCCAGCCAGACGTATTGACATATGTAGCCACACAATCTATAAAACCTCATAAACTTACCGCGAGAAGCTCCGAGAAGACCTGTGAGACGCACTGTCGGCTGCGCGGGTGCACCGAGACCTTGGCGGCGCGGCAGACGCCGCAGATCAGCAGCAGCGTCAGCAGCAGTGGGTGCCAGAGCCGCATCTGCTGTCTTCCCGCAGGGAGGCGCGGCCACCTCAAGCCATCGCAGCAGGCGCTGACATGTAACAGGCTTCTTAAACCGGTATGCCGCCGGATGCCAGGTCAATAAGAACTCCACAGCGTCCTTGAGCAAAGCCGCACAAAACCGTCTTGGTGAGACAGACAAGTCAGTAGCTCAACTCTCGCCAGGCTGTATTGTCGCTGCACTCGAACAACACCAAAACCAGACAGGTCCAGATCACTTGTGCAAACACACTGCGACTCCTGCTGCTCAATGCTGATTTTGACAGATGGCAGTGATGTCACAACCAGCAACGAAGTGAATGCCTGCGTCTGCGCAGGACTGCTACACTGGCGCAAGAGAGAGTCACTTCTTGTGCGTCATCAGCTGGAATATTGAAAGTCAGCACCCAGCTTCTCTGCTCAAGTTGCTTCGCATCAATACGAACGAGAGCGATTGACTTCAAAACATCGCATCCGAGAGACTCAAACGGCTTCAGCTCCAGATCTTGAAATGTTGTTGCGCCCGTACATTTGTACGGTGGTGGCTGAGCCTAAAACCTTAACAAGCACCACCAACTTGCCGCCGCTGCCACCTGTTGGCCGGCCGAAGGGCTGTTTGGGTACTTGAGCACACCACAGGCGGTGAGTGTGAAGGAAAGAATAAGGCGACAATGATGTGACGAGTGAGGCAAGTTGCGAAAAAGGGTTTGAAGCCGAATCTCGAGTGATATTGATATCGCACTGCACGCATTCACAAACGCAGCGCGCTGCGACGCCGACACAAAATTATACCGAATCAAGGCTGATCAAGTTTAAACATGCAGTCAAAACCAAGCAAATGAATGCCTTGCAATAATTCTCGACTACAAAACTCAAATTCGCGAGAGCTGTCTGGAAGTAAGCGCGGTCCTTAAGTTCCGACAACGTCCGGATCCTGGGCAGCGGCATCCGTCATGCTGGCGCCCAGCGTAAAATAAATACTCAAGTGCTAACGGCAATTGCTGCCGTCATTCCTGTCTACACTTATGTGCAACTGATACGCTGGCTAAGGTTTAGCTACATCATCTCACGCACTGCCCCGACTTGGTGAAGGTCGGCGGCAGATTGGCACTGTTGAACAGATTGCATTGTTCCCAGGCGACGCAGGCGTAGCGCACGCCCACGTGCCTGGTCACGCCTGGCGTTGCAGGTGACACAGTGCAGTCCTGACTCTCGACCACACTCCCAATAGCGTTCAAGAAGCGCTCAGGGAGAAAACCTTCCTGCTGCCGCAAGCGGCACCCACCTGCAGTTCGAAGCAGGAGACCGCCCGGCCGGCAACGGGGCGCACGTCGCCGACGGCGTTAGGGTTTTTGATCCCCAGCTTGAGCCCGCCGGCCCTGTTGCTGTACTGCACCGTCACGACGCCGGCCGACAGCGACGCAAACGCCGCCGTCGGCCTGGAAACCAGCGGCGGCCCGCGCCCGTACACGGTGTGCTTAACGGAAGCCGCTACCCTGCTTGCGACGTCCCACTGTGGGCGCAGCAGCACACAAATTTAGCATTCAGAAGGTCAGCATCCAGGGTCTCAGAACAAACGCCAGCGTCCAGGGTCTCAAGGCTGATTGTGGCAGAGAGCCTTGAGCTGTCTGGGGTGACATTGGGCGTGCAATGCCACGAATCGCGGGGGGCGCCGCAAAGCGGCCAGGGTTGGACCAGCCGCAGCTTGTACAGGCAGAGAACCTGAGGACTGTATACTGCTTGCTGCAAGATTGCCACCCACCTTGTTGCGGAAGTGTATGATGCCGGGCAGACCCAGGTCAAAAGGTGGTGGTAAGATCCGCATGTGGATCTGCTGAAGCGACCTGCATGCCGGACGCTACGGTTCTCAAACGCAATCATGGCCCGCCTGCACCTGCCGCTGCACATGGCCACACATCACGACAGCATGTTTAATGTCGAGGTTGTTGCCCTCCACTGGCAAATGAACGCAGGGCTGCTTTTGGTCCTGCGCACCTGCTGCTGAGCTTCCCGCACGACTGGCCAATCGATCACATTTTTCAGCGCTATCTGGGCCTTCTGAGTGTGCCTGCATGGTGCAGCACCGCTGAGGCTCACAAGCGGCTGTGCGGATTCAGCTCAACAGCCAGCTTCGAGAATGTCATGCCTCATGCCAGGCAGAAGTACTGGATCTTGAACACTTGCGAGTTGTTAAAATGAGACGCGCAGCGAGCGCACGGCAGCATCGCACATGACCGACTGCGCATCCTTTGTGTGGGCATGGTAGCAACTGCTATGTTGCCTCTGCGGGTGGGTGCACCTCACCGTTGCGCTGTCGCCACGTGATTACCATTTTGTCAGACGTAGAAGCCACCTGGCACGCTGTTCCCAACCAACCCGCCAGCTGCCATGTCGCGCGCCCAGCTGTATGCGGTCTGCAGTGTTCTGTTGGGCCACATTCCCGTCAAGTGACTTTTGCTCTTGCTAGCTGCTGCACTGAGCCCCTGCATGTTCGGCTGCGCGATGGCCGGCCGTTGAAGCAATTAATCCAAACCCGCCGCTGCGGCACCGATCTGGAGTTGAGGGGGTGTATTGGCAACCAATACAAAGCTCCGAGCGGCATGTTTGTGGCGGGGGACCGTTCACGGGCCGGCTGCGGGGCCTGCATCTTGGCCCTGCTGTGGTCGGTGCAACCGGCAGTGGCGGCCGCACCGTTTCCTGACGCCGGTCCTGGCATCACACAGGTGGGAAGGGCTCGTCGTTTTCGACCTGCATTCACGCGTTGGACTTGTGCTCCATGCGCAGCGCCATGATCACATGCATGCAGGCCTCTATTTCATCAGTCATGAAGGGGACAGTCGTCGCGGAGCACAAAGGCAGGATCGAGTCTGGTAATACGAACCCGTGTTTGGATCAGGATCTGCTGCTTTGCACAGGACGCGCTGTCTGGATGGGAAGGCCACAGCACCCAGCGAGTTGGCCCACTGCACACATCCCACCGGCAGCTGCTGCAGGATGGTTCCCTTGGCTGCGAGCCAGGGTTCTTCCTGCCATCCTCCGGCTGCCAGCAGTGCGCGGACGGCAGGAGCCTGCCTAACAACTTCGGCATCTGCCCAGGTCAGGCATGGCGCAGCCCGGCTGTCAATCTGATGTGTGTGCGCCGCTGTCTCACCATGCAGCTGATGCCCTGCAACCCCACTGTACCAGCTGTCCTGCTTTCTGGATCACCGATACACTGAACGGTAATTTGACATCAATATGCCGCCGCCGCAGCCGGTGTAAACTCGCGCACGGCTGCGACAGCCCCGAAGGGCATCCCCCAGCCGGACCAGCGGCCGTTTCTACACGGCCTCTTCTCCAACAGGATGGTGCTGGCGCGCAACCGGCGCGGGATAGTGTTTGGCTACGCCAGACCCGGCACCACCGTGACCGTGACGCTGCGGCGCCAGTCCTCCGGCTCGCAGGTGCGTGCCCATTGAAGCCCAATCTACCAGCGATCAGATGTCACTGTGCATAGTACCTGTATGACGCCTTGTCACAGCCTGCGCAGCTCATCTCAATCGTTGCTAACCAACCAGCACGCACGTCTGAGCGCCGCCCGCCCGCCGCAGATCAAGCGGGTGACGGGCGTCGCGAACAGCGCCGGCCGCTGGAGCGTGCGCCTTGGGTTGCTGGGCAGTGGCCTGGTGAGCAGCGGCCCGTTTACGCTGACGGCGTCGCGGCCGGGGTACAGCATGACGCGATCTGACGTGCTCGTCGGCGAGGTAAGCATATCACACGAGTGGAGAGCAAACGCTTGCAGCAAATTGCATCATGAAGCAAACGCATGGGTAACGAGCGACCAACATGCATGGCGCTGGGGAGCAGCCACGGCAGCCAGCTGGCAGCGGGCGGTGTCGTCAGATTGCCGGCCTGGCTGCCTGCTGCTGGTAGGGCATCAGCGTTCACGACACTCCACATTCCTCCATCCTTCTGCACATGCAGGTGTGGCTGGTCAGCGGCCAGTCTAACATGGCATTCGCGCTGGGTGACGTCATCACTGGCAGCGCCACCTTCAGGGCGCGCGCGCAGAGCGAGCTGACGGCCGCCACAGACATGAAGATCCGCACCTTCCAGGTATGTACCCAATGCAGTCTGTTGGACCGAAGGTGCACAGGTGCTGCCGGGAGGGATACGAATGAGCGTTTCAAAGGTCTTGGCGCGGCTGCAGGGTGTTTCTCTGTGCCAACTTGTTCTCTGCATTCTCCACACGAGCTGTCTGCCCGTAGCCTGCGCATGCAGCGGGGAGGAACAGTCCACTGCAGCACAGCAAGATGCACCGGGTTGCTGCTGCTGACTGCTGCTGGCCGCCTGCTGATCGGCAGCCGCTCCCGCGATGTGCAGGTGCCGCGCAATTTCAGCACACTGGCGCAGACCAACGTGTACGGCTCCTGGAACGTTTCATCCCCCGCCACCGTCGAGCGCTTCTCCGCCATCGGCTACCTGCTGGCCAAGCAGCTGCGCTCGAAGCTCAACGTGCGCGCTTGCTCCTCAGCGGCAATCTGGGTTTGAGTCTGTGCGCTGCTGAGGGCGGGAACGCAAGAGAGTATGGCTGACAGCCTGTAGCTCTGTGTACTCGGCAACACCTCGGGGGGCCAACACACATTCGAATGGCGTGTGTGTGCTTGACGACAGTGGCTGCCGTTACCTCATCGTGCGGCGCCTGTTGAAGCCGGCAGCTCATTGAAATCCTGCAGGTGCCGATCGGCATCCTGGAGAGCGACTTTGGCGGCACCTCAATCACATCGTGGCTGCCGCCGGAGACGATCCAGCAGATCGGCGGCGTCCCGGAGCAGGTGCGAATGCTGGTTGCCTTCAGGGTTTTGTTCCAAGGGTCGTGTCGGATACAGTGGGGCGAAAGAATCACCCGCTGCCCTGTTCTGCACGCTGCGTCCGCCAACTTGTACTGACGAGACGAGTTTTTGCTTCTGCAGGAGACAGACCCCACCCAGAACCTGTACAACGGAATGATCAGCAACCTGGGCAGGGTGCGCGCCCTGAGATGCCTCGCTGTGCATGTTCCTGCCGTGCTGTTCAGCATGTGATTTTGGTCATCAGCCGGGCGGATGCATTACTGATGCGCGGCAGCTTGGTCGTCAGGTGTCGAGATAGTGATCTCGTGTGTCGCACAGGACTTTGGCGGCTTTGACATCAACGGTGCCGTCTGGTGGGTTGAGCCGCTGCCGCATGCACGTTTCTGCACAGTGTCATACTGCTGCCACTCACACCTGCCACGACATGCTGGACAGCAGATGAATTTTATCAAAGGTTTCATCATGCTGATTGCTGTCCCAGGTACCAAGGGGAGTCGGACGGCGGGCTGACGGCCAGCAACCCGCTGTTCGAGCTCTACCAGGTGCCGACACCATGACACCAAGATCTTCTAAATTGAAGAACCTTAACACAATTCACACGAGTCGTCAACGCCTCTTGGCACTTATGACCCTGTGACCTCCCTGTGCTACAAGCCGTCCCACAGCGGGACTCTCACCTCCATGGCCTGATTCTCTGCCGGGCATCATCAATGAGTGACAGCGACTTACGGCTCACACTTCAGACTCTGACTTCTGAATCTGATATGAACATGGATGTGAACATGCAAATGAAAACAACATGAACATGAATGTGAAAATCAACCTGAATGCGAACTCCAGATCATGACAGATCATGACCTGAGCATGCCTCAGGATTCCGCAGGGGCTGCTGGAGGCGCTGCCGTCCACGTGCCGGACCACCTTTGGTGATCCACCTTTGGCGATGCCACTTATATCATTATATCATGACTATGAACTCCAACATGTTTCTGTGGACATTCCGCAGGGGCTGCTGGAGGCGCTGCTGTCCACCTGGAGGACCACCTTCGGCTTCCCGGCGATGCCGTTTGTCATTGTGCAGCTGGCGGCCTACATCCCGCGCTACGCCTCCAGGTCGCAGCCCTTCCGGTCCAACCTCAACCACTGGCCATACGTGCGCGAGGCCCAGCGTCAGGCGCGCTTCCTGCATTCGCGGCACACCCTTTCACGGAAACGCTACACCTAACAACCCGTGGGGATCTCGACGGTGCAAAGCAGCCTGCCTGCGTGGATGTTTGGCGCAGCATGGCGCTGCTGGTGCCGCTGCTGCCGTGGCCCACCATGAGCCAGGACGTGGGCTCTCTGCCGCCGACAGCGACGCGACCGCTGCATGGTGCATCCGCCTGACAGCTGCGCGCTGGCCCAGCTAAGCGATAAGAAATGTAATCAGCAAGAACTACACCTCAAACCCCAAGCGGTGGCTGTTGTCCCGCCATAGTGAATGTCAGGTATTTCTTTCATCCGCTGCAGGTGGCGCTTAGAGACGGCAATGCCTACCTTGCGACGGCAGTGGACCTGGGGAATGATCACGTAAGTCACTGAGGAAGCAGATATGTTCCGCCAGATGCTGATGTGAAGCCAAGGCGGCCTTCAGCGCTCGATGTTGTCGACGCCCAGCGAGGTGCATGCTAGCTTGATACAGTTGAAGCGCATGGCAGAGCCATCTCGGTGCTGAGTTCTCATGTATTCGTGGGAGGCAGTTCTGGCAAGACCCGCCAACAGGTGGTCCGCCTGCCCAACATATAACAGAGCTAATGTGCATCGGCAGATCGTCCACCCGCCCAACAAGTGGGACGTGGCGCTGCGGGTGGCGCGCCAGCTGTCGCACAATGTGTACGGCCTCAGCGACATGCAGGGCGGCCCCACCTACCGCGCCGCCACCAGGTGCAGACATCACACAAAATGTAGTTCTGTGCATTAGATGTCTGTCAATGTTCTTGTTTAGCCCTTGTTGCTAATTTGCTGCGGCAGAGAGCTTTGTGCTAGGCAACATGCCTCCAGCAAGTGCTCTGACCACCGAGGCAGCTAGTTTTGTTGCGGCACCCGGCTGGTGCAGTGCGCCCTGCACCCTTGCGCCTTGCAGCGGTCAGGCACCTTTTTTTAGATGTGTTTCTGCTACAAGTGACTCTGCCCCTCGTGTGCAGGAATGCGGACGGAACCGTGACGCTTGGCTTCAACGATATCAGCTCCAAGCTCGTGCTCGGCGTGAAGTCCAACACGACGGTGACGACGTTGACCCGGGTGTCGGGTGCGCCACCTGTGTCTCCTCTCTGCTCTTTAGGTTTTGATCTTGTTGCCTTGATCACATCTCCAGAAGCTGCGTTGCGTCCAATCGAGATGACTGTGAACAGCTGGGCCTGGCCACATATCCCGGGGCACTTGCTTTCAATGCAGCAGCACTTCACACACCACTGGGCGCGACAGGTTCTCAAAGCTGAACTGGTCAGTGCTGCTGCCTTTCGGCTCAGCGTGTGCTGTCGATCTATTGCTTGCAGCCCGAGTTGACGCTTCGGTGTCAGACCACGTGCACCTTGCATCACACCGGCATGTCGCGTTTATGCAAAGCTTTGGTGCCGATGCGCAGGCACCGCTGCAACCTGCTTCCAGTTGCAGGACCAGTATGGCGCCTGGCGCAACGCAACGGCCGCGCTGCTGGACAACGGCGTGCACGTCAAGGTTCGATGTTTACACGACTGCAATTATAGCTTCTACCCTGCTGTCAGCCAGAGGCACTTGGATTGCACAAATGGAAACCGCTCAATCCCAAGAGTCGAAGCACAGCATGAGCAGAATCAAAAGGGCCCTTTATGCAATCTGCCTTTTTGCACAGGTTGGGCCGGTGGCGGGCGTGCCAACGGCGGCCGCGATACGCTACGCCTGGTTCGACGGCTGGCCCGGCTGCAACGTGTACAACAGCGTGCAGCTGCCGCTGGTGCCGTTCAACCAGACGCTCGGCTGACGGCCGCAGCCGGCATAATGGCGGTCGTTGGCGTGGCGGCGGTGCAGAGTGTCGCTCCGGCCGCCGGCTGCCGCAACAGCGTACGGCTGCCGCTGGTGTTGTTCAACCAGACGCTCGGGCGACCGCCTTGGCTAGTGTGACGCCCGAAGCCCGCGCGACAGCGGCGCAACAAGCTCGCAGATGCAGCGAGGGCCGCTGCGGTGGCAGCGGCAGCGGCGGCGGCGGCGCAGAGTGCTTGCAGCCTCAGCGGAGGCAGCGGCGGCGGCGGCAGCAGCAGAGGCACTTCCCAGGCGCGCAGGTGCCGCTGGTGTCGTTCAACCAGACCCTAGTGTGACACGCCTCGCCGCAGTGCATTTCCGTGACCCGCCCGCACAGTGGGATTTCTTCTCCACAGTCGGCTGGGTTGAGATCCAGACTTCGCCCTGCCGTCTGCTGGCCAGTGTGGCAGCGGTGCAGAGCAGCACAGCAGCCTGCGCCCGCCGAAGTAGCATCGCGGCACGGCAGCTGTGGCAACAATTTCCGGGGCGGCAGCGAGTGATGAACGGATGGATTGGCAAGAACTCAGCATCCGTTCTGCGGAGGCAAAGAGGATGCATCAGACGAGCTTTGCGCTGCGGCGGCACATTGCCGCCGCTGGTGGATCTGTTGGGAAAATTTCGTTGCCCAATGCTTTATGGGTAGCGCCGCATTTGATGCACCGCATTGATTCATACTTTGACCTCCGGCGAGATTAAAATGACATTGATCGGCACACTGAGTAGTCAGCAGAGGTACAGGTAGTGAGAACAACGGGACTCTTTTTTGCCATCATGTGTAAACACAACGGTGTTATCATTATGGTTGTTTCCGCCGCCACACATCAGAGAACACTCATTCAAATTGCAGATGCTCAATCAGGTATTAGCAAGCTGTCTCGGCATGATCCCCAACTCGACGCACTTCAAACTCCCTCAGCGCTCTTGAACGGGCAGCGCAGGATTTAGAGTTCACTAGTGCAGCCAGCGCGGGGGTCAGGTCTGGCAGTACTCTTCAGGGCTTCAGCACGAAGACGTTGTTCATCATGCTCTGGAAGTCGTCGGAGATGTCCTCAAAGCCGCGGAAGCCGGAAGCGGCAGCCAGCTCCCGCGCCTGCTTCTCCTGATGAGGCAACAGCGCAGTCCCATAGTTGAGGTCATGCACATTGATGCAAAATGCACATAGATGCTTTATCCAGCAAATAAACACAAGTTCGCCGCAGTGTTGCACTGATGCCAAACCGCCCGTGTTAGCACAAAGCTGCCGCCCAGATGCTGTAGGAGTCACTCCAGAAATCTGCCACATCCGAGTTACCTGGAAGCCGAGCGTCCCAAAGCCCAGGGCGCCCTCCTCCGACATGCCTGCGTGCATGGAAGATGTTGGGACAGGCAGTATCACGCAGCCAGGGACATCAAACAGCATGCCGCAATATTGCAATATTGCAGATTAATCTGCATCAGCGGCCGAAACTGTCACATGATAGCCGCTGGTCGGCTGGCAACATGCCTGCAGGCAAGTTCAATTGCGCCATGCTTGCACTCTGCGACTCAGCATAGCAAGCCAATCCTCTGACGATAGATCACCATGAGTTGCCATGAAATCGTCAAAACTTTTATTGTGCACGACACTCACCTGACGGCAGGCAGTGGCTGGAGAAAGCAGTAGGACATGACGCTGTGGTACAATGCCTCAGTTAAGCCGTTATCTGTGGTTGTGTTGAAACCTCCACGAGTGTCACTCTGCAAAACGCACCCGACGGCAGGCAGCAGTGGCAGGAGAAGCCGTAGAGCATGGCACTTTGGTCCGGCGCCTCGGCAATGTTCTCCGCCGGCGTCGGCTTGCCGCGCGGGTCGTTGATGATGTAGCAGCCGCTGTCCTTCAGCGCCTGCGCATTCATTCGAAATTGTGCAAGCAGATCTCACAGAATTGGCCCTTGTGGCCCTGACAATCAGTGCACCGTGCTTCTGGCGGCTGCGCTGCAGCAGACATGCGATGTGACATGCTTGAGATTTAGCGCTGCATTAGCATTGTGGGAACGCCTGCAAAAGCCAATGCAGCTAGGCATGCTCAACTGCACTTGGTGAAAGTCAACATGAAAAGACATAATGATACAATTCGCGGTTCGCATCAGGCGCACCTTGCGGACCTGTGGCAGGACCTTGTCCGGCCGGGCCATGTCATGCACCTGCGCAGGACGTGCTTGGAGCTCTAGGTGTCCACCCAAGAGCCAAAGGGTGTTTTTTCCATGTCGCTTTCGACGAGAGTGATGTCGAGACTGCGCAAGCCACCTCAGGTATCCTCCTGTCGCACCGCATCCATTGTGATGACAACATCATAGGTGGGCGCATCGGGCAGGCCCTGTCCCGCCTCCAGCGGGTTACAGAAGCTGATATCCAGGCCCTCGTACTCCGCCTGCTGCTTCCTGCGGCAGGTGCAAAACCGGTAAGAAGTTAAACGCGGTAAGCTGGTACAAACCTGCTGACTACGGTCAAAAGGTAGTCCAGGCCTCAGCAATGGACATGCATCGAGACATGCATATCCCGCTGCGGCTGAAAGATGCATAACAGCCTGACGAGCGTGGAACGCACGGCGTTCGTGACCACGACCGCCTTCCTCACCACACGCAGGCAGTGCAGACGTCTGCAGACCCGCTGTCGACAGCGGGTGTATCGCGCGTCGTCAGCAGAGATGCAAAGGACACACCGCGCATTGGCCATGTCCAGCGCCTTTCTGCTGATGTCGTAGCCTACGTACTTGCCCTTGGGGAACGCCTTGGCCAGTGTGAAGATGACCTCACCCGCCCTGCGCAGAGGCAGGAAACGTTTTATTTCACTTGCACGTCTTTCAGTCCATGGACTGAAATGGCCACATGCCTGCAGGTAAGAGTGGTTCAAATCAAAGCCGAGGACGCCAGCTGCAGTTCATATGAATGACACGCTATTTCAGACGCCCGCCCCCGCTGTGTGACGGCCTGCTTCACTGCTGCGCTGCATTGCCAGGCAGTGGGAGACGTCGTTCACAGGATTGTGTCGTAGAGTTTTGAGCGCCTCGGCGCACCCGCAGCCAACATCGGCGACGGTAGCGCCGTCCTCCAGCTGCTCCCCCAGCCCGGGCATCGCGCGCAGGCGGTCGGCCAGGAAGTGGCGCACCCATACGCCCAGCGTCCTGCAAATAGTCAAATATGAAACATCAAAGCGTCCTTTACATACCCACGGCTGCACAGCATGTTGCAGCCATCAGCCATACAACCGTGCTCTGCACCGCTCGCAGTGCTTCTGCGTCGACCTGTCAATCGCGCCTCTCCTGCCAGATTGCAGCAGGACGTGGCGGTGCGAGATGTGCGCTGATCATCTCGCACCAAATGTCCTTTGATCAAGCTCCAGACGGACCGCTGCACGCCAGACCGCTGCACTGCTGACAATCAGCCATCACAGAGGAGATGACCAAGACACATCAAGGTGGAAAATCATGCCGGCAGGTCGCGCAGACAAAGGACTCGTCGCCCATGCCGTCGTAGTTGAAGCCCTTGCCGGTGCGGAACGCCTCCAGAAGCTTGCCGTTGCTGGCCATGACCTCGGGCACCATGGTGAAGAACCCTGCGCGGGCAGCATCGTCAAATTTATGCACACCATCAAGACAGCCAGAAGTGTACGATCTGCCAGCTGTTCCACCAGGTTGAGCAGGTCAAATTTGATGTGCCGCCGCGCACGGGTTTGACGGCTTTGAGTTTTACACCCTATAAACCTGATAAAAACCCCTAAAAAATGTGTTGCGCGCTGGTACGGTTGGGCATTGCTAGTGCAGTGACAGGCTGCATGTGCGCATAGATTTCATAAGGAAAGATGCAGCAGATATCGCTTCGCAACATCCCAAGAATATGCGCGGCTCACCGCCCATGAAGAATGGCGACGCGTCGGGGCCGTGCTCGTTGGCCAGCAGATCCTGCTGTGCGTCGTTCAGCCAGAAGGCGTCCGCCTCCTTGTTTGTGGACACAGTCCCAGCGCACGCCTGCATCCGGCACATGGTGACACCGAGGCTGGATGCCTGATGCGGTGCACGCAGGCGACAGTGTGAGCTGCGTCACGTAGGCACTGTGCGATGCCCCAGGTGCCCGTTCCCGGAGCCATGAGAAGAATCTACACTTGCCGACTTCGCATGCAAATAGCCACGGACACTCTTTCTCGTCCCCCCAATTGACTGCGTGCCTGCTGGTAGAGCCATTCCAGAACGAAGCGGTGGCTCAGGCCGCAGGTCTCGGCGATGTTCGAGCTGGAGGCTTTGCCCAGCTGCTTCATCTTGCCGAAAATGCCCAATTTGTCTCCCAATCCCACGAGGCTGCTGGTCATCGCGCCGGACAGGTAGCCGAACAGCTTCTGCTGCAGCAGCTCCGTCTCTGATGGCAGCGGTGTCTCTTGTGCAGCTGCCACGTCGGGCGCTGCGGCCGTAGGTGCCTCTGTCACGGCTGCCATCGCTGCGATTCCTGCTACGACAGGTGAATTTGCACCGCGATGGGCGCTGTATCGGGCGGCACCCGAGTCAGATGAGCTTCAGATTGCTTGAGGATGTTTTGGAAGCAACGAGGCTGCTTGCTTGCGGCTCTGCTGCACGCCCGGTGGTTTTGCTCCGGAACCACACTGGGACGAATCAACCCATTTGGTGATTCTGACACATGACGAGAGATCAAGGGTTGCAACGTCATATCGCCAGGCGAGGCAATTTAGCTACGGCTCATAAGCAACTGTTGTCAGGCTCTCGATGTGGCCTTTATGCAGCGATCTATCACTCATGTATGCGCATTGCGCTGCGCTGCCCGCCAAGACGCCGACACAGAACATGTAATTGTGAGAACAGTGACGTCCGGCGGCAGAAGAATGAGCCCTCCGAGATTACACTTGCATTGCTGCGATAGTCAGGGCGTCAGGCGGAACACATTGTTCATCGGCGACTCGAACGTGGTGATCGTCTCAAAGCCGCTAAACCCTGTGGCGGCGGCGAGCTCGCGCGCCTGCTTCTCCTGCAACACAGAGCATGCAATACCATATTAATATTTGGTTGTGTGCGTTGAGCGACACCAGAATTACAGTTTGTGCGTTAGTTTCATGAATATGCACAGCGTACATGTGCTCATGCCAGTCACATCAATACGCCATTGCTGGACATCATGGGCACTGTCTGAGCTTTACCTGGAACCCGAGGGCGCCGTAACCCAAGCCGCCCTCCTCGGACAGGCCTGCAGACACACACAGCGCCACAGGGCTGAGTCCAAGTCGGAAGGGGCAAACAAATTTCGGCGGGGCCTCCCCTACAGCATCCGGCAACAGCCGCTCGTGTTCCTACATAGTATTCTCGCCCAAGGCCCGAAGAAACCGTCCCGCCTGAGGACAGGCTTGCGTGGCAGGAGAAGCCGCAGTAGAGCGCCGCGCTGTCGGCGTCCTCAGAGTACATCGAAAACATTTCGAATGCAATACCGAATACATCTCGCCTGAGGGCAGGCACGCGTGGCAGGAGAAGCCATAGTAGAGCGCCGCGCTGTCGGCGTTCTCGGCGATGTTCTCCGCCGGCGTCGGCTTGCCGCGCGGGTCGTTGATGATGTAGGATCCCGTCTCCTTCAGCGACTGCGGAGACACACGGGGACACCTACGTTGGTGATTGCGATCTGGCAGGCAGTTGGCAGAGAGCATTCAAGAGCGTGAAAAAATGGAGTAGCAGAACGAGAAGTAGATGAAGGTATATGCAGCAATCGGCATCAGGCGTACCTTGCGGACCAGCGGCAGCACCTTATCCGGCCGGGCCATATCATGCACAGCATCCATGGTGATCACGAGCTCGTATGTGGGCGCGTCGGGCAGGCCCTGCCCCGCCTCCAGCGGGTTGCGGAAGCTGATGTCCAGGCCCTCATGCCCTGCCTCCTGCTTCCTGCAGCAACATGTTCACAGCACCTGAGACCGTTGCAGCGGCAAGTCGCCACCGCAGGCGCCGTGAGCACAACCGCAGTTCCTGTGGCACAAGGCCAAGCAACGTTTTTGGTCTCGCCAAGGGCTTTGTTGCAGTGTGGCGTGGCGTTCCCCACTGCAGTGGCTCTTCAACGCAGTGGACATCCTCACCGGGCATGTGCAAGGCCGAGGGACTTTGCGCTGATGTCGTAGCCATGGTACCTGCCCTTCGGGTATGCCTTTGCCAGCGTGAACAGCAGCTCGCCGGCCCTGCGCGGCACGGCACACAAGTTGAAAGCACACTTCCAACGAAGACTGGCATGGCGGGCTGTTGCCATGCTGGTTGATGCGCAGGGCACCGGTGTCGGGCTTGGGATAACTGCGTGTCCTTTGCAGGCTGTGCCGCAGCATCGGACAATCCACAGCAGAAACTGATGGGAAGACTGCTGCATGATGAAACTGACGCCTACCCGCAGCCGACGTCGGCGACGGTGATGCCGGCCTCCAGCTGCGCCGTCAGCCCCGGCAGCGTGTCCAGGCGCTTAACCAGAAAGTGGCGCACCCACACGCCCAGCGACCTGCGCAGCGTTCAGTCTGTTTCCTCCCTTGCATCCGTGCCATTGGAGTTTTATGTGAGCTACCTGGCACCTGCTCGACACTGTGCGTCCTTTGACTGCTGACAGGGTGACTGCTGCCAGCGTCACAACGTTAGTTAGTGGCGCAACGCAACATCCTTGTGGCAGCCTTTCTGCATGGCGCCCAAGGGGCAAACGCGCTGCAAACAAGGCGAGCGTCCAGGCCGACGTTGTCTACAATGCGCACCTGCAGGTGGCGCAGGCGTTGGTGGTCCCCATGTCGTCATACCTGCACAGAACCAGGAGCATCTTCCAACATTCAGGCAGGGCTATTTAAATGTTCGACATGGTCATGGAGTCCGGAGACGCCAGCATGCGAGCTGCAGTGGGCATGCGCAGTCCGATGCGCGCTGCAGAGAATGCGGCAAGTTGCGCACGTGAAGCCCTTGCCGGTGCGGAATGCCTCCAGCATCTGGCCGTGGGTGCCCATCAGCTCCGGCACGTGCTGGAAGAGGCCTGCGCCAGCGATGTGTCATCACCTCTCTTACAAGGATCTTGCAGCAGACAGGTCCGAGGCTTGGACCTTCATGCCATCAATGCATGACATGGTGAGATGCGACAGGCAGGCTTTGAGACGGCGTTAGAGCGCTGTCATTGCAATGTGTGTGTCAGCGCTCTGCGCTTGAAACTTCCTCAAGCCTTGATGAGGCAGCCGCGGCAGCAGAAGGCTTTTTTGGGGGGTATGTTCCAGGAGTGTTTCCGCAGCGCACCGCCCATGAAGAGCGGCGAGGCTTCCGGGCCGTCCTCGTTGGCCAGCACCGCAGCCTGCGCCTCGTTCAGCCAGAAGGCACTGGCGTCCGCGTCGGTCGACACCGTGCCGGCGCACGCCTGCATGGCAGAGGTGAGAGCCGCCTGGTGCGCTCAGATGCCGCGGCAGTGACACACGGCGCAACGGAAAATCTGCCAGATGCCAGCCAAAAAAAATACTTTGTTTGTCTGCTGCACACCTGCTGATAGCACCATTCTCTGCAGAAGCGTTCATCGAGCTTGCACACCTCCGCCAGCTGCGCGCTGGACGCCTTGCCGAGCACCCTCAGCCGCTTGAACAGCCCCAGCGTGTCGCCCAGAGCTATCAGGCTGGACGTCATGGCGCCGCTAAGACACCCAAACAGCTTCTGCTGCAGCAGCTCCGCCTCCGACTTCTCTGCCTGCGTCTTTGCTGCCATTTTGATTTCTGAAACCTTGCCCAGAGCCGGGTATCCTCAGCGCCCACAGTGGTCACCAGTGGTTCGGGATGCGGTGCACAAGCTCAAACGAATGCTGTAACGAATTGGATGTGAAGATGACACGGCGTCACAGATGTGCCTGATCAGCGTGATGTGAGTTGGCAATGCTCAATGGCGTCGGCACAGGATGCGTGCTGTCAGCGAGCAACGTGTTGTAGGTGTAAGTGTTCCGAAACTATCAGAGCCAGCGGAACTCGAGCAATTTCTGCAGAGGTGGGTTGGTCGAGCCGAGTAATGTCGGGGGGAATGTGTCGGAAGTATTGCAGTCCCCGCCATGTGAGTCGCCTGCTGCAACGCAGCGCGCATGCACAGCACATTGCAAGCTAGGCAAGAGGTGATTGTGCGCTTGCATGTGGGTGCTGTAGCCGCCGGATTGGCTTAGCGCGCGCGACTTTGCGATTTTGGCAAGCACAGATCATGCGTTCAAAACATTGATCAGAACAGTCAGCACAGATCCGGTCGGCCAAGAGCCTGAAACTGGCATTTGTGACCATCACAATTGATTGCATCAGCGCCTAGCATCAGTGCAACGATTCATAAACGAGGACGCGAGAGTCACCGGTGTCCCAGTCAGCTTGTTTTTGCTGCGGCCCATTCATAGACACCGAAATGGTTGCATGCGGTATCTGACCGCAGCTGTGCTGGCATCAGGCAGTATCAGCACCATGCGTATGCCGCCGTGGGCACCAGCCCCCCATGGCTCCATGCAGTTTGAGCTGCCCGCTAGCAGCGACAGCTGCAAGGGCGGCGTTGGCGTCAGCAGCCTTTTCGTGACGTCAGCGCGAAGCCGCAGGGCCTGGAGCGGCGCCAGCACGGGCGGCGGCGACTCGAGGCCCGCCGCCGCGCCGTGCCGCTTCGCATCCATATCGTTGGGCTCATGGCGGGAGCGCCTGCCAAAGCTCAAAGAGCGGGGGCCGACGTATAATCCCTGGGACGTCGGCAGCATCGATGCGCCGCGTGGCATTCGACGGCAGGGCGCTCAGGCCGCAGCGGCAGCCGCGGAAACGCCAGCACCAGCGCCGGCAGCTGCCGGCCAATCTACCTCAGCTGCCGCATCACATGCGCCGCCGCAGCAGCCGGCCAACGCGCAGGCTGCCGAGCCGCAGCAGCGGCAGGGCGCAGCTCCACAGGCAGGCGCCGCCCCACCGCCCGCATCCGGTGAAGCCAGTGGCGCCAGGCCCGCCGGCGGCCGGCAGCAGCGGCAGCGCCTACGCGACGATGGCAACAAGCCCAAGGGCCTGCCGCAGTGGCTTGCGGTAAGCTCTTTCTGTCAAACATGTAATTCGGTTGTTCGATCAAGGACTACACAATGGTGATTTGCCCTGCCCTATCTGCAATGTTCCCGAGTCTGCTCTTCGTTGACTGACAGGAGCGGCTGCCGCGGCTGCCGGGCGGCCCGGAGCTGCGCAACAGCCTGCCGCTGTGGCTGGTGCTGTCGCCGCCAGGCGCGCCCGACAAGCGGCGCCTCATGACGGTGCAGGACTTCTTCAAGTACGCCGAGGACGAGGGTGCGCCGCAGACGCTGAACCCGGATGACATTGAGACATAACGTAATTGGACAGCTTGTCGAGCCAGAGGAGGGTGCAAGCACGAGCGGCACCACCCACGAATTCAGGCCTCGCTGCACTTGAGTTTCCCAATCCAGCCTGTCTTCCTGGCGTGTGCTGCCATGGCGGGCGCTGCCGTCATTGTGCCGTTGTCCAGATACTCGACCGGCTGTCGTCATCACAAGATCTTGCTGTCCAGAGCCGTGGCCATCACGCAGGGCAGCCACCTGTCCCGCATGCCGCTGCTTTTCACAGAGCTGGACCGGGACAGCAACGGCCGCGTGGGCACGGACGATGTCATGGCGGACTCGAGCGCAGAATAACAACCTTTCATCATGATGAATTCCTTGCAGGCAAAGGTTTCTTCACGGAGCTGGACCGAGACGGCGACGGCCGCGTGGGCACGGACGACGTGAAAGCGGCGCTGCGGGCGCGCAACCTGCCGGAGCGCCTCGCGAATGACTTCATCCGCGAGGCGCGCGGCGGCCGCTGGTGGTCCCACTCCATCGGGTGAGTTTTGTGGTGCTCCTCTGCACGCCGAAGATCAAATACCTGCAGCGGGGTCATCTGAAACCTGCCAGCTCAACGACTTCGTCCGCGCGGCGCGGCGCGGCCGCTGGTGGTCCCACTCTATCGAGTTGGCTGTTGATTGCTTCCCTAGTGCACCAGCCACCAGCCAGAAACTCAGATGACCTGCAGCAGCTCTGTCTGGCGCCTTGCAGTGAGCCCGGCAGACATTGTCATGTGCGACGCTCGTGGCAGCCGCTGATGGTCCCACTCTCATTGGGTTAACACGCCCCGCCCATTGAGCGCTGCTTTGACTACACCTTGCGCCTTGACGACTTCACATACCTGCAACGAGGCCATCCGCCTGACACTTCCGCACAGGCGGATGGCAGCTAGCATGCCATAAAGTCGTCAACATGCACCACCTGGCAGCAGTGCGCATCTCCCAGCCGCTGGCGTGCTGGGCTAGGAGGGCTGGAGCAGGCGGTGAGCGGCGCATTGTCTGAGATTCGTGACAGGGTGTGCGATGTTGCCATGGTACCCTGAAACAGCAGTAAGTCGAGTTTCGCCTGTGGCGCGCCGGCAGGTGGTGGGACTGCCAGGCGGTGGTGGAGGAGCGGGACCCGTAGATGCTGATAGATACAACACGAGAAGTCTAGCGTCACATCAAGTTCAGCAAGGTCTTACATATAATGGATGGTGCGTCCGCAGGTGGGAGGACTTCCAGGCGATGGTGGAGGAACGGGAGCCGAAGATGCTGCGCGCATTCACGGCAATGCAGGTTGACGCCTCCGGCCAGCTGAAGACCGGCCAGATCCAGAGTGAGCGAACTGCTCACCCCTTGCCTGGCCGAAATCTTATCCAGAGCACATCTGTGCCTGAGAGCGTCGATTACATTCATGTTCAGTGTTCCTCGTGCGGCAGCTGCGACTACACATATCTGCCTAAATT
>JAABUM010000639.1_pt1 | contig 59088 bp, 61 predicted proteins | sample 5559161 | NCBI WGS metagenome assembly JAABUM01 (sample SAMN10711868, study PRJNA513369) | rock metagenome | isolation source: Antarctica rocks | place: Antarctica: Victoria Land, Siegfried Peak nord
GCGGTCAGCGGCAGCTCGAGCCGCATCCTGTAGGTCACGATGTCGCCGAACGCTGCATGCGCCGCTCCCACGACCGGCACGCCGTTGATCGCGAAGATCGAGGTCTTGAGCAGGCTGGTGGGCAGCGTCGGCTCCGCCACTGCGGGGTCGCTGCTGGCCAGCGCGCCCGCGACCGTGCCGCTGAACAGGGCGGTGTTGCGCAGCGGATCGCCCTGGCCCAGCACCCGGCCGAACGGGGGCGCCAGCACGGCCGCATACAGCGGCAGGATACGGCTGTGGAAAGTCACGGTAATTGTGATGTCGTCGGTGAGGCCGCCGGGCAGCCCGGCGGCCCGCAAGGTTGGGCCAAGGTCGAAGCTGATCGCCGTGGCCGCCGTCGCCATGCCCCGCACGCCCGACCAGCCCAGCAGCTCGCCGCTGAATAGCGTGAGCGACCCGCGGCGGATCAGCGCCTGTGGACGGAAGACCGTGTCCATACGCTGGCCGTCACCGAGGGTATCGAGCAGATGCAGGTCGCTGATGCCGCCCAGCCCGGTTCCGCTGATCGTCCACTCCAGGTTGCCGCCCGGCGCGAGCTGGTCAAGGACGGAGACGGACGTGCGGACGCCGCGCCCAATGGCGCCGGTCGAGGATTGCGTTACCATAGGTCCTTCTGCCAAGGGCAGTTCTAGCCCTGGACTGCAGGATGCGCGCTGATAGTTGCGGCTTAGTTAAACCCGGCTATGGTCGCCGCACTAAAACGACCGCCATAACTGAGGTGCCACCGATGTCGCACGCCGTGAACCGCCGCCTGGTCCTCGCCCGCCGTCCGGTAGGGGAGCCGCAAGAGGCCGATTTCCGCATGGAGCAGGAGGCGATGCCGACGCCTGGACCTGGCCAGGTGCTGCTGCGGACGATCTGGCTCTCGCTCGATCCCTACATGCGCGGACGGATGAGCGACGCGCCGTCCTACGTGCCGCCGGTGGCGATCGGCGCGGTGATGACGGGCGGCGCCATAAGCGAGGTCGTCGCGTCCCACGCCGAGGGTCTGCAGCCCGGCGATCTCGTGCAGGGCCTAACGGGATGGCAGAGCTACGCGGCCGTGGACGCGAAGCAGGTTCGGAAGCTGGAGCGCGGGACGCTGCCGGCGTCGACGGCGCTCGGGGTGCTGGGGATGCCGGGCATGACCGCCTATTGCGGCCTGCTGAACATCGGCCAGCCTAAGCCGGGCGAGACCGTCGTGGTCGCGGCGGCCAGCGGCCCCGTGGGATCGATGGTGGGCCAGATCGCCAAGCTGCGCGGGGCGCGTGCCGTCGGGATCGCCGGCGGCGAGGAGAAATGCGCCTATGTCCGTTCGCTCGGTTTCGAGGACTGCATCGACCATCACGCGCCGGACCTGCCCGAGCGTTTGGCGCAGGCGTGTCCCAAGGGGATCGACGTTTATTTTGAAAACGTCGGCGGCAAGGTGTGGGACGCGGTGTTCCCGCTGCTCAACACGTTCGCGCGCATTCCGGTGTGCGGCCTGATCTCGCACTATAATCAGACGGCACCGTCGACGGGGCCGGACCGGTCCGCGGGGCTGATGCGCGCCGTGCTGACGAAGCGGCTCACGATCCGCGGCTTTATCGTGTGGGACTTCGCCAGCCAGGAGGCCGAGTTCCTGCGCGAGGCCGGTGCGTGGGTCGCGGCGGGCGAGGTCAAATACCGGGAGGACATCGTGGAGGGCCTGGAGCACGCCCCCGCGGCGTTCATCGGCATGCTGAACGGCAAGAACTTCGGCAAGCTGGTAGTCCGGGTCGGACCGGACAACCTTTCGTAAAGGCAAGGCGGTTACAACGGAGACGTGAAGGGGCATCCGGTATTGAAGTGGGTGGCTAGGCAACAACATGTTGCAGTGCACCATTTTGTCCAGGAATGTCGTCATGAATTTTCCCCAAGCCTTGCAGGCGCTGCTGTCGAAGCGGTTCCGCGGCGCCCGTCCGGACCCGACGCCTGCTGAGGCGGCGGATGTGGCCCTCGATGACACCGCGCTGGCTGGCACGTCGTTTGTCGAGCAGGAGCCTGCGCTATCGCAGGAGCTGCATTTGACTACCCAGGACATCTCTGGATGGGCGGCAGGCGGGTCCAGCCTGTCTGATTAAGGGCGGTGCTTCAGCGTGAATAACCGCGTCCTGGCCAGTTTTAGGTCGGGTTGGATACGAGGCCGCACAGCAAGGTGACGCCGCGACGGTCGGCGAGGATCGCGGCGGCTTCTTGCCGGGTTAGCGAGATGGCGGCGGCGGCGAGGGTCGGCGCTTCTTCGAGCTTGGCCAGGCCCATGAGCAGCGCCGGGTCGAATGGTGCGCCGTGGGGCCGAGGCGGCGGCAGCATTGCGGTATGGGCGTCCAACAAACGTGCGTCCGACATCAGACGCTGGAACGCAGGAAGGTCGGCCGATTGCAGCTTGGCCTGCAGCGACTCGGCCTCGATCAGCACGGCGGGCGGCGCCTGCTCCTCGGGGATGCGCAGCAGCCCGGCCCGCCGCAGCGCCTGGCCGGGACCGCGGCCTGCCGTCCAGGCGGCCATGGGGATCGCGAGCGCCAAGCCCAGCACTACGGGCGACATCCATAGCAGCAGCGACGGCGACACCAGATACGACGCTAAGCCCAGCAACAGGCCGATCACCGTATGCGTCCGGTATTGGCGCGCGGTTTGCCTGAGCGGGATGGCGCCGTCGTCGCGCCGCTGCGGCTGCCAGCCGCCGTCGCGGCCGGCCAGGATGGAGACCACGGCGCCAGATTGCGTCAGCATCGCCACCGGCGCGATCAGCCCGGCCAGCACCGTCTCGATCAGCACGCCGGCCAGGGTTCGCAATGCGCCGCCAAAGCCGCGACGTTCCCGCGCGTGCAGCATCAGTGCGCAATAGGCCAGCAGCTTCGGCCCCAGCAACACGGCCATGGTGCCGATGAAGACCCATTTCGACCGGATCGGGTCCACCGCCGGCCAGAGCGGGAACAGCGAGGGGCCTGCCGGGAAGTAGTCCGGCAGCACGAACCGCGCCTGCAGCGAGATTAGGATGCCGGTGACCAGGAACAGCAGCCAGAGCGGCGCCGTGACATACGACCCGATGCCCATCGCGAGATGCAGCCGGCTTATGGGATGCAGGCCGCGCGCCAGGATGACGCCGATGTGCTGCAGGTTGCCCTGGCACCAGCGGCGGTCCCGCACGGCGATGTCGGCGAGCGAGGGCGGGCTTTCCTCATAGCTGCCCGGCAGACCCGGCTCCATGTGCACGGCCCAGCCGCCGCGTCGCAGCAGCGCCGCCTCGACGAAATCGTGGCTCATGATGTGTCCGCCGAACGGTTTTCGCCCGCGCAGGGTTGGCAATCCCGCGTGCGCCGCAAAGGCCGCCGTGCGGATCATGGCGTTGTGGCCCCAGTAGTTGCCCTCCGCCCCATGCCACCAGGCGATGCCGTGCGCGATCATCGGGCCATACACCCGGCCGGCAAACTGCTGCATGCGGGCGAACAGCGTCTCGCCCCCCACGATCACCGGCAGGGTCTGCACCAGGCCCACGCCCGGGTTGCGCTCGAGGATGCCGGCCAGGCGGATGATGGTCTCGCCCATCATGACGCTGTCGGCGTCGAGGATCAGGAAATGGGCATAGCCGCCGCCGAAGCGCCGCACCCAGTCGGCGATATTGCCGGCCTTGCGCTCGGTGTTCTTGGCCCGGCGGCGATAGAAGATGTTTCCGTGGCCCGCAGGGACGCCGGCCCGAGCGCCGTCGGTGCGGTCGCGCAAGGCAAGGAATGCGGCCTCCTCGGCGATCCAGACGTCGGGGTCGGTGGTGTCGCTGAGGATGAACAGGTCGAAGGCGGGCAGCGCGCTGAGCCGGGCGAGGTCGCCGTGGATGACCTGCAGCGCCGCCGCGACCCGGCCGGGCTGTTCGTTGTAGCACGGCATGAGCAGCGCGGTCCGCTCCGACAGCGTCGGCAGCGGTGAGCCCGGCGGGTCGAGCCGCCGCCCGCCACCCGCGACCATCGACACGAAGCCGCATACCGAGCTGACCAGCGCCAGCGCGATCCAGGCGAACAGCACGACGAACAGTGCCAGGATGACACCTTCCAGCAGCGTAAGCCCGCCGACGCCCAGCACGAGATACATCTGGTAGGCGGCCACCGCGATCACGGCAACGGCGCCGCCCAGCACGAGCGCACGCCGGGCTGCCATATGGCCCGGCGACGAAGCGGGCCGCAAATCGGCGCCGCGGGCGTGCAACGCCTGGGCGGGCATGGCGAGCGGAGCCTCGTCCGGCAGCGCGCGGAAAGGCTCTGGGGTCAGGCTGTCCAACGCAGGATCCATGTTTCGGTCAGCGGCGTGTCGCCTTGCAGGAGCTGGACGCGCAGTTCGGCAGCCTTCGCGTCCTCCGGCAGCAGCTCGAAGCCGATGCGCCAGCCGCCCTCCTCGGGATTGGGGTGCGCGACGGCATTCTGGATTTTGCCGCGATCCGTGCTGACCGCGAGGCGCGGCTGGGCGTCGGGGGCCAGGGTTTTCAGCGCGCCGCCCGCGGCGTCCAGCACGAACAGGCGTGCGCCTGCAGGTCCGGCGCCGCTGCGGCTGCTGGTGAACCGGGCCAGTGCACTCGTCGTCGGCGCATTGGACGCCCAGTGCAGGCGGTAGGTGAAGCTGTGCTCGCTTTTCGCCAGCAACGGCTGCTTGGGGCGCCAGAAGGCGACGATGTTGTCGTGCACCTCATCCTTGGTCGGGATTTCCACCAGCTGAATCACCCCCTCGCCCCAGTCACCGATCGGCTCGACCCATAGGCTTGGGCGCTTCTCGTAGCGGGCCTCCAGGTCCTCGAAGTCGCGCAGCGCCCGCGCGCGCTGCATCAGGCCGAAGCCGCGCGGGCTCGTGTCGACGAATTGGCTGACCTGGAGGGTCTGCGGGTTGGTGACGGGGCGCCATAGCTCCTCGCCGCGTCCGGTCAGCATCATCAGCCCGTCGCTGTCGTGCACCGCCCGGCGGTAGTCGTCCATGCCCCGATGGTCGAGGGCGTCGAACAGGAACATGCTGGTCATGGTGGCGATGCCGGGCTGGGCGATGTCCTCGCGCGGGAACAGCGTCAGCTCGACGTCGAACACCGTGTCGTCGCCGGGCCGGATCGAGAAGCGCATGGCGGCGGTGGCGCTGGGGCTGTCGAGCAGGGCGGTGACGACGAGACTGTTGGTGCCGGGCTGCGGGCGTTCGAGCCAGAATGCCTTGAAGGCGGGGAACTGCTCGCCGCCGGGGTCGGCGGTGTTGATAGATAGGCCGCGTGCGGACAGGCCGTAGAGCAGGTTCTTGCCCACGGCGCGGAAGTAGCTGGCGCCGAGGAATACGGCGATCTCGTCGATGGTGTCGGCCCGGTTGATGGCGCTGTGCAGGCGGAAGCCGGCGTAACCGAGATTTTCTGTCGCAGGCCGCGGCGTGGGGCCGAAATCGAACTGCTCCGGCCGATACGGTATTGGCCGGGCTTGGCCGTCGGCGACCTCATACAGGTCGACCCGGTTGGCGTAGAGCGATCCGCGATGGAAGAACTGCGCCTCGAACGGCAAACCGCGGCCGCGCCACAGCGACTGGGCCGGATCGAAGCGGATGGCGCGGTAGGCGTCGTAGGACAGCTTGGCCAGCGCGTCCGGCAGCTTGGTGTCCGGCGGCTGGAACGGCGCATCGGCGAGGCTGCGGGCCAGCTTGCGCACGGTCTGCGCGTCGAAAGCCGAGGGCGCCAGCTCCGCCGCCTGCAGCCCACTTCGAGCCGCCAGACCCGTCGCCATCATGCCCGCCATTACCTGCCGTCGCCGCATGCGCGTCCTTACCTCCATTAAGCCCTACAACATGCAGGTATGCCGCAGGATTGCGGCGGCATGATGATTGACGCCCTTTGATCCCAAGGGGATAGTTCCGTCAACGATCCGCCCGATGACGGCGGACGATGTCCCAGGAGGACACGATGACGACACGCCGATCGCTGATGCTAGGCGCCGCCGCCGCGCCTTTGCTGGGACGCCTCGCCGCGGCGCAACAGGCCGAGCCGCTGCGCATCGGCTGGCTCGCGGCGCTCACCGGACCGAGCTCGGCGCCGGCCGTCGGCTTCAACCGCGGCGTCCTGTTCGCGGCCGACGAACTCAACGCAGCCGGTGGCGTGAGCGGGCGAAAGGTGGAGATCGTTACCCGGGATACCCAGGGCGACCCGACCAAGGCGGTGAACGCCACCCAGGAACTCATCAGCCGCACCAAGGTGCACGCCATTTGGGGGCCTACCAACTCTGGCGAAGCGCTGGCGACCACGCCGATCATGGCCCGCACCAAGATGCCCTGCGTGCATCCCTGCGTCGTCGATAGCCTGATCGACCCGGTGAAATACCCGAACGCCTTCCGCATGGCGCCCAGCAACGGCCAATGGGACGACGCGGTGCGCGGCTATGTCCTTAATACGCTGTTGGCGCGCGACGTCGCGGTGTTCGGCGACACCACGGGCTATGGCACCAGCGCCGTCACGGCGTCGGTCGCGGCATTCGGCAGGGACGGCGCCAACGTGGTGAACCAGTCCCTGATCGACGCGACGCAGCCCGACGTGACGCCAGACATGCTGCGGGCGAAGAGCGCCGGCGCCAAGGCGATCGTGGTCTGGAGCGTAAGCGTCGGCATGCTGTCCCGGCTGATGAACGTGCGCAACACGCTGGATTGGGACGTGCCGATCGTCGGGCATCCCTCGCTCGGCTCCGGCGAGATACGCGGCCTGCTGGAGAAGCCGAGCAATTGGGAGAAGGTGTTCATGGTGGGCTACCGGAGCTGCAGCTTCGGCGGCGACGGCAAGCTGCCGGCGCGCAGCCAGGCCTTCGTCGGCAAGCTCGCCGGCAAGGTGGAGTTGAACGACACCAGCCTGTGGTGGGTCGCCTGCGGCTATGACGCGGTCAAGCTGATTGCGGCCGCGGTGGAGAGCAGCGGCGCCAGCACGCCCGACGCGATCATAGGCGCGTGGAACAAGACGACGGGGTATCCCGGCATCTTCGGCGACTACAGCTTCGGCGCCGGCAACCATAACGGCTATCCGCAGGCGGATGTGGTGATGTCGCGCGCCAACTCGCAGCGCGACGGCACCTTCGCGCTGGCGCCGGGCACCGCGTAGCGCGCCCCATGCTGGCCTCGATCATCGCGTCCGGATTGGCGCTGGGGGCGGTGTATGCGCTGATCGGGATCACCTACAACGTCATGTTCGCGGCGTCCCGGGTGATGAGCTTCACGGCGGGGCAGTTGGGCATGCTGGGCGGGGTGTTCGGCGCGCTGTTCGTCGGCCGGCTCGGCGTGCCCGGCCCGATCGGCCTCGTGCTGACCCTTGCGGCCTGCGCGGGCGTCGGCGTGCTGACCGAGATCGTCGCCGTGCGCCCGGTGCTGGCGAGCCTTGAGAAGCACTTGTATGTGTTGTCCACCCTCGCGGCCGCACTGCTGATCCAGCAGCTGACGGCCATCGAGTGGAGCACGGAGCCGCAGCCGTTCCCGCGGCTGCTTGGTTTAGGCTCCGGCATCCTCGACGAGAAGTTCTGGCTGCCGGTGCTGGCCTGCGCGGCCGTGATCGCCGGGCTCGAGTGGATGTATCGCCGCACCCTGGTCGGCCGGGCGTTCATCGCCATCGCGGAGGACAACTTTGCCGCGCGTGCGCTCGGCCTGCCGGAGCGGCGGCTGCGCATGGCGAGCTTTGCGCTGGCGGGCGCCGTGGCGGGGTTGGCGGGGTTCAGCAGCGGGCAGCTGTTGCTGGCGTTCTTCGCCAACGGGGCGATGCTGAACTTCTACGGGTTCGTGCCGGTGGCCTTGGGCGGGCTGGGCAACAACCGCGGCGCCGTCGTGGGCGGGCTGGCGCTGGGGCTGTTCCAGCAGGCGGCCAATTTCACGGTGGGTGGCGTGTTCGCGAGCGTCCTGGTGTTCGCGGTGTTCATCGTGGCGTTGCTGGCGGCGCCGCAGGGGCTGTTCGGCGCGCCTGCGGTGCGGCGGGTCTAGTGTCGGCCGTACTAACTCCGGCGCGGCGGGCCGTATTGGGTCCGCTGACCGCGGCGCTGCCCTATTTGGCCGTGCTGCTGGGGGCGCTCATCCTGCCGCTGGCGGGAGAGGACTATTGGACCGTCATCGCGACGCGGGCGGCGATCTATTGGGTGCTGGTGTCCGGGCTGAACCTCGTCGTCGGGTTCGCCGGGCAGCTCGCCATCGGCTACGTGGCGCTGCTGACGTTGGGCGCATACACCTCCAGCGTGCTGGTCGAGCGGGCAGGGGTCCACCCGTTCGCGGCGCTCGCGGCGGCGGCCGTGGTGGGTGCCGTGGCCGGGGTCGTCGTCGGCCTGCCGGCGCTGCGGCTGCGCACGTTCTATTTTGCCATGACCACGCTCGGCTTCGCCACCATCGTGACCCAGGTGGCACTGGCCTGGACCGGCGTGACCGGCGGCGGAATCGGCGTGCCCGGCCCAGCGCTTGCTGCGCCCTTCAATAACAACAACGGGTTTTACTTTTTATGCGTGGCGCTGGCCGCCGCGTGCACGTGGATGACGCTCAACGCCGCCAACAGCCGCTTCGGCCGCTCGCTGGTGGCGATCCGCGACGCCGAGGTCGCCGCCGAGGCCTGCGGCGTCGCCAAGGCCCCGTTGCTGATGCTGGTGTTTCTGTTCAGTGGCGCGCTCGCGGGGGTCGCGGGCGGGCTGTTCGCCACGCTGCAGAGCTACATCACCCCGGACGCCTTCACCTTCGACCTTTCGGTGCTGTTCTTCATCGCGATCCTGATCGGCGGCCGTGGCTCGGTGCTGGGGCCGTTGCTGGCCACCCTGCTGCTGACCGCGCTGCCGGAGTTCGCGGCGCCCTTGGTGGCGTGGTCCACCTTCCTTTATGCCGCGCTGCTGCTGGTGATCGTGCTGGCGGTGCCCGGCGGCATCGCCGACGTGCTGGATTTTCGCAGCCGCCGGCCGTTGCCCAAGGCCCGCGTCGTGGTACCGCGCATTCAGTTGCTGCCCGCGCTGCTGCCGCTCGGCACGGGCGGTGGCGACCTGTCGCTGCGTGGCGTCGCGCTCAGTTTCGGCGCGGTGCGGGCGATCGACGGCCTCGACCTTGACCTGCGGCCCGGCGAGGTGCACGGCCTGATCGGCCCCAACGGCAGCGGAAAGACGACGACGCTGAATGCCATCTGCGGCTTTGCCGTCCCGCAGGCCGGCAGCGTCTGCGTCGGCAGCACGGCGCTGCCGATGGGCGCCGCGCCCACCCGCGCCGCCGCCGGCATCGGACGGACGTTCCAAACACCCCGCATCGTCGGCGAGGCGCCGGTGATCGACAACGTCATGATCGGCGGCGCCATTCTGGGGCGCGCCACGCTGATCGAGACGCTGTTGACGCTGCCGCGGCATCGCCGGGACGAGGCGGCGCTGCGGGACCGTGCGATGGCGGCGCTGCGCGTCGTGGGGCTGGAGGCGCTGGCGTCCGTTCGCGCCGACCGGCTGCAGCACAGCGAGCTTCGCTTCGTCGAGATCGCGCGGGCGCTGATGCCGATGCCGCAGTTCCTGCTGCTGGACGAACCCGCGGCCGGGCTGTCAGGGGCCGAGATCGAGCGGCTGGGCGAGCTTGTCGTCGCGATCAGCCGCCGGGGCGTCGGCGTTCTGCTGGTGGAGCACCATGCCGACCTGATCTTCGCGGTGTGCAACCGCGTCACGGTGCTGAACCTGGGCCAAGTGCTGGCGGCCGGGACGCCGGCCGAGATCCGGGCACACCGTGAGGTCGTCGAGGCCTACCTTGGCGGCTGAGCCGCTGTTGGCGGTGCGGGGGTTGGACGCTGGATACGGCAAGATCGGCGTGCTGCACGGCGTGGACTTGGTCGTGCATCCCGCCGAGATCGTCGCGCTGCTGGGCCCCAATGGCGCGGGCAAGACGACGCTGCTGCGCGCGCTGTCGGGTCTGCTGCCTTGGACCGCAGGCGACGCCAGCCTTGCCGGCACGAGCCTCAGCGGCGCCGACCCACGGGCATGCGCGCAGGCCGGGCTGGTTCATGTCGTCGAGGGCCATCGCGTGTTTACCCAGCTTAGCGTCGCCGACAATCTGGCGCTGGCGGCCTATGACCTGCCGCGGGGCGAGCGGTCCGCCCGCGTCGAGGAGGCGCTGCAGGTGTTTCCCGAGATCGCCGCCAAGCGGTTTGAAAAGGGCGGCGCGCTCAGCGGCGGGCAGCAGCAGATGCTGGCGGTGGCGCAGGGCCTGGTGCGCCGCCCGCGGCTGCTGCTGCTGGATGAGCCTTCGGCCGGGCTGTCGCCGGTGCTGGTCGATCGCGTTCTGCTGGTGCTGGCGCGGTTGCGCGATGCGGGGACCGCGGTTCTGCTGGTTGAGCAGCTAGTCGAGAAATCGCTGGCCGTCGCGGACCGCGTGTATGCGCTGGCGCAGGGCCGCGTGGTGCTGGCCGCTCCGGCGCAGGCGCCCGGCTTGGCCGGCCGGCTGGAGCGGGCCTACTTGGGCGCTGCATAGAAATAGCCGGCTGAGGTGGTAAGTTGACCAGTTATGCAGGCTGGATGTGATGGATTTATGGCACAATTCCCGCGCTGGATGATTGGCGACCGGCAAGGGAGCCGCCCGAAACGGCCAGCAGGGGCAAAACTCGTCCGCCTGGGCGGCGTCGAGACGGTGCTGGAGGGTGCCGCGGACGACCCGTATTTTCAGGGCGTCGAGCAGCACGCTTCGGGTCTTGACGGCTTGGCGGCGCTGGTGGCGGCCCAGGTGCCGCGGGCGTCCACCGTCGTTGACGTCGGGGCCAATATCGGCCTGTCCACCATCCTGCTCGCGCGTTCGGTGCAGCGCGTCATCGCCTTCGAGCCGTCGCCCGCGAACCTGCAATATCTGCGCCGCAACCTGGCGTCGAACGGCATCACCAATGTCGAGGTTGTCGCGGCGGCCGTGTCGGACCGGCCGAGCACGCTCCGCTTCCATGTGGCGCAGTTCGGTGCCGGGTCGCACGTCGTCGCTGCTGGCCATGTCTTGAACGATGGGATCGCGACGATCGAGGTGCCTGCCGTCACATTGGACGGGGCGCTGACGGTTCCGGTCAGCTTCATAAAGATCGATGCGGAGGGCCACGAGCCGGATATTCTGGCCGGTGCCCGGGCGGTGCTCGAGCGTGATAAGCCGATAATCTATACCGAGATCAATGTGTGGTGCCTATCGGCCTTCGCCGGCCACAGCCCTGGCGCGTTCGTGCGCACATTGTTTCGCGCGTTCGACGTGGGCACGCCGCAGCCGGACGGAACGGTCGTGCCGCTTCCCGACGGCTATGGTTTCCTCCACGATCTGATCGTGCACAATAAGGGTATGGCCGACATCGTCTTGCGGCCCCGGCCGAACGTGGCGATGCCGTCCCTGCCGGAACTTGCGTGGCCAGAGCCGGCCGTCGCGGCGCTGAACCAGGCCGGCCCGCACAGCTGGCCCATGTAGGAAGTCGCCATGGATGAGGCAGCCATGCCCGAAAGCCTGCCGGACTTCGCCGGGCACGGCTACTTGCAGGTGTTGCGGACGCTGCATGAGGTGCTGCAGCCGCGGAACTACTTTGAGATTGGCAGCTTCACCGGCGAGAGCCTGGCGCTGTCCGATTGCGCCTCGCTCGCGGTCGATCCTGGGTTTCCATTTGAAGATATGGCGCTCGTGCGCCGCATCGTCTCGAAGCCGCGGCTGCTGCTGTTCCGCATGGCGTCCGACCTGTTCTTTCAGCAGCACGACCCGGCGGCGCTGCTGGGCGACAAGGTGCAGCTCGCCTTCCTCGATGGGATGCACCGGTGCGAGTTCCTGCTGCGCGACTTCATCAACACCGAGCGCCACTGCGCGCCGAACTCTATTATCGTGCTGCATGACTGCGTGCCGGTCGAGGAGCCGATGACCGACCGCGGCTATTTGGCCCGGCCGCCGATCGAGCCGCATCGGCAGCATTGGTGGGCCGGAGACGTTTGGCGCACGGCCCGGCTGCTGCGGCGCATGCGGCCGGACCTGTCCTTCACCACGCTCGACGCGCCGCCGACCGGCCTTGTGCTGATCACCAACCTCGACCCTGGCTCCACCGCTCTGCGGGACCGCTACGACGAGCACGTTCGGACGATGCTGGGCTGGTCGCTGACCGAGATCGGCTTAGCGCAGCACGCGGCCGAGATGCAGATCGAGTCTACGAGCGATTATATTACGTCTGAGCAACTTACCACGCGATTTTGGCTTTGACGAGGAACGCCCTCGTCCATCATAACGGATCAGTATCAAATCCCCTTATACCGCGTGTTGTTTTTACGTCAGTCGCCGTGCTGGGACAGTATAGGAGCCGTGGAGTGCGTCTTTCGTCCGTTGTTCCGGCTTCTTCCGTCCCGACGCAGCCTGATCCGCAGATTGCGCAGCCTGACCTGCTGGATATCGCCTTCCGCCGCAACATCGCGGCCTTGACCAGCGGCCGGCAGAACCCGTCGGCGGTCGATGATCAGCGTCGGTGCGGGCGAGAGCTCGACGGGCTTGCGCTCGATCCCGGCCGTCCCAGCGGCGTCAAGGCGCTGAACCTCGCGCTCATGCGCCTGGTCCGGCCCACACGGACCGTCGCGGCCGTGGTTTCGGCGAAGAACGAGGGCTGCTTTCTGCTGGAGTGGGTCGCGCACTGCCGGACCGTCGGGTTCGAGCACATCTTTATCTATACGAACGACAACACGGATGGATCGGACGCGCTGCTGGATGCGCTGGACCGCACAGAGTTCGTGACCGTGATTCGCAATGACGTCGGGTCCTTGGCGTCGCCCCAGGTCAAGGCGTACGAGCACTCGATCCATCTGCTGCGCGCGCTCCGCAATTTTGAGTGGGTGGCCTATTTCGATGTTGATGAATTCCTGATCCCTGCTGCGCTTTATGACCACTCGGTGATCGAAACGCTTGCAGCGTTCAAGCTCCGCCATTCTCACCAGAGCGGTTCGGTACGTGGCCGCAGCCCGTCCGCGATCTGCTACAATTGGCATTCGTATGGCAGCGGGGGCGAGATACGCCAGCGCGACGGGCTGGTGCAGGAGCGGTTCACCCACTCCATCGCCTATCCGATGTTCAAATCCTTGGTGCGCCTTGCCGATATCGAGACGATGGCGCTGATACACATGCCGGGACCGGAGGGGTTGGCCTTCGTGAACGCGGCGTTCGACCCGATTACGGTCGGCTTCGACTGCTCGGCAGCGCCGCCGGATCCTGTCCATGGCAGGCTCAACCATTATTACCAGAAGTCGTTCGAGGAGTTTGGGATCAAGTCGAGCCGCGGCCGTGGCGGCGCCCCAGGCGGGTTGGAAGGCAAGGGATTCGATACTTTGTTTGCGTGGGACGTGCCGAACGTTGCTGCAAACTACAACCCGACGCCGCCTGGCCTGCTCGCCCGGCTGCGCGATGAGCTCGCGACGCTGCTGGCCGTGCCGGCGATCGCCGCTGCCGCGCACCAGGCCTGTGAAGCGCAGCGTGCGCTATCCCATCGAGTGAACGGCGGGGATGTGGAGGCGAGGTTCCACGAGATGCAGGAACAGTTCCATCACGCGGCGTAGCGGGATATGCAGCGTCCATGGAACGCCTGATCGACGGCTATGCACGATTCCGCGCTGGCGCCTGGCCAGAACGCCGCGCGCTGTTCGCAAGGCTTGCTGCGGAGGGGCAGCGGCCGCGCGCCATGGTCATCGCCTGCTCCGATAGCCGCGTCGATCCAGCCATGATCTTCGACATGGGTCCCGGCGAGCTGTTTGTCGTGCGCAACGTCGCCAACTTGGTGCCGCCCTACCAGCCCGACGGCGCATACCACGGCACCAGCGCCGCGTTGGAATTTGGCGTGTGCAACCTCGGTGTGGAGGACCTGATCGTGATGGGCCACGGCCTGTGCGGCGGGGTTCAGGCCTTGATGGCCGATGCCGAACCGGCAGGCGACTTCGTCGGCCCCTGGATCCGGGTGGCCGAGCGAGCGCGGCGCCGGGTGCTGGCCTGCGACGCAACGGATCGCCAGCTTGAAGGCGAGCACGCGGTGGTGCGGGTTTCACTCGAAAACCTGGCAACTTTCCCGTGGATCGCGAGCCGTGTCGCGGCCGGAGCGCTGCATCTGCATGGCACGCATTTCGACGTGCGGTCTGGCGTGCTGGCGAGCCTGCGGGCCGATGGCGCTTTTGTCCCAGTCTGAGCTGACAAAATTTCTGAGCTGACAAGACTTGACCTAAAACGTCCCATTTGAGCTTTCTGTAACGTTATGCTCCCCGGAGTTGAAAAAGTCGGGGACAATCGTGGCCAGCAACGCATCAAACGTCCTCGATTCCCCGATCATTAGCGGCGACTCTGGAAGTGACGTAATCCGGGTCGACACCTCCGTGACGTTCAACTGGGTCCCTGACCCTGGAAGCGAGTACGTCGAAGTTTTGAGCAGCTTCGGCTATAGCGACGACGGCTCCCCTTACGAGATTGATACGCGGCTCTCCGGACTGAGCAGCGCGACCGGGAGCATGACATTTACCGGCCTATCGTCGAGCGACTCGTTTAAAGCCATCCCGTCCAGTTTCGATTTTCGATTCACCAGCGTCGGATCGCTGCATCCCGATCCGCGGCTTTGGTTAGGCGGCTTTTCGTGGGACCCCTCCAGCGACACGCTGCAGGGCGCCATCGAAGTGGGTGCGGATCTAAATAACCTGAGTGCATATACGACGGACCAGGCGTATTTCGATGTGGTGCACGGGAGCAGCGGTGAGCTGCTTATCGAATACGGACACTGGGCGTTGGCGCCCGATCCGCATGATGTCGACGTCTTCGGAGGCGCGGGGAATGACACGATCTACGGCGGCCAGGGCAGCGAACTGCTGTCCGGCGACGATGGCGACGATGTGGTATTCGCTGGCCTAGGAGCCGATACGGTGTTCGGGGGCAGCGGCAACGACGTCGTCCACGGCGGGGTCGGCGCACAGATCCTCGACGGCGGAACCGGCAACGATACGATCTATGCGGGGTCTGGCAGCCAGATCGTGACGGGCGGTGACGGGCGCGATGTATTGCAGGGCGGCACGGGCGTGCAGACGGTGCTCGGGGGCGCCGGTAACGATACCATCCGTGGGGGCGTGGGCGCGCAGCTGCTCATGGGCGACGCCGGCAACGACTATATCCAGGCCGGCAGCGGCAACCAGACATTGCTGGGCGGCGCTGGGCACGATGTCTTCGCGTTGAGCAACGGCGTCCACGGCCAGATCGTGATCGGCGACTTCGATCCAACGCGGGACAGAATTGAGATCGCACGCGGGCTCAATGGGCTGGCCCTGAATGTCCAGCACGACCTGATCGCACATGTGTCGAGTGATGGGCGTGGAAACGCGATGCTCGACCTCGGTGCTGGAACGACGGTCACGCTGACCGATGTTTCGGCGCACCGGGTCGAGGTGCATGCGCAGACCTGGTTTAGAGTCGTTTGACCGGCCTCACTTGACGACTTGGATGACCTCAAAGCCCTCGAACTCGGGATGGCCGAGATAGAGCGGAGCGTCGCCCTGTCCGGCGCTGCCGGCATTGCGATGCGCCGCACGGAAGGCTTCCGACCGAGTCCAACCTTCGAAGGCCGCGTGATCCGACCAGATCGTGTGGCTTGAATACAGCACGTGGTCCTCGCGCTGCGGGCCGCGCAGCAAATGGAACTCTACGAAGCCGGGCACCCCATTCAGGTGCGAGTCGCGGCTCGTCCAAAGATGCTCGAACGCCGCCTCCGATCCCGGGGCCACCTTGAAGCGGTTCATGGCGATATACATGCTGCGTCGGCTCCTTCGTCGTGACGGTACATTATTCAGGGTGGTGACGCGCCAGTCATTGGCAAGCGATCCACGGCGACCTAGCCCGCCGCCTCCAGAGCCTCTTCCGCCATCATCCATGCGCCTTCGGCTGCGGCGAGCTCACGCGCGACCGCGGCCAGGCGTTGATTGGCTTCCGTCACGGCCTGCGACTGGCCCGGCGCATATAGGGCCGGATCGGCGAGCCGAGCCTCGATGCGGGCGCGCTCGGCTTCCAGCTTGGCGATGCGCGCCTCGGCGTCGCGGGCCTGACGGCGCAGAGGTGCCAACTGCACCCGCGCCTCCGCCCGCTCCCGCCGCTCATCCCGGCGGTTCGGCGCCGTGTCCGCTTTCGCCGCCGGCCGCGCGCGCTCGACCAGCAGCGCGCGGTAGTCGTCCATGTCGCCCTCATACGGCCGCACCGTGCCGTCGCCGACCAGCCAGAGCCGGTCCGCCACCAGCTCCACCAAGTGCGGATCGTGAGTGATCAGCAGCACGGCACCCTGGAAGTCCGCCAGCGCGCGGACCAGCGCTTCCCGCGCGTCGATGTCCAGGTGGTTCGTCGGCTCGTCGAGGATCAGCAATTGCGGGGCGTCCCGGGTGGCGAGCGCCAGCAGCAGCCGGGCCTTTTCGCCGCCCGACAGGCTGCCGACCGGGGTGTCCGCCCGGTCCGCGTCCAGGCCGAACCGCGCGAGCTGGCTGCGCACCTGCGGCGGCAAGGCGCGGGGCAGGGCGCGGGCCATGTGGTGCACCGGCGTCTCGTCCAGCACCAGCTCGTCGGTTTGGTGCTGCGCGAAGTAGCCGACCCGCAGCTTTGGGCTGCGCCGGATCGTGCCGGCCAGAGGTTCGAGCCGGCCGGCGAGCAGTTTTGCCAACGTGCTCTTGCCGTTGCCGTTGGCGCCCAGCAGGGCGATGCGGTCGTCCATGTCGACGCTGAGGGAAAGCCCGGTCAGCACCCGCGTTGTCCCATAGCCGGCGGCCACGCGGTCCAGCACCAGGATCGGCGGACTGAGCCGCGCCGGCTCCGGAAAGTCGAACCGTGTGGGTGCGGCCTCGACCACGGTGTCTAGCACGGGCAATTTCTCCAGCGCCTTGATGCGCGCCTGCGCCTGCCGGGCCTTGGTCGCCTTGGCGCGGAAGCGGTCGACGAAGCTCTGCATATGCGCGCGCTGGGCGGCGATGCGCTCGGCGGCGCGGCTGGTCTGCATGGCGTGCTCGGTGCGGATGCGCACGAACTCGTCGTAGCCGCCGGGCGTCAGGCTGAGCTTGCGCTGGTCGAGATGGGCGATGCCCTGCACGGCACGGTCCAGCAGGCCGCGGTCGTGCGAGACGATCAGGCAAGCGCCGGGGAAGCGGGCCAGCCAGGTCTCGAGCCACAACGTCGCTTCAAGGTCCAGATGGTTGGTCGGCTCGTCGAGCAGCAGCAGGTCGGGGGCGGCAAACAGCGCAGCGGCCAGCGCCACCCGCATGCGCCAGCCGCCGGAGAAGCTATCGACCGGACGCGCCTGCGCCGCCGCGTCGAAGCCCAGCCCGGCCAGGATCGCCGCTGCCCGGGCCGGCGCGGCGTCGGCGCCGATGGCGCGCAGCCGCTCGTGCACCTCAGCCAGGCGCAGCGGTGGGGCGGCGTCGAGTTCCGCCAGCAGGGCCAGGCGTTCCGTGTCGGCCAGCAGGACGGTATCGAGCAGGTTGGCGTCGCCGCTGGGGGCTTCCTGGCGGACCTGGGCCATGCGGGCGCGGCTGTTGAAGGTGATCTCGCCGCCGTCAATCGGCAGCTCGCCCGAGATGGCTTTCAACAACGTGCTCTTGCCGGCGCCGTTGCGGCCCACGAGGCCGATACGCCGGCCGGGATCGACGCGCAGCTCCGCCTGATCCAACAGGGTGCGGCCGGCCATGCGTAGGGTGACGCGGTCGAGGGTCAGCAGGCTCATGCCAGGGATGTAGGCGCAGCGGCCGGGTCAGGGAAGCCCGGCGCAGCTTGCCCCCGCGCACCTTGCCCCGGGCACCTTGCTCAATAAGGGGCATTGGCCTAAACGCGCGGCGAACGTTGATAGGGAATTCCCATGGCCACCGAGCGCACGCTGTCGATCCTCAAGCCGGACGCCACCCGACGCAACCTGACGGGCAAGATCAACGCCGTGTTCGAGCAGGCGGGCCTGCGCATCATTGCGCAGAAGCGGCTGCAGCTTTCGCAGGCGCAGGCGGAGGCGTTCTATGGCGCGCACCGCGAGCGCGGCTTCTTCAAGGATCTGGTTGGCTTCATGGTGAGCGGCCCGGTCGTGGTTCAGGTGCTGGAGGGCGAGGACGCCATCGCGCAGAACCGCAAGCTGATGGGCGCCACCAACCCGGCCAACGCCGACGAGGGCACCATACGCAAGCTGTTCGCCGAGAGCATCGAGGCCAACAGCGTACATGGCTCCGACAGTCCCGAGGCGGCGGCGCAGGAGATCGGCTTTTTCTTTGCGGGCACCGAGATCGTCGGCTGATCTTTATGCGTCGTGCTGGGCGCCGTGCCGGAAGCGTGTTCCTGGCGGCTATGCTCACCGCTTGCGGCTCGCCTGCTCCGCCAATCGTGCTGCGGCCGCCCGCTGCCAGCCTGACGCCAGGCGCAGTGGACGGCCGCTACCGCGGCACCGTCCGGCTGGTCCGCGCCGCCGGCCCATATTGCACTCGCAGCGGCGCCCGCGTGCTGGAGATCTCCGGCAGCACTATTTCGCTAAGCTATAACGTCGCCCCCCGCCAGCGTGTCTCACTCACTGCGCAGGTTGCGTCCGACGGTCGCATCCAGGCCAGCGACGGCGAGGGCACGATGGACGGCCAGGTCGCCAATGGCCGCCTGGAGATCACGGTCGCCAGCCGCCAATGCGAGCACCGCTGGACGCTCGTTCGGGTGGACTGACGAACCCGCGCTCGGCCGGTTCCCGTCCGTCACGCCACGAAGATCAGCAGGCCGATCAGCAGGACTGTTACCGCGACCACCGCGCCCATCGTGAAGGTGGTAAAGCGCGACCAGAAGATCTGCCGGTCGGCGATGAAGGCCTCGTTAATGTTCGGCATTGGGGTACTCTGATTGGTCTCGGGAACGTCCATGATGTCCTCAGATTGCGGCGGTTGCAGCCGTTCTACGGCGTGGCGGGCAGGGGCGGCAAGGGCGAGGCCAGGGCGGCGGCCGGGTCGTAGGCGCCGGGGAGGCCGGCGGTGCGCAGACGCAGCGCTTCCGGGTAGATGCGGTGCTCCTGCGCCAGCACCCGGGCGGCCAACGCTGCCGCGGTATCGCCGGGGAGCACAGGGACCGCGGCCTGGGCCAGGATGGGGCCAGCGTCCATCTGCTCCGTCACTAGATGCACCGTGCAGCCATGCAGCTTCACGCCTGCAGCGAGGGCGCGGGCGTGGGTGTCAAGGCCGGGGAACGCCGGCAACAGGCTCGGGTGCACGTTCAGCATGCGGCCCGCCCATGCGCCGACTAGGAACGGCGTGAGCAGCCGCATGTAGCCGGCCAGGCATACCAGATCGATCCGGTGTTCCAGCAGTGCCGCTTGGATGGCGGCCTCGTGGGCGGCGCGGTCGCGGGCGAAGGGGCGGTGGTCGATGCAGTGCGCCGCTATGCCGTGCTGCGCCGCCAATTCCAGGCCCGCAGCGTCGGGTCGGTTGGACAGCACGAGTGCAATATCGGCGGGGTAGCCGGGCGCCTCGGCGGCGTTCAGCAGCGCGCCGAGATTGCTGCCGCGCCCGCTGATAAGGACGGCGACCCGGGCTGGGGTCATGCCAGCCAGTCGGCCGGCGTGCGTATCGTTGCCGCAGCCGGGCCGCCGCTGGCCTCGATCCGGCCGATCGTGAATGAGGCCTCCCCGTGTTCCGCGAGCAGCGCCGCGGCGGCGGCGGCGTCGCTCACCACCAGCGCCATGCCGACGCCGCAGTTGAACACGCGCAGCATCTCGTCCGCCGTGACGCCGCCGGTGCGCGCCAGCCAGCGGAATACCGGGGGCAGCGGCCAGCCGCCCGCGTCCAGCGCGGCGCGCGTGCCGTCCGGCAGCATACGCGGCACGTTGCCGGGCAGGCCGCCGCCGGTGATGTGCGCAGCCGCCCGCAGCAGCCCGGCGCGATGCAGCGCCAGCATCGGCTTCACATAGATGCGCGTCGGCTGCATCAGCGCCTCGCCGAGCGTCTCGCCGGGCGCCCAGGGCGCAGGCGCGTCCCAGGCCAGGCCGCTGATCTCCACGATGCGGCGCACGAGGGAGAACCCGTTGCTGTGCACGCCGCTGCTGGCCAGGCCTAGAACGGCGTCGCCGGGCGTGACGCCTGCCGGCAGCAGCGCGTCCCGCTCCGCCGCGCCCACGCTGAACCCGGCCAGGTCGTAGTCGCCCGCGGCATACAGGCCCGGCATCTCCGCCGTTTCGCCGCCCACCAGGGCGCAGCCGGCCTGACGGCAGCCGTCGGCGATGCCTGCGACCACGCGTGACGCCTGGTCGACCGAAAGGGCGCCGGTAGCGAAATAATCCAGGAAGAACAACGGCTCGGCGCCTTGCACGACCAGGTCGTTCACGCACATGGCCACGAGGTCGATGCCCACCGTATCATGGCGGCCGGTGTCGATGGCGATCTTGAGCTTGGTGCCGACGCCGTCCGTCGTGCTGACCAGCACCGGGTCGCGGAACCCGGCGGCGCGCAGGTCGAACAATGCGCCGAACCCGCCGAGGCCGCCCATCACGCCAGCGCGCGAGGTGGCGCGGGCCAGCGGCTTGATCCGGTCCACCAGCGCGTCGCCCGCCGCAATATCGACACCAGCATCGCGGTAAGTCACGCCGTTGCGGGCGGGGAGGTCGGTCATGCTGAGGGTCCTGTGACGGCGCGGGCTGGATGCGGTAATAGCCGGGGATGACGGGGCGGGACAGTGGCGGCGACACTACGCCCGTGCGCAGGGCGCACGACACTACGCCCGTGCGCAGGGCGCACGATACTATAGCGGCTGGGCGCGGCGCGCATGAGGTTGTGAACCTGCCCAACATCATCACCTTTGGCCGGCTGTGCGCCGTGCCGCTCGCGGTGTGGCTGGTGCTGCGGCAGCAGACGGCGCTCGCATTCGGACTGTTTGCGCTGGCGGGCGTGTCGGACGCCGTCGATGGCTGGCTCGCCCGGCGTCGCGGCGGCACTGCGCTCGGCGCCATGCTCGACCCGATGGCCGACAAGGCGCTGCTGATGTGCATGTTCGTGACGCTCGCCGCCATCCGGGTGCTGCCGGATTGGCTGGCCATCCTCGTGGTGTTCCGTGACGTGGTGATCATTGGCGGGATCATGGTGATGTGGCAGCTTTCCATGCCGGTGCGCATCAAGCCGATGCTGTTCTCGAAGCTCAACACGGCGCTCCAACTCTTGCTGGTCGGCGTGGTATTGTTCCTTGAAGGGTTCGGGCTGCAGGCGCCGTGGCTGCGCATCGTGCTGATCTGGATGGTGGCTGCCACGACGCTCGGGTCCGGCGCCGCCTATGTGTGGAAGGCGGCGCGCCAACGATGAATGGGACGGCGATGAAAGCATGGCGATGAAAGCTCTCGACCTACCCCGGCCTGATCCCTCGCCCGCGGTCGCGGCCGATCCGGTGCGCATCCCGCTGCCGCACGCCACCAGGGCGCAGCGGATCGGCCTGCTCGCCGGGCTCGCGGTCGTGCTCGCGGCGGCGCTGCATTTGTTCGCGTCCATCCTGCTGCCCTTCGTGGCCGCGGCGGGGATCGCCTATTTCCTCGATCCACCCACCACGCGGCTGACGCGCGCCGGGATGCCGCGCGGCCTGGCGGCGCTGCTGATCGTGGTGGCTTTGGTCACCGCCACCCTGCTGTTCGCGCTGCTGCTGTATCCGCTGCTGCTGGCGCAGGTCGGCATCCTGATCAGCCGGGTGCCGAGCTACGTGTATTCCGTGCGGCTTTGGGCCGGCGAGGTCATCGTCCACCTGCAGGAGCGTCTGGGGTCGGAGTACGTGGACGAGAAGCTGCGCGACCTCGTCGGCGGCCAGGCCGGCGCGATGCTGGCCTTTCTGGCGGCAGCGCTCAGCCGGATCGTCGGCGGCGGCTTCGCGCTGTTCAACGTGCTGTCGCTGGTGGTCGTGACGCCCGTGGTCGCGTTCTACCTGCTGCGTGACTGGCGCCGGGCCGTGGCGCGGATCGATAGCTGGCTGCCACGCCGCTATGCCGGGGTGCTGCGGGCACAGGCGCGGGAGGTCGATCGCATCCTATCCGCCTGGCTGCGCGGGCAGGCGCTATGCTGCCTGGTGCTGGCGCTGTTCTATGCGGTGGCGCTGTCGGCGGTGGGGCTCGACCTCGGGTTGATCGTCGGCATCTCGGCCGGGCTGCTGTCGTTCATCCCCTATGTCGGCAGCATCACCGGCGGGGTCGCCAGCATCGGCCTGGCGTTCGCGCAGTTCCCGACCTGGACCGGGGTGGCGACGGTCGCCGGGGTGTTCATCATCGGGCAGATCCTGGAGGGCTACGTGATCTACCCGCGCTTCCTTGGCGACCGGGTGGAGCTGCATGCGGTTTGGGTGATCTTCGCGCTGTTCGCCGGCGGGGCTGCGTTCGGGTTCCTGGGCGTGCTGCTGGCGGTGCCGGTCACTGCCGCGATCGGCGTGCTGCTGCGTTTTTGGCTACGGCGCTACCTGCAAAGTCCGCTGTATCTCGATCCCCCGGTTTGACCGCCGTACGCCAGTTGGCGCTACCGTTCGTGCATACGCCGCGGCTGACCGAAGCCGACTTCCTGCCCAGCGCCGCCAGCAGGCCGGCGCTGGCGTGGCTGGCCCGCGGCGGCGATTGGCCCGGCCAGCGCCTGGCGCTCTGGGGCGGCCCCGGGTCCGGCAAGACGCACCTGCTGCAGATCTGGGCCACCCGCGCCGGCGCCAGCGTGATCAGCGGCCCGACACTTCGCCATGCCTTGCCAGGTAATGAGGCGCCGCTCGGGCCGTTGGCGATCGACGACGCCGACCTTGCGCCTTCGGAGACAAGCCTGCTGCACGCTTTGAACGTCGCGCAGGAGGCTCGCTACCTCGTGCTGCTCGCTTCCCGAACGCCGCCGGCGCGCTGGCCCACTGTGCTGCCGGACCTGGCCAGCCGGTTACGCGCCACGATTGCCGTGCCGCTCGGCAGCGCGGACGACGCGTTCCTGCGCACGCTGCTCGCGCGCCTGCTGTCCGACCGTCAGTTGATGGTGGCCGGCCCGGTGCAGGAGTGGCTGCTGGCCGTGCTGCCGCGCGAACCGGCGGCGTTGCGTGAGGCAGCGGCGCGGCTGGACCGGGCGGCGCTCGCCGCCGGCCGCAGCATCACCCGGGCGCTGGCCGCACAGACCCTGCAAACGTTGATCGGTGAAAATTCGGATGCGGAGCCAACCGACGTCTCGCCGCCCCACCCTGCGCTGTTCTAGGATACCGTCATGAATAAGGTCAGCGCGCTTCCTAAGCCTAAGATCGATATTGGGTCCGCCCCGAATACCACTCCGGATATCGCAGGCGACAGTCCGGATCGGTTTATCAACCGAGAGTTGAGTTGGCTCGATTTCAATTATCGTGTTGTCGAGGAGGCGGAAAACCGGCGGCATCCGCTGCTCGAACGCCTGCGATTCATCTCGATCAGCGCGTCGAACCTCGACGAGTTCTTCTCGGTTCGCGTGGCCGGGCTAATTGGCCAAGCGAAGGCCGGGGTCGCGGCCATCAGCCCGGACGGGCGCAACGCGGCGCAGCAGCTGGCAGTGATCCAGCCGCGGGCCCGGGCGCTGATGAAGATGCAGCAGAAGGCATGGCTCGACCTGCGCGGCCAGCTGCGCGAGGCTGGGATCGAGCTGTGCGAGACGGGGGCGCTGACGCAGGCGGATCGCGAGTGGCTCGGGGTCTGGTTCATGGACCGGGTGTTTCCGGTGCTGACGCCACTCGCCATCGACCCGGCGCATCCGTTCCCGTTCATCCCGAACATGGGCCTGGTCATGGTGTTGAAGCTGCGCCGGGACGAGGATCAGCATGGCATGGACGCGCTGATCCCGCTGCCGGCGCTGATCGAGCGGTTTGTCCGCCTGCCGGCGCATGCCCCGGGCGACGCCATACGCTTTGTATTGCTGGAGGATCTGGTCAGCCTGTTCCTGGACCGGCTGTTTCCCGGTTTCCGCGCGGTAGGGCAGGGCCTGTTCCGCCTGATCCGCGATACGGGGGTGGAGTTCGAAGAGGAGGCTGAAGACCTCGTGCGGTCCTACGAGACCGCGCTGAAGCGCCGCCGACGGGGTGTGGCGATCCACCTATCGGTCGACGCCGGCATGCCGGAGGACCTGCGTGCGCTGGTGATCGACGAGCTGGACGTCGACGAGCACGAGATCCCGGGTGACGAGGTGGTCGTGCAGCACGGCATACTGGGCGCCGCCGACCTCAAGCAGATGATCGTGGACGACCGGCCGGACCTGCTGTTCCCACCCTATACGCCGCGCTTTCCCGAGCGCATCCGCGACTTCGCCGGCGACTGCTTCGCCGCCATCCGGGCCAAGGACATTATCGTCCACCACCCGTTTGAGAGCTTCGACGTCGTCGTGCAGTTCCTGCGCCAGGCCGCCGCCGACCCGAACGTAGTCGCGGTGAAGCAGACGCTGTATCGCACCAGCCGCGACAGCCCGATCGTCAAGGCGCTGATCGAGGCGGCCGAGGCCGGCAAGTCGGTGACCGCGCTGATCGAGCTGCGCGCCCGGTTCGACGAGGAGGCCAACATCCGCCTGGCCCGCACCATGGAGGCCGCCGGCGTCCAGGTCGTGTATGGGTTCATGGAGCTGAAGACCCACGCCAAGCTGTCGCTCGTGGTGCGGCGGGAGGGCGGCGCCATGCGCTCCTATGCGCATTTCGGCACGGGCAACTACCATCCGATCACCGCGCGCATCTACACGGACCTCAGCTTCTTTACCTGCGACCCCGACCTGACGCGGGACAGCGCGCGGCTGTTCAACTACATGACCGGCTACGCCCAGCCGGAGCGTATGGACAGCCTGGCGTTCAGCCCATTGACCACCCGCAGCACGCTATTGGCGCTCATCGATGCGGAGATGGCCGCCGCCGCCGACGGACGCCCGGCGCAGATCTGGCTGAAGATGAACAGCCTGGTCGACGACCGGCTGATCGACCGCCTGTATGCCGCGTCCCGCGCCGGGGTGCAGGTCATGTGCGTCATCCGCGGCATCTGCTGCCTGCGGCCCGGCGTGCCAGGCCTGTCCGACAACATCCGGGTCAAAAGCATCGTCGGCCGGTTCCTGGAGCACAGCCGCATCTATGCGTTCGGCAGCGGCCACCGCCTGCCAAGCCGCCATGCCAAAGTGTTCATCAGCAGCGCCGACTGGATGGCGCGCAACATGGAATGGCGGGTCGAGACGCTGGTGCCGATCCACAACCGCACCGTTCACGCGCAGGTGCTGGACCAGATCATGGTGGTGAACCTGCGCGATACGCTGCAGTCGTGGGAGCTGGGCGCCGATGGCACGTGGCGCCGGGTTGCGGCCGGGCCGCGACCGGTATCGGCGCACGACTATTTCATGACCAATCCGTCCTTGTCCGGGCGCGGCTCAGCATTGCATGGCAGCGCGCTCTCGGCCCAGGCGCAGGCCATCCGTCGCCCCGACCGCGTCAGCCAGGATTAAGCCGCTGTCCTATTCATCCCCCGCGCCCCGCTGCGCCATCGTCGACCTTGGCTCCAACTCCGTCCGCCTGGTGGTGTTCGAGGGCCGCGGGCGCAATCCAACGGCGATCTTCAACGAGAAGGCGGTGCTGCGCCTGGGCCGCGGGCTCGCGACGACGGGGCGGCTGCACGAGGCCGGGGTCGCGCAGGGCCTGCGCGTCATGACCCGCTATAACGCCATCGCCCGCGCCATGGGCGCCGACCCGTTCGAGGTGCTGGCGACCGCCGCGGTGCGCGACGCTTCCAATGGTCCCGAGTTCGTCGCGGCACTTGAGGCGCGCATGCCCGGCGTGCCCATTCGCGTTTTGTCGGGCGAGCAGGAAGCCGCGATGTCCAGCGCCGGCGTGCTGTGCGGCATCCCGGAGGCGGACGGCATCCTGGCCGATATCGGCGGCGGCTCGCTCGAGGTCGTGCGTGTGGGCGCCGGCGCCGTGCCGCGGGCCGAGAGCCTGGGCTTGGGGGTGATCCGCCTGTCCGACCGGGCGGAGGGCGACCTGGCCCGCGCCCGCGCGATCGCCGACGCCGATCTTGGCACGGTGCCTTGGCTGGCGGAGGGCGAAGAGGGCGACCTGTATCTGGTCGGCGGCGCGTGGCGCGCGCTGGCGCGGGTGCAGATGTATTTGGCCAGCTACCCGCTGCACATCGTGCATCACTACACCATCAGCCGGGATGCCGGGCGTGATTTAGCGGCGCTGATGCTGTCGAGTCCGCGCCGGGTGCTGGAGCGGCTGCCGGGCGCGCCCCGCCGCCGGGTCGAGGATTTGCCGTTCGCCGCCACTGTGCTGCGCCGCCTGCTGCGCCAGACTGGGGCGCGGCGTATCGTGTTCAGCGCGAACGGCATCCGCGAGGGCTGGTTCATGCAGCAGGTTCCGCCAGAGGTCCGCGCCGCCGATCCGGTCGTGGCGCTGGGCGAGGAGATCGCCGCCCGATACGGCCGTGACATCCGCCTGCCGCCGGCGCTGCTGGACTGGACCGCTCCGCTGTTCCCGGATGAACCGCCGGCCCACGCCAGGCTGCGCGCCGCCGCCTGCTGGATGTCCGACGTCGGCAGCCAGGATCATCCGGACTACCGGGCGGAGCAGGCTTTCCTACGCGTTCTGCGCCAACCCGGCGTCGCGATGGATCACCCGAGCCGTGCCTTCCTCGCTCTGACTTTGGCTTTGCGCTACGAAGCTGAGCTCGACGCACCCTATTTGGCGACGGCCCGCGCTTTGCTGGACCCGATCGCGATCAGCCGTGCCGAGGTGCTGGGGAGCGCACTGCGCCTGGCCTACTCCCTGTCGGCCGGAACGCCGGAGCTGCTGGCGGGCGCCAACCTGCGTGTATTGCCCGGCCGCCTCACGCTGCGCCTGGCCGAGGGCAGCGGCGTATTTGCTGGTGATCCCATCCAGCGCCGCCTCGTGCGCCTGGGAGCAGCGATGGGATTGGCGGTGGACGAGGCTGCATAGCACCGGTCACCCTGTGGGGCGACCGGCATGGCCCCGCACCCTTGTTGATTGCGACGCCAACCCGGCAGATCGAGACAACGTCCGGAGCCAACCAGCCATTGCAATGGGTTGAACTCGGCGCCACGGCCGGCATGCCCGGGAGCTGGTGGATCGGCCGTTAGCGATTGAGAAAGTATTCTGTGACTAAGTTGCCGGCGTGGTCCTGCGCCAACACCCGGAGCGTCCGGGCGGTAATGCGTCGCAGCATGCTGATGGAGTCCTTGTGTCCCTAATAACCCGTCCCGCTCCGGCCGGCGCTAAAACCTCGAAAATGAGGGCCGACCGCTCCTGCGCTGCGCCTTACCTGCATGCTGTGCTGGACGGCATGGACATCGGCATATCGAGCTTCGATCGTACGCTCGCCATCCTGGTCGTCAATGATCGTCTCGGGTCCATTCTCGGCGTTCCACCGGCGGTGCTGCAGGGCTGTGGCGGGATGCTCGAACTGCTCGAGGCCGGTGGGACGCTCACCAGCGTTTTTGTGCGGCAGATACACGATGCCTGCATGGCGGCTGTCTCGGACGCCGCCTGCTTGGCGGCTGTCTCGGATGCCGGATCAATCTCCAGCCTGACCTTTTCGTCCGCTTGCGGGCGGCGTCTGTTTACCCTGCAGCTCAGCCGGGTTGGCGACGGCCAGTGGATGGCCTGCTTTGAGGAGATTACCGCCCGGCGCATTGCAGAAGCCGGTGCTCGCGAAGAAGCGATGCGCGACTCCCTTACCGGCTTGTGCAGCCGGCCGCTATTCCAGGAGCAGGTGATTGCAGCTTTGGGAAGCAGTAAGGAAGCCTTGCTTAAGCATGCTGTGATGCTGATCGATCTTGACCGCTTCAAAGCCGTCAACGACACGCTGGGCCATCCGATTGGCGACGCGCTGCTCCGTCTGGTCGCCAAACGGCTGCGCTCTGTTATGCGTCAGGACAACACCATTGCCCGCCTCGGCGGCGATGAGTTCGCAGTCCTGGTGTCGCCGGCGCTGGAGCAGGGCGACATGGCCGCGCTGGCCGAGCGCATCATCGATGTGATCAGCCGGCCCTATCTGGTGGACGGCCATTTGGTGAATGTCGGCGCGAGCATCGGCGTCGCCGTCTCACCGCAGGATGCGTGCGAGTACAACCAACTGCTGAAGTGCGTCGATCTGGCGCTTTATGCGGCAAAGAACGCCGGACGCAGCACCTATCGCTTTTTCGAGCCGGCGATGGACACCCGGGCGCTTGCACGGCGGGCGCTGGAGATCGATCTGCGCAAAGCCCTCGCATTGGGCGAGTTCGAACTGCACTATCAGCCGCAGATCGATCTTGAGAGCCAGGCGGTAGTCGGGTTCGAGGCGCTGGTCCGCTGGCGGCATCCGGAGCGCGGCCTGGTGTCCCCGGCCGACTTCATCCCGCTGGCCGAAGAGATAGGCCTCATCGTGCCACTGGGCGATTGGGTAATACGCGAAGCCTGCGCTGAGGCGATAGGGTGGCCTGCCGAGATCTCCGTCGCCGTGAATGTCTCGCCGTATCAGTTCGAGGACAGCAACCGGCTCGTGGATACGGTGGAAAAAGCGCTCTCGTGGTCCGGGCTGCCCGGCGGGCGGCTGGAGATTGAGATCACCGAAAGCGTATTGTTGCGGAGCGAGAAGAGCGTCCTTGCGGCGCTGCACCGCGTTCGTGCGATGGGCGTGCGGGTGGCGATGGACGATTTCGGCACCGGCTACTCGTCATTGAGCCAGCTTCACAGCTTCCCGTTCGACAAGATCAAGATCGATCGCTCTTTTGTAAAAGACAACGCCGACACTGCCGGGCAAAATGCCATCATACGTGCGATTACCGCGCTGGGCGTCAGTCTCGGCATGGCCACCATCGCCGAAGGTGTCGAGACGCCCGACCAGCTTGCGCGCATTCGTGCCGAAGGCTGCACGTCGGTACAAGGTTATCTGTTCAGCAAACCTGTGCCGGTAGAGCAGATCAGCGGGCTGATCGCCGCGTTCGCGGCGCAGCATGCGAATACGCCGGCCCCCGTCCTATGCCAACCTTCCATCCATAGTTGAAAGACAACCTAACCATGACCCAGCTTTATCGCGTCCTTTACTGCAGCCGGAACTGCCTTTCTGGCAAGCCCGAAATCTATCCCGGCGAGATTAAGGGCATCCTCGCCACGTCGCGCATCAACAATGCCCGTGACGGCGTGACAGGGGGCTTGCTGTTCAGCGAAGGTTGTTTTGCCCAGGTTTTGGAAGGTCCGCTGGTGATGATCGAGAGCGCCTTCGAGCGCATCCAGTGCGACGAGCGGCATCGGAAGGTGACCGTATTGCAATCAGGATCGATCACGGCCCGTGACTTTCCAGCTTGGTCGATGGCGTTCACCGAAGCCGATATGGCCGACAATCCCATGGCGGGCTCCATGCTCAGCGGAGCGTTCTCGGGACAATCGAGTGCGGGTGACAGCATCCTGAGCCTTATGAGGAAAGTGATCGTCCGAGAGAACGGCCTCACACCGGCCTAACAGCGAAGTCTGGTTGGGCCCATCTCGCACACCTCCTGCCGTGCGGTAAACTTGCCGCCCGGCGGTGCTCGCCACAGCCATAGCACGCCCCTCAAGCCCGCAGCAGCTTGATCCGCTTGCCGTCCACACCGAGGGTGATCGCCCCGGCCTTCAGCGCCAAGGCGTCGGCGCCGAACATGTCGCGGCGCCAGCCGTGCATGGCCGGGATGTCCGGCTCGGGCTCGGTCGCCAAGCGGTCTAGGTCGTCCGATGACGCCAGCAGCCTCGGCGCCACGTTGTGCTCCTCGCACTTCGCCGCCAGCAGCACCTTCAGCAGTGACACCAAGGCGGGCGAGGCGCGCGGGCCGTCCTTGCCGCGGGGCGCTTCGGGCAGGTCGGCCTCGGGCAGCGCTGCCGCTTCCTGCAGCGCCGCGACCAGGCCGGTGCCGCTGCGGCCCTCGGCGAACCCGCGGGAAATGCCGCGGACGCGGGCTAATGCCTCGGCGCTATCGGGCGCGGTCGCGGCGATCTCCAGCAGGCTTTCGTCCTTCAGCAAGCGCTGCCGGGGAATGTTGATACGCTGTGCCTCCCGCTCGCGCCAGGCGGCGGCGGCGCGCAGCAGGCCGAGCATGCGGCGGTTGGCGGTGCGGGGGCGCAGCCGCTCCCACATGATGTTGGGGTCGGGACGATAGATGCCGGGCAGCGCCAGCACCGCCATCTCCTCGGCAACCCAGTCCAGCCGCCCATCGCGGGCCAGCCTTTCCTGCAATCGTTCATAAACGTGGCGGAGGTAGGTGACGTCGGCCGCCGCATAGGTGACCTGGGCGGGGGAAAGCGGGCGGACCGACCAGTCGCTGAAACGATGCGCTTTATCGATGTGGCCGCCGGTGAGCGAGGACACCAGCGCGTCGTAGCCGACCTGGTCGCCAAACCCGGCCACCATCGCCGCCACCTGGGTGTCGAACAGCGGCGCCGGCACGCTGCCAAACAGTTCGAGGAAGATTTCTACGTCCTGCCGTGCGGCGTGGAACACCTTTACAACGTTGCTATCGGCCAGCAGCAGCCCCAGCGGCGAAAGGTCGATGCCCGGCGCCTGGGCGTCGATGACCGCTACGTCGTTCAGGCCGGCCAACTGTACGACGCAGAGCTCAGGATAGTAGGTGCGTTCGCGCATGAACTCAGTGTCGATCGTGACATAGGGCTCTGCCATCAGCCGCTCGCACAGGGCGATAAGCGTGTCGGTGTCGGTGATCAGCACCGGGTCGGCGAAGGCGAGGGTGGGGCGTGGCATCGCCTGTATGTATAGGCCACGACTTGACACCGCAAATTCCGGCGGTTTGTGTGCGCGACCTCGATCGTGCCACGACGATACGATCAAAGCCGTTTTGTCGAGCACGCCGCGTGCTCTTGGGAACCAACGCCATGCACGCCTATCGCACCCATACCTGCGGCGCCCTTCGCGGCCCGGACGCCGGCGAGGCCGCCCGGCTGTCCGGATGGGTGCACAGCAAGCGCGACCATGGCAGCCTGCTGTTCATCGACCTTCGCGACCATTACGGCATCACGCAATGCGTACTTCCGGCTGGAACTGCCGCCTTCATGGCTGCCGACGCGCTGCGCGTCGAGAGCGTCATTACCGTCACTGGCCAGGTGGTGCCGCGCAGTGCAGCGACGGTAAACCCCCGGCTGCCGACCGGGGAGGTCGAGCTGCAGGTGGCGGAGCTCGTGGTGCAGTCTGCCTCCGACACGCTGCCGATCCAGGTGGCGGGCGACCAGCAGTATCCGGACGAGCTGCGGCTGAAATACCGGTTCATCGACCTGCGCCGCGACAAGGTGCATCGCAACCTGATGCTGCGCGCCGGGGTGATCGCGAGCCTGCGCAGACGCATGATCGATCAGGGTTTTACCGAGTTCCAGACGCCGATCCTGACCGCAAGCAGCCCCGAGGGTGCGCGCGACTTCCTGGTGCCGTCGCGCAGCCATCCCGGCACGTTCTATGCGCTGCCGCAGGCGCCGCAGCAGTTCAAGCAGCTGGCGATGGTGGCCGGGTTCGACCGCTATTTCCAGATCGCGCCGTGCTTTCGCGACGAGGCCAGCCGGGCCGACCGCAGCCCCGGCGAGTTTTACCAGCTCGACTTCGAGATGAGCTTCGTCACGCAAGAAGATGTTTTTGCTACGTTGGAGCCGGTGATGGCCGGCGTGTTCGAGGAGTTCGGCGGCGGACGCAGCGTTACGCAAGCCCCGTTCCCGCGCATTCCGTATGAGCAGGCCATGCTGGAGTATGGCTCGGATAAGCCGGATCTGCGCAACCCGCTGCGCATTGCCGATGTGACGGAGCAATATGCCGGGTCCGGCTTCGGCCTGTTTGCGCGAATTGCGGCGTCGGGCGGCATCGTGCGGGCGATTCCGGCGCCGGGTGCCGGGTCGCGCCCGCGCGGGTTCTTCGACAAGCTGAATGAATGGGCGCGCGAGCAGGGCGCCGGCGGGCTTGGCTACATCATCTTCGAGGAGGATGGCGGCCGTGGCCCGATCGCGAAGAACCTTGAGGCCGAACGGATCGAGGGCATCCGCGCCGCCTGTGGCCTGCGCCCGGGTGACGCCGTGTTCTTCGCCGCCGGCGAGCGCGACGAGGCCGCGAAGTTCGCCGGCCTGGTCCGCACCCGCCTCGCGCAGGAACTGGGGCTGATCGAGCAGGATTGCTTTAAGTTCTGCTGGATCACCGATTTCCCGATGTATGAGGTCGTCGAGGACCCAACCGCGGTAAGCGGGGGCACGATCGATTTCAGCCATAACCCATTCAGCATGCCGCAGGGCGGGCTGGAGGCGCTGAACAGCCAGGACCCGCTGACTATCAAGGCGTTCCAGTACGACATCGTCTGCAACGGCATCGAGCTGTCGTCGGGCGCGATCCGCAATCACCGGCCGGACATCATGATCCGCGCCTTCGAGATCGCGGGCTATACCGCGGCCGATGTCGAGGCGCGGTTCGGCGGCATGCTGTCCGCGTTCCGCTATGGCGCGCCGCCGCATGGCGGTTCGGCGCCGGGCATCGACCGCATTGTGATGCTGCTGGCGGACGAGCCGAACATCCGCGAGGTGATCCTGTTCCCGCTGAACCAGCAAGGGGAGGACCTGATGATGGGCGCCCCGGCCCCGGTGGCTGCGGCGCGGCTCAAGGAGCTTTCGTTGAAGCTGGACCTGCCGACGAAGCCGAAGCCGGCTGGCTAGGGCGCTTCCTCGCACGGGCGGAAGAAGCGTACGCCCTGGCGCACCCGGGCCGGCGGGCCTATGTCCAGAGCTGATCAGACTGGAGTAATCGCAGTGCGCCTGCGCCCCCTCGCCGCCCTATTTGCCATCAGCTTGCTGAGCCTGCCGGCGTTCGCCGCCGATCCGGTCCCGCTGGCCGCCCACCGCGCGTTCTACCGCTTGAGGATGGACAGCGCCCGCGGCGATGTCCAGGCTGCCAGCGGCACGATGGCCTATGAGATCACCGACGCCTGCGACGGCTGGGCGACCCGGCAGCGCCTGTCGCTCAATATCACCAACAATGACGGCCAGGACATCGAGCTGATTTCGGACTACGCGACGTGGGAAAGCAAGGACGGCCTGTCGATGCGCTTCCGCATGCGGCAGACCACGGATACGGCGGTGACCGAGCAGGTCGAGGGCGACGCGACCCTGACTGCGCCCGGCGCCGGCGGCACCATCCGCTACACCATGCCGGAGGAGCGCCAGATGCCGATGCCGGCCGGCACGGTGTTCCCGATGGGGCACACCGCCGCCATCATCGCCGCTGCCGAGGCGGGCAAGCATTTCCTGGCCTTGCCGATCTTTGACGGAACTGGCGACAAGGGTACGCAGGACAGCTCGGTGGCGATCACGACGTGGAACCCGCAGCCGACTGCCTCGCCGTTTCCTGCGCTGGCTGCGCTGCCGAGCGGCCGGGTTCGCGTTGCTTTCTTCGACCGCAACAAGCCGAAGAACGACTCCAAGCCCGCCGGCAGTCCGGATTATGAGGTCGGCATGAAGTACTGGGCCAACGGCGTCGCCGACGACCTGACGATGGACTTCGCCGACTTCGTCATGCTGGGGAAACTGACCGAGTTCACGATTCCCGAACCGCATTGCTGATGCGGGTTGCGGTTGTCACCGGGGCGACGGGAGGCCTTGGTTATGCGACGGCAGTGGACCTTGCGCGGACCGGCGCCCGGGTCGTGCTGGCCGGGCGCAATCCTGGAAAAGGCGAGGCGGCGCTAGCCCGGCTGCGGCGCGAGACGAGCGGCGCCGTCGCGAGCTTCGAGCTGCTGGACCTTGCGAGCCTTGCCTCCGTGGCGGCGTTCGCGGAACGGATGACGGCTTTGCATCCGGTGCTGGATATGTTGGTGAACAATGCGGGGGTTATGGCGCCCGCAAGCCGGCAACTGACGGCCGATGGGTTCGAGCTACAGTTCGGCACCAACTACCTCGGCCATTTCGCCCTGACTGCGCATTTGCTGCCGGCGCTGCTGCGGGCGGAAGGCGGGGGTCGCGTCGTCGAGGTCAGCAGCTTAGCGCATCGTGGGGCCGCCATCGCCTGGGGCGACCTGCAGGGCGAGCGGCGCTATAGCGCTTGGCGGTCCTATGGGCAGAGCAAGCTCGCTATGCTGATGTTCGCGCTTGAACTCGCGCGGCGGGCTGCCGCACATGGCTGGCCGCTGGTGAGCGTTGCGGCGCATCCTGGCTGGGCCGTGACGGACATTATTGCCAATGGTCCCGGCGGCGGCAGGCTGGGGCTGAAGGAGCATGTGATGCAGGCCGGGTTCCGCCTGTTCGGGCAGTCGGCGGCAGAGGGTGCGCGACCGATCACCTATGCCGCAACTTCGCCAGATGTGAAGCCGGGCGGTTATTATGGCCCTGTTGGGTTCCAGGAGATCAAAGGTGCGCCGGGTCACTCCCGCATTACGCCTCAGGCGCAAGATGCTGAAGCGGCGAAGCGGCTTTGGACGATGTCGGAAACGCTTACGGGCGTGACGTTTCCTGCTTAGATTGACTAAGGCGTGCTTGTTAGTCCCTCACCCAACCCTCTCCCGGGGGGAGAGGGCTTTTAGCGGGGGTGCTGTCTTTCTGGCCTAACCGTTGGGCCGCAGCACTACCTTGGTGCATTTATCCTTTTTGTCCCGGAAGGTTTTGTACAGCTCCGGCCCTTCCTCCAGGCTCATCGCCCGGTGCGAGATGATGAAGGAGGGGTCGATCTCACCCTTCTCGATCCGCTCCAGCAGCGGCTTCAGATAGCGCTGCATGTGGGTTTGGCCGGTTTTCCAAGTCAGGCCCTTCTGCATGAACGCGCCTAGCGCGACCGGGCCGACCTGGCCGGCGAACACGCCCGGCATCGATACGATCCCGCCGGGGCGGCAGGCGAGGATGGCCTGGTTCAGCGCGAACGGCCGCTCCATGCTCACCGTCGCCGCCATCACCGCCGAACTGACCTTCTGCATCAGCGTGTCGGCGCCGTGGCTTTCCAGGCCGACGGCTTCGATCACCGCGTCCGGGCCCTGGCCATGGGTCATTTCCATGAGGGTGTCCTGTACGTTTTGCGTGCCGAAATCGATGGTCTCCGCCCCGGCCTCGCGCGCCAGGGCCAGGCGCTCCGGCACGGTGTCGATGGAGATCACCCGCTTGGCGCCCAGCAGGAAGCAGCACTTGGCAGCCAGCACGCCAACGGGTCCGCAGCCCCAGATGGCGATGGTGTCCTCGGGCGTGATCTCACAGTGCTCGGCGGCTTGATAGGCGGTCGGGAAGATGTCGGACAGGAACAGCACCTGCTCATCCGAAAGGCTGTCCGGCACCTTGATCGGGCCGACGTCGGCGTAGGGCACCCGGACATACTGCGCTTGGCCGCCCGGGATGCCGCCGGTGATGTGCGAGAAGCCGAACAGCGCGGCGAGTGGGTAGCCGTACTGCTTGGCCTGCATCTCACCGTTCGGGTTGGTGCGCTCGCAGCAGGACCAGTTGCCCCATTTGCACTGCCGGCACTCGCCGCAGCAGATGGTGAACGGCACCACGACGCGGTCGCCGATTTTCAGCTTGGTGTTGTCGCGGCCGACCTCGACAACCTCGCCCATGCACTCGTGGCCCAGGATATCGCCGCTTTCCATGGTCGGCATGAAGCCACCCATGAGGTGCAGGTCGGAGCCGCAGATGGCACAGGCGCTGACCTTGATGATGGCGTCGCGGCCCTCCTGGATCGTTGGGTCCGGTACGGTGTCGCAGCGGATGTCCTCTTTGCCATGCCAGGTCAGTGCGCGCATCGCTGGGTTCCTCCAAATTGTGCTTACGCGAAAACCCTGCAGCCGGGGCGGGGATGCAGCGGCGGCAGTGAACACCGCTTGACCGCGGCTGCTAACGCCCGCATCCTGGCCCGGTCACGCCAGAGGCTATTCGTCCTTTGGGCCAACCGGCCATAGCCAAGCGGCTCCCCTTACGCCGCTGCTGTCGCCATGGCGGTTGCGCACCACTGGCGTCGCGGCCACATCGCTGAACACGTACTGCGCCATCAGCGTTGGCACCCGCTCATACAATGAGGCCATGTTGGACACCCCGCCGCCGAGTACGATCACGTCGGGGTCCAGTATGTTGGCGATGACTGCGAGCCCGCGTGCCAGCCGGTCCGCGTGCCGGTCCAGCGCGGCTGCGGCCGTCGGGTCGCCGCCCGCCGCCCGCCGCTCCGCCTCGGCCGCGTTCGGCGCGTCACAGGAACGCGCCAGCCCAGGGCCCGCCAAATACAGCTCCAAGCAGCCTGCTTGGCCGCACCAGCATGGCGGCTGCGGCCACTCGTCGGCACGTGGCCAGGGCAGCGGGGTATGGCCCCATTCGCCGGCGATGTGGTTGCGCCCGGTCAGGATTTTCCCATCCACCACGATGCCGCCGCCGCAGCCGGTGCCCAGGATCACGCCGAACACGCAGTGCTGCCCGGCGCCGGCGCCGTCCGCCGCCTCGCTGAGCGCAAAGCAGTTCGCGTCGTTTTCCACCCGAACTGGGCGGCCCAGCGCAGCCGCTAGGTCCTGGTCGAGCGCGTGGCCGATCAGCATCTGCGAGTTGGCGTTCTTCACTAGGCCGGTCGCCGGGCTGATGACGCCCGGGATGCCGACGCCGACGCTGGCCGACGCGCCAAGCGCCGCCTCCGTCGTCTGTACCAGGGCAGCGATGCCGGTTATGACGCCGTCATAGGTGGCCGGCGTGTCGACCCGGTGCCGGAATGCGATCTCGCCTGTGGAGTCGAGCGCGGCGACCTCGATCTTCGTGCCGCCCAAATCCACGCCGATGCGATATTCCATGGACGCAGGATACTGGGTTTGATCCCGCGTGCCAGCTTGATCTGCCGTGGCCGGTATGGAGATAATGCATTTATGACCGAGACCGTTCTCGACGTGAAGGACATGAAGTGCCCGTTGCCGGTGCTGCGCGCCAACCGGGCGCTGCGCGGCATGGCGCCGGGCGACCGGCTGCGCGTGCTGGCGACCGACCGCGCCGCGGTTGCGGATTTTCAGGCATTTTGCCGCGAAACCGGGCATGCCTTGGTGGCGCAGGCGGAGGACGCAGGGGTATTCAGCTTCACCATCCGTTGCCGGGCCGAACCTTCGGCGAGCGAGTCAGCATGACCGTCGCGCTGTTCACCCATCCGGCCTGCCTGGGCCACGACAATGGCGGCTATCACCCGGAGTCGCCCGACCGCCTGCGTGCGGTGCTGCATGCGCTCGAGCATCCGGATTTCGTGCCGCTGCTGCGTGAGCTGGCGCCCGAGGCCACGGTGCCCTTGCTTGAGCTGGCGCATCCGCCGGAGTATGTCCGCGCCATCCTGGGCATTGACCCGGCGCCGGGCGAGTTCGTGCAGTTGGACGGCGATACCAGCATGGGCCATGGCAGCCGCGAGGCGGCGTCGCGCGCGGTCGGCGGCGCGGCTGCGGCGGTAGATGCGGTCATGGAGGGCTGGGCGCGCGCCGCCTTCGTGGCAACGCGGCCGCCGGGGCACCACGCCGAGCGCAGCCGGGCGATGGGGTTCTGCCTATTTGGCACCGCGGCCATTGCGGTGCTGCACGCCCAGGCGCGATGGGGCGTGAAACGGGTCGCGTTGGTGGATTTCGACGTACACCACGGCAATGGCAGCCAGGACATCCTGTGGTCGCATCCGGACGTGCTGTATGTGAGCAGCCACCAGGCCCCCTGTTATCCCGGTACCGGCGCGCCTGGGGAGCGGGGGGTGGCGAACAACGTGCTGAACCTGCCATTGCCGCCCGGCGCCACCGGCACGGATTTCCGCCGCGTTTGGGAGCGCGTCGGCCTGCCGGCGCTCGACATCTGGGAGCCGGAGCTATTGATCCTGTCGACCGGGTTCGACGCCCATCGGGCGGACCCGTTGGCGGAGCTGCGGCTCGACACCGAGGATTTTGGCTGGCTCACCGACGGGCTGGTCGCCGTCGCCGACAAGCACTGCGGGGGCCGTTTGGTTTCGGTGCTGGAGGGGGGCTACAACCTTAAAGCGCTCGCGGCCTCCGCCGCCTTGCACGTCCGCCGGCTGATGCGGCAATAGGGCGCAGTTATTAGGGACTTACAGGGATGGCGGATGACGTTGCCGGCTTGTCGTTCGAGGACGCGCTGGCCGAGTTGGAGCGCATCGTGCGCGGGCTTGAGGGCGGGCAGCAGAAGCTCGAGGAGGCGATCACCGCCTACGAGCGCGGCGCGCTGCTCCGCCGGCATTGCGAGATGAAGCTGGCGCAGGCCGAGGCCCGGGTGCAGGCGATCGTCGAGCGCGCGGATGGCAGTGTAGCGCTGAAAGCGCTCGACTGATAAACATGCTGAAGGCGCTCGACTGATGAACATGCTGAAGGCGCTCGACTGATGAACATGCTGAAGGCGGTCAACGTCCCAGCGGCGCTCGCCGAGCACGCGGCTGTGGTCGAGCAGGCGATCGATACCCTGCTGCCGCTGCCGGATGGGCATGAGCGGCGGCTGGTCGACGCGATGCGCTATGCGACGCTCGGCGGCGGCAAGCGGATGCGCGGCTTCTTGGTCATGGAGGTGGCCGGGCTGTTCGGAGTGGCGCGGACCTCGGCGGCGCGGGTGGCGGCGTCGGTCGAGATGCTGCATGCCTATTCATTGGTGCACGACGACCTGCCGTCGATGGACGACGACGACCTGCGCCGCGGGCAGCCCAGCACGCACCGCCGGTTCGACGAGGCGACGGCGATCCTGGCCGGGGATGCGCTGCAGGCGCGGGCCTTCGAGCTGTTGGCCGACGCCGACACCCATGCCGACCCGCTGGCCCGGTGCGAACTGGTGGCGGCGCTCGGCCTGGCGTCCGGCGCGCGCGGCATGGCGGGGGGGCAGATGATCGACATGGCGACCGAGGGCCAGGTGCTGACCAATGACGAGGTGACCCGGCTGCAGGCGCTGAAAACCGGGCGGCTGATCCAGTATAGCGCCGAGGCCGGGGCGATCCTGGGCCGGGCGCCGCCGCCGCTGCGGGCGCAGGTCGCGGCCTATGGGCGGGACCTGGGCGCCGCGTTTCAGATTGCCGACGACGTGCTGGACGCGGTGGGCACGACCGAGGGCATCGGCAAGACCGCCGGCAAGGATGAGGCCGCCGGCAAGGCGACCGTCGTGGCCCTGCTGGGCGTCGAGCGCGCCCGGGCGCAGGCGGTGATGCTGGCTGACCAGGCGACCGAGTATCTCGCTGCCTTCGACAGTCGGGCGGACCGGCTGCGCGCGCTGGCGGGATACGTGGTGTCCCGGGAGCATTGAGTCAGCGCAGGTAGGACGCCAGAGCGACGGTCACCGGCACTGTCACGGCCCCCAGCGCCCCGGCCGCCAACGGCACTGCCGCGAGGCAAGGCAGCCGCAGCGGCCGCAAACAGGGGGTCGCCACGGCCAGGAACGGCAGCAGCGGCAGGAAGTATCTTCCCTGCACCCCGTCGATCAGCGTCGCGCCAACCTCGGTCCAACCAAGATATTGCGCCAGCATGATGGCCCAGGCGCTCAGCCCCACGCCGAGCAGCCCGGCCACTGCGAGCTTCGGCCTCGGTTCCGGCCCGGCCTCAACCAGCAATGCGAGCGCCACGAGGGCCAAAACCCCAGTCCACAGCGAATACATCCAGGACGGCAGCACGATGGTCAGCCAACCCAGCACGCCGATCATCTGCCGCCAGAACCAGGGATTTTGCGCCAGGCTGTGCGTCACCAGCGTCACCGCCCGCGTCGGGTCTGCCTTCAGCACCTGAAGCTGCGCGGCCGGGTCGAAGACCGTCAGGCTGCGCGGCGGCCCGGGCCAGAGCGGCCCCGTCTCGTACTACGGCCAAGCCACGGTCCCCATGACCTTAGCCTGGTTGTAGGCGGTCCATCCCAGCATCAGGCCTGCCGCCAGCGCGACCGCCGCCAGTCTTACGGGAAGCGGCGGCCTCAGAAGGAGCACTGGCCACGCCGCCATCAGCAGCAGCGGCGCATAGGGCAGCTTGGTCATCCCGATCAGCGTCACGCACCCGGTGGCGCCCCACCATCCCCAGCCGCCACCCCGGGTCACGCACGCGGCGGCCAGGGCGGCGATGCCGATCAGGACGCCGTCGCCGCTCAGGCTCGCGGCCAGCCCCAGCGACATCGGCAGCAGCAACGCAGCGGCGATCAGCGGTCGGCCGCGCCGCGCCACGGCCAGCGCCGCCGTTCCCAACAGGCCGAACACCAGCACATTGGCCCGCCGCCCCGCCAGGAAGGCCTGCGCCGGCGTGGCCCGGAAACGCCGCGCCGCCGCGACCGTGACCGCCGCCGGAAGATAGACGGCTGGGAAATAGGTCGCGATCGTTCCTAACTCGATGAAATGTGCTGGCTTATCCCATCGCACAGCCAGGGCAGCGTCGCGCTCGGCGTGGGTCTGGACGTGCCCCTCGGGTGTTACATAGGCCACCTCGGCGAAGGTTGGCGGAGTGGTGAAGCCGCCGAACAGGCCTTCCCGATGACCCAAAATTTGGCCATGGGACAGTGCATCCACCCGGATGGCGTGTGCTGCTTCGTCGGCTGCCTGGCCCAATGGCAGCAGTCCCGCGAGCAGCCATCCCGTCAGCAACGCGAGCGCGAGGAAGCCTGCCGGGACCAGGGCCGGACGCAGCCGGTCGAGTGTTATGATGGATGTCATGGCCGGGTTCTCCGACGAGGGCCGCCGTGACGCAAGCGCCGGCCGGACCGAACCCAGACTGAAGAAATTGCTGGCGGACGGACGGTTGGCCTGATCCACTGGGGCACCATCCATCAATCAGAAGCGAGCCTGTTTGCCGAAACGACGCGCGGATCAGTTGCTGGTGGATCGCGGTCTGGTGGAGAGCCGCACCCGTGCCCAGGCGCTGATCCTGGCCGGCAAGGTCTGGAGTGGGGACCGCCGAGTCGACAAGGCCGGGGATGGGTTGCTGGCCGATGCGGCGCTGGAGGTGCGCGGGCAGGACCATCCTTGGGTTTCGCGCGGCGGGTTGAAGCTCGACCATGCGATCGGCCATTTCGGGCTGCGCGCCGCGGGCCTCGTGTGCCTGGATGTGGGAGCGTCGACCGGCGGGTTCACCGACGTGCTGCTGCATCATGGCGCTGCACGGGTTCACGCGGTGGACGTGGGCCATGGCCAGCTTGCCTGGCGGCTGCGCGGCGACGCGCGGGTTGCGGTGCACGAGCGCACGAACGCGCGGTATCTGACGAGGGAGCAGGTGCCGGATCTGATCGAAGCGCTGGTGTGCGACGCGGCGTTCATCGGCCTCGCGACCCTGTTGCCGGCGCCGCTTGCGCTGTGCGCGCCGGGCGCCTGGGCGGTTGCGCTGATAAAACCGCAGTTCGAGGCCGGACCGGGCCAGGTGGGCGCGAAGGGTGTCGTGCGGGACGCGGCCGTGCACCGCGGAGTGTGTGCCCGGGTGCGCGAGTGGTGGGCGGCGCTGCCGGGCTGGCGGGTGCTGGGGATCACGGACAGCCCGATCACCGGGCCGGAGGGCAACCGCGAGTTCCTGATTGCGGCGCGGCGGGATTAGGGCTTAGCAGGCGGCGGCGAGCTGCGCGATCTCCGCCAGCAGCGCCCAAACGCGCGCAGGCTCCATCGGCACGTCGGGGTCGTTCAGGATGCGGTCCAGCTCGTCGAGCTTGGCCGCTTCGTCGCCGTCCGTCATGCCGCTGTTCCTTCTTTGATCCGCTTAACGTCGCGCATGAACGTGGCAAGAGCGTGACGGTTCGGATTTCGCATTGCAACATCTTGGGATGTCCGTGGCTTGGCCGAAGCGTCTGGGGCTTCCCCCTTTCGTTGGCCTGTGCCACCACGGCCAGCCTACTCCCCAATACACCGAGGTTCCTCATGCCGGATGGCAGCGCAGTTCTCCAAGGCACCCTGATGAAGGGCAAGCGCGGCGTGATCATGGGGGTGGCGAATGAGCGGTCGATCGCCTGGGGGATCGCGGCGGCATGTGCGGCGCAGGGGGCGGAGCTCGCCTTCACCTATCAGGGCGACGCGCTGGGCAAGCGGGTGCGGCCCCTAGCCGAGAGTGTCGGCAGCTCGTTGGTCGTGCCGTGCGACGTGGGCGATGACGCGAGCCTCGACGACGCGTTTGCCGCCGTCAAGGAGGCTTGGTGCAAGGATGGGGGCGGGATCGACTTCCTGGTGCACGCCATTGGTTGGGCCGACAAGGCGTATCTGCGCGGCAAGTATCTGGACACCCCGCGGCAGGCGTTCCTGGTGGCGATGGACATTTCGTGCTTTTCGTTCACGGCGGTGGCGCAGCGGGCGGTGCCGCTGATGTCGGCTGGCGGTTCGTTGCTGACGCTCACCTATTTGGGCGCCGAGCGGGTAATGCCGCATTACAACGTGATGGGGGTCGCCAAGGCGGCGCTGGAGTCGTCGGTGCGCTATCTCGCGGCGGATCTTGGCGGCCAGGGCATCCGGGTGAACGCGCTGTCGGCCGGGCCGATGAAGACGCTGGCGGCGAGCGGCATCGGCGATTTCCGTTATATTCTGCGCTGGAATCAGTATAACTCGCCACTGGAGCGCAACGTGTCGCTGGAAGAGGTGGGCGGCGCCGGGCTGTATCTGCTGAGCCCGCTGTCGTCGGGGGTGACGGGCGAGGTGCACCATGTCGATAGCGGCTACCACGTCGTCGGCATGAAGAACCCGGCAGCGCCCGATATCAACGTCGCCAGCGATCAATGACCGGGGACTGGTGAGCGAAGACCATTGAGCCACAATACGTTTGGAAGGCTGTTTCGCGTCACGACCTGGGGCGAGAGCCATGGGGTGGCGATCGGCTGCGTCGTGGATGGCTGCCCGCCGCGGCTGCCGCTGACCGAGGCAGACATCCAGCCGTGGCTCGACCGCCGCCGGCCGGGCCAGTCGCGCTTCACGACACAGCGGCAGGAGCCGGATACGGTGCGCATCCTGTCCGGCACGATGGACGGCATGACGACCGGAACGCCGATTGCTTTGGAAATCCAGAATGTGGACCAGCGCAGCCGGGATTACGGCGACATCGCGCAGCAGTTCCGGCCCGGCCACGCCGACCTTACCTATGAGCTGAAGTACGGCATCCGCGATCACCGCGGCGGTGGGCGCAGCAGCGCGCGGGAGACCGCGATGCGGGTGGCGGCGGGCGCCATCGCGCGGATCGTGCTGAGGCATGGCGTAGAAGGCGGTGGCCTGCAGGTGCGCGGCGCAATGGTGCAGATGGGGGGGCATACCGTGGATCGGGCGCGCTGGGATTGGGAGATTGTTAACCAAAACCCGTTATTCTGCCCGGACCCGGTGGCGGCCGCCGATTGGGAGACAGAGCTGGCGGCGATCCGCAAGGCTGGGTCGAGCGTGGGCGCGGTGATCGAGATTGTCGCTGACGGTGTTCCGCCGGGCCTCGGCGCACCTATCTATGGCAAGCTCGATGCGGACCTCGCGTCGGCGCTGATGGGGATCAATGCCGTGAAGGGCGTGGAGATCGGCGATGGGTTCGCCGCCGCCGCGCTCCGGGGCGAGGGCAACGCGGATGAGATGCGGATGCAGGATGGGGTTGTGCAGTTCGGTTCGAACCACGCGGGCGGCGTGCTGGGCGGCATCTCGACCGGGCAGCCGCTGGTCGCGCGGTTTGCGGTGAAGCCGACCAGCTCCATCCTGGTGCCGCGGCTGGCGGTGGACCGGGCGGGCCGGGATGTGGAGGTGGCGACGCGCGGCCGGCACGACCCTTGCGTTGGCATACGCGCGGTGCCGGTGGGCGAGGCGATGGTGGCCTGCGTGCTGGCGGACCACTTGCTGCGGCATCGGGCGCAGGTGCCGGACGCACCGTGCTCGGCACGGCTGCCGCGCAATTAGTCGTGCGATTGCAGCGTGACGGGTGCATTCTATTGCGCGCAACCATTCCTAGTGGCAGGGATGGGGTTAGATGCAGCCGTGTCCCGCCCCCATCGATCCCGCCGCGCTCGACGCCTTTGTCGATTGCATCGGCGTGCGACAATGGCGTGACCGGCTAGCGAAGCTACAGCCTGTCGCAGCGGCGCAGACCCGGCTCGGCCGGCAGCGGTCGCAGCGTCATTGCATTGAGCTTGCGATCGAGCGACTGCGGCGGAACACGTCGGGCCGGCCGGCCAGCACTGCAGAGCGCTGGATCGCAACCCTTGCCGCCGCCGCCGTCACGTTGTTTGAGGCATTGCCGAACCAGGGCCGACTAAGGCTCGCGGCACTGCTTCGCTCGGCTATCTTAGAGGACGCCTGTTTAGTGCCGCCGTTCCACTTGCTGCGCACGGCGGAGCTGCAGCGGTCGCGCGGCTTTGCCGTGGCGTTTGCCGGGCTGGAGGACGCGGCGCCGTTTGACCTGCTGCTGCATCGGGACGGCGTTGAGGCCGAGGTCGCCTGCGACGTGGTTTCGGCCGAGGATGGACGCGGCGTGCACCGGGGCGCGTGGTTCAGCCTGGTCGACCGCGTCGATGCGGAATTGCAAACCTGGCTGTGCGCCCACCCGGGCCGCTACATCCTGAAGATGACCCTGCCGCAGGGCTTGCGAGCGGGGCAGGACGGCGGACTATTGGCGATGCTGCACGCCCGCATCACTGCGATGCTGGGCGAGTCGCGCCGGGCTGACCACGATGAGGCGGCGGTGCTGCGGCTCGATCCGCTGATGCTGGCGGCGGCGCAGGCGGACGAGCTCGGGCTGATGCCGCGTTTGCGCCGGGAGTTCGGGCCGGAGGCGCATTTGTCCGTCACCGCTGCTGGCGGCGGTTTGTTCGTGATGGCGGCGCGAGCTGGGCAGGAGGACGAGGTCGCGGTCGCGATCCGCCGCCGTATGGCCGCCATCGCTCCGGCCCGGCTGACCGGCACCCGACCCGGCATCCTCGCCATGTTCATCGAGGACACCGACCGCGCCGAATGGCGGGGCCTGCGCGAGAAGCTGGAGCTGGAAGGGGAGGCGCGCAAGTTCATGACCCATCCCGAAGCGCGCAGCGTGGTTGCCGTGACGTGCGTGTCGCGGCTGGAGCTGTTCGGCCTGCCGGAGCCCGACAGCGCGCCCGACGGCGAGTTGCGTTTCCGCAACCCGGCCCATCCGGCGGCCAAGGCGCCCGAACTAGCGCCTGCGGTGCTGTCGTCGGTCTAGGCGCGAAGGTGGCTGAGTAGGCTTCTGCTAGGACATCAGCGCGGGTGCATGGTGCTATTGGCTGAGTAGCCCCAACTCGGCATGGTGCGCCCAGCCAGGAGACCGCTTATGCCTGATACCCCGTTGCCGTCGCTTGAGACCCGCGGCATCCCTGTGGCCGCTGATCCTTTCCTGCTGTTTCAGGCGTGGTTCGACGAGGCCAAGGGTACCGAGATCAACGACCCGAACGCCATGACGGTCGCCACCTGCACGCCCGACGGTGTTCCCTCTGCCCGGATCGTGCTGCTGAAGGATTTCGACGCGCGCGGCTTTGTTTTCTATACCAACCGGGAAGGTCGCAAGGGCGGCGAACTGATCGCCAATCCCCGCGCCTCCCTATTGTTTCATTGGAAAACCCTGCAGCGTCAGGTCCGCGTCGAGGGGGATGTCGAGGCGGTGACCGACGCCGAGGCCGACGCTTATTTCAGCAGCCGCGCCCGCATCTCCCGCCTGGGCGCATTGGCGTCGGACCAGTCGCAGCCACTGCCGTCGCGCGGCGAGCTGGAGCGCCGGGTGGCGGAGCTTGACGCGCGCTATCCTGGGGACACCATTCCGCGCCCGGCGCACTGGTCCGGATTTCGGGTAAAGCCGAGGTCGATCGAGTTCTGGCAGGACATGCCGTTCCGGCTGCATGACCGCCGGGTTTATACACGGGCTGGCGAGGGCTGGAGCGTGGCGGCGCTGTATCCCTAGGTGGCGATACCGGCCGATCAGGCGGAGGTCGAGGCGTCCTCGCCATCGTGCCGCTGGCCAATTGGCGCCGCATTGCTGCGACCGGCGCCGAGGCCGCGCTACGCTAGGCACGGCTGGCGATGACGAAGAATGTGGCAGCGCCTGATTAACACTTCCGAAATCGGCGATCGGACCGTGCATCAAAACATTGCAGGACTGTGCGGATATGCACGGGATGACGTATGGTAACACTCTGTTCACATCTGTGATCAAGGAGCCGACGCCATGGCCATTCGCAAGCTGCTGCTGCCCCTGACCGGCACCGCCGCCGGCGAGGCCGCGTTGTCCACAGTATTGATCGTCGCGCGAATGTGGGATGCGCACGTCACGGCCCTGCACGTCCGCGTCGATAGCCGCGACGTGGCGCCGCTGGCCGGGGAGGGCCTGTCGGGCGCGATGATCGAGGAGATGATGTCCGCGACCGAGAAGGAGAGCACCGACCGCAGCAATGCCGTGCGCACGATGTTCGACCGGTTCGTGGCCGCACATGGGGTCGTCGTGGCCGAGCCGCATTTCCGCGCCGGCGCCACGGCGGACTTCACCAGCATCACCGGCCGGGAGGAGGACCTGGTCGCGCAGCTCGCGCGGCTTGCCGACCTTACGGTCGTGCCGCATCCGGAGGCTGGCGACGACGTGTCCAGCTCCGACGCGCTGCACGCCGTGCTGTTCGACAGCGGCCGTCCGGTACTGATCGCGCCGCAGAAAGCCGGCCCGACGATCGGCACGCGCATCTGCGTCGCATGGAATGGTACGGCCGAAAGCGCCGCCGCCGTCCACGCCGCAATTCCCTGGATGCAGCGGGCCGAGGCGGTGCGTGTACTGTCGGCCGACGAGTATCAGCGCCGTGGTCCTGGGGCGCCTGAGCTTGCCAGCTATCTGACGATGCATGGAATTCGGCCCGAGATCGCGCAGTTCCGGCCGATGGAGCGCGATGTGGGCCGCGGCGTGCTGACCGCGGCGAGGGAGTTCGGCGCCGACATGCTCGCGATGGGTGCCTATAGCCACTCCCGGCTGCGGCAGTTGATCCTCGGCGGCGTGACCCGGCATGTTTTGGAGAATGCGGCGCTGCCGGTCTTGATGGCCAGGTAACGTACGGACCGCAAGGTGCTGACTCGGTATTTGGTCCCGCGGGGGTCCCGATGCTGCATTTCGTGAGCTGCGCCCACCGTAAGCGGCACAGAACTGCTGATCGTCGAGACCGTCTGCACCGAACTCGTTGGGGTTTTGGAGCGTTGCACCTGGAAAGCCGGAGGGTACAATGCGCAGGTTCTTCGTGGTGACGGTCATTGGTTTGGCGACGGCCGGCCCAGCCGCAGCCCAGAGTTTGAATGATGTCGGGCGGCTGCTGCAGCAGCAAATTGCACCGGGCCAGCAACAGCCCAACCAGCAGGACCGCGATCGCGGGATCTACGAACAGGGCCGACGCGATCAAGAGGACACCCAGCGTGAGGAGATGCGTCGGCGCGAGGGGGCGGGCCGTGGCCGGGATGAGCGCCGGCTTGACGAGCGTCGGCCTGATGAGCGACGGCTCGACGAACGGCGCGGGGATGACCGCCGCCGTACTGAGGACCGCGACCAATACGATCGCGACCAGAGCCGCCGACGCACGTATGAGGATGATCGGCGTCCTCGGGAGTAGTCTCGGCGCTGTTACGGCTGGTGAAACTCAGCGACGGTTTTCCCAGCTAGAGGTGTTCCCGCCATCCGGTATAGCTGAGTCCTCCGTAGTGTCCGGTCTTCCAGTTCCAATGACGTTGGCACTGCGTAGTCTCCTAGCGGCACCAGCCCCTCGGTCGGCAGATACGCTCGGCCGGGGTCGGCGATCCATACCTCGCAGGTCATCGCCATGCGTCGCAGCCACGGCATGATGTGCCGGGTCATCGGCGCTTCATAGCAGACGTCGCCGCACAGGATCAGGTCCCAGCGGCAGGGCTGGCCGACTATGTCCTCGGCGAGGACCTGAATTCTCACGTTGTTCACGCGTGCGTTGGCGAGGGTTGCAGCGATCGCCATGGCGTCGATCTCGGCTGCCTCTGCTTTGGCCGCGCCCGCCATGACGCAGGCGATTGCCGCGATGCCGCAGCCTGCGGCGAAATCGAGCACTCGGCGGCCACTGACGGTCTCCGGATGGTCGAGCACGTGCCGGGCCAGCGCTTGTCCGCCGGGCCAGGCGAAGGCCCAGAACGGCGGTTCGACGTTCGCCTGGTGCAGCCAGGCCTCGCTGGCCTGCCAGATCGGTGTGATCTCGGTTGCCAAGTGGAGCGCGATCTCGGGCACTAGCGGCGCATGGGTCAGCATGGTGTGCGCCTGGATGAAGTTTGCGCTCATTGCGCTGCGACCTCGCCGAACTGCGCATCGTGCAGCCGCCGATAGGCGCCGCCGGCAGTCAGGAGCTCCAAGTGGGTGCCCTGCTCGGCGACCCCAGCCTCGGTCACCACCACGATGCGGTCGGCGTTACGGATCGTCGCGAGCCGATGGGCGATGATGAGGGTGGTTCGCCCACTGGCCAACTCGGCAAGCGACTGCTGGATGGCACGCTCGGTTTCGCTGTCCAGCGCCGATGTCGCTTCATCGAGGATAAGAAGTGGCGGGTTCTTCAGGAAAATACGGGCGATGGCGAGCCGCTGCTTTTGCCCGCCGGACAGCTTGACGCCGCGCTCGCCTACGACCGTGTCGAGGCCCTGCGGCAGGCTGTCGATCAGGTCGCCCAGCCGGGCGCGAGCAGCGGCGTCCCGGATTGCCGCCTCGTCCGCGTCCAGCCGGCCATAAGCGATATTGTCCCGCAAGCTGCCGGCGAAGAGAAAGACGTCCTGCTGCACGATGCCGATTTGGCGCCGGAGCGAGGAGCGCGTCATAGCGCGGATGTCGATCCCGTCGATGGTTATCCGCCCGGCCTCGACTTCGTAGAAGCGCGGCAGCAGGGAGCATAGCGTCGTCTTGCCCGCGCCGGATGGCCCAACCAGCGCTACGGTCTCGCCTGCACGGATATCGAGGCTGATGTCCTGCAGCACCGGGCGGCCGGGTTCGTAGCCGAAGGTCACACTTTGGTAGCGAACATCGCCACGCAACGGAGGCGCAGGGATCGCCCCCGGCCGGTCGGCGATGTCGGGAGCGATGGCCAGGAACTCAAGGTAGCGGCGGAAGCCGGCGATGCCGCGCGGATAGGTCTCGATCACCGCGCTGATCTTGTCGAGCGGCCGGTAGAACACGCTTACCAGCAGCAGGAACGCGACGAAGTCGCCGATGGAGAGCCCGCCGCGTACGATGAATGCGGTGCCGGCCAGCATGACCACGATCTGCACCAGCCGCATACCGAGGTAGTTCAAGGTCAAGCTGACGGCCATCGCCGCATAGGCGCGCAGCTTCTCGGTTTTGTAGCTTGCGTTGTCGGCGGCGAACAGGGCGCGCTCGTGGTCCTCGTTGGCGAAGGCCTGCACGACGCGCACGCCGCCCACGTTCTCCTCGATACGGGCGTTGAACCCGGCGATGCGGCGGAACTGCGCCTGCCAGCTCCGGTCCATGCGGCCGCCGTAATGCGCCACGATACCCATCGCGATCGGCACCACCAGCGCCGCGATCAGGGCCAGCGGCGGGCTGATGTGCACCATGAGCACGAAGGCGCCAAGGAAGGTGAGCAGGGCGATGATCAGATCTTCGGGGCCGTGATGCGCGACCTCGCCGACATCGACCAGGTCGGTGGTCAGGCGGCTGACCAAGTGACCGGTTTTCTGGTTGTCGAAGAAGCGGAACGAGAGCTTTTGCAGGTGGTCGAAGGCGCGCCGGCGCAGCTCGGTCTCGATGCTGATGCCGAGTACGTGGCCCCAGTAGATGATCATCGCTGTCAGAGCGCCGTTCAGCACATACACAATGAGCAGAACGAGGATGGCGAGCAGGATGACCGACACGTCGCCCTGCGGCAGCAGGCGGTCGATGAAGGCGCGCACTGCCATGGGAAAGCCGAGCTCGAGCACCCCGGATATTGCGGCGCAGCCGAAGTCGAGCAGCAGTAGCCGGGTGTGCGGCCGGTAGTACGCAAGGAACTGCCGCGACAGCGTCATAGCCGTCCGGCCAAAATCGCGGCGGCGACCAGCAGCCCGGCCTCCCGGTTCAAGTGGAAGCGCCGCAGGCAGCCGCGGGGATCGTCGATGTCGATGGTCGCGACCTGCCACGCTAGCAGCGCGGCCGGGAGAGCTAGGGTCAGGAAGAACCAGGCTGACAGACCTGCGAGCCAGCCGGACAGCGCCAGCAGCCCAATTGTTGCCGCATAGCATGTCGCTAGGAACGGCCGCGTTCGTCCGGCGAAAAGCCGTGCCGTGCTGCGCACCCCGATCAGCGCGTCGTCCTCGCGATCCTGATGCGCGTAGATTGTATCGTAGCCCAAAATCCAGGCGAAAGCCGCCGCATACAGCGCTAGTGCAGCTGGATCTATGCGCCCTACCGCAGCCGCGTAGCCCATCGGCGCCCCCCAGCTGAAGGTAATGCCCAATGCCGCCTGGGGCCACCAGGTCACCCGCTTTGCCAGCGGATAGAGCGCTACCAGCGCCAGTGATGCGACGCCGAGCGCCTGCGCCAGCCCGTTCAACTGCAAAAGGATAAGCAGGCCAAGGCTGAGCAGCGTCGCGAGGAACCAGATAGCCTGCCGCATGCGCAACGCGCCGCTGGCAAGCGGACGCCCTGTTGTCCGTGTCACCAGGCGGTCCATGTCGCGGTCCCACATGTCGTTCACGACACAGCCAGCTCCGCGCATTACGATGCTGCCCAAGCCGAACAGCAGAATGAGCCACACTGCACGGGCATAGGTATCTGTCGCCTCCAGGATGCTCCAGCACCCTGGCAGAAAGAGCAGCCAAGCACCGATTGGGCGGTCAAGCCTCGCTAATACGGCGTAGGGTCGCCAGGTGGACGGCAGCTGCGCGACCCAGCCATCCCACGCGATGTCCGTCCAACCCACCATCGCCGCTTCCATACGGGTGAAACCGGAGACGCGCCAGCCCGATTGAGAACGTTGCTCGTTGGTTGCTAGTGCTCGATCAGTTTATGTACTGCAACCTGCCGTTGTATCTCGTCGGTTTGAGCGGGACTGCATTGTCTTCGACTGCGGCAGTTGGTCACAGCATCGGCTCCGAGTGCGAAACGCGCCAATGGCCGCGGCCAGCGCGCTTGACCTCATACATCGCTTGGTCGGCACGCTGCAGGAGGCTGTCGAGTGTTTCTCCGCCGCCGGGCTGGCGGCGGGCGATACCGATCGACATTGTCGTGCTCTGCTCCTGCTCGCTCGTGAGGTGAGCCAGTGTCTGGGGGCAGCCGGTCCGCAAGCCCTCGGCCCGCTCCGCGGCTGTCAGCTCGTCCGAGCCATCGAGCCATAGCGCAAACTCGTCTCCGCCCAGCCGTGCCACGAGATCGGTGGGCCGTACGGTGCGGCGCAGCAGTTCTGCGACCAGCACGAGTGCGGCGTCCCCGGCCTCATGCCCTAGCCGATCGTTCAGCAGCTTCATCCGATCCAGATCGACGAATAGAAGGGTGCCCGGAAGACCCTCACGGTCCAGCCGATCGATCCGCCGCCCGGCTTCGTCTAGGAAGGCCCGGCGATTCAGCAGACCCGTCAGCGAATCCGTCCGTGCTTGGCGCGCCAACTCGCGTTGGATGGACTCGTGCTCCATGATGATGCGAATCAGCCCGGTGACCGACGTCGCCAACTTGAGGTCGGCCTCATCCCACGGCCGGGCGTTGGCGGTGCGCCAGACGACAAGCCCGGCCCGTTCGCCGAATCGCGTGTAGGCAGGGCAGGCCAGCACCGTGTAGCCGTGCGGAGTCCGCTTCACCACTATCGCGTCATCTTGTCCTTGCAGCTGCGCTAGGGCGTCCGCCAGAACCGGCAACGGGTCCTCCCCCACGTGGTGCAACACGGGCCATGGCAACGCCGGCGGTTCGTCCAGCGGCGCCGGGGCTAGGTCCAGGAGGGCAGCGCCCTGTGCACCCACTGCGAGCATGATCGCGTTCAGCCCCGCCTGCATCATGCGCGGCGCCATCGACTCCAGCCGAATTTGGTTCATCGTGTGGTCCAGCACGTCTGCTCGGCGAAGTGCGGCCGCGGCAGTGGCATCACGCTGCTCATGCTGGGTTACGTCCACCCCCACGCCGCGCGTTCCGGTCCGTTGGCCGCAATGGTCGAATGACGGCCGCGACGTTATCGCCATGCATACCGGTCGCCCTGCAGCATCGCGCAGCCAGACCCGGCGATCCCTCGCGGGCACGGCAAAGCGGAACGGCTTTGACGCCTGCTCTGGCGCATCAGGCTGGACGAGCAAGGCGTCTGCCGCTTTGCCCAGCAGGGCGGACGCCGGCCAACCCAGCACATGGTCCGGCGCCAGAAAGGTTACCTGCCCCTCAACGTCCGTCTCGAACATCAGATCCGCCGCGATCAGGCTGAACTCTCGCCAGCGCTGCCCGCTGTCGAGCGAGGCCGTTCCAGGTGAGGCCATACGGGGCGACGTCGTTTCGGCGCTTGCGATCAGTGATGCCATTTCCATAAGTGGAGTTTGCACGGGCGCTGCTGAAGATTTGGTTAACGGGTTCGATAAGGTTTTTGCAGGTCCTGACGGACAAAGGCTCGCGAATTGACACTTGAGGTCTGTCTGCGCATGGTCCGCGCCACGCCAGCCGAGAGTTCCAACGCATGTCCCTGCACCTCCTTCGCCCCGAGATTGAGCAGCTATGGGAGCAACGGGAGAGTTTATCGGCCGCCACGGCCGGCCCAGCGCGTCAGGCGGTGGACGATGTGCTTGCGGCGCTCGACGCGGGCGCGCTGCGGGTCGCCGAGCCCTCGGCGCAGGGCTGGATCGTGCATGATTGGCTGAAAAAGGCCGTCCTGCTGTCGTTTCGAATTAACGACTCCGTGCCGATGCCCGGTTCCGGGGACGCGCCGGCTTTTGATAAGGTGCCGCTCAAAACCGCCGGCTGGGGCGCAAACCACTTTGCCGCTGCCGGGTTCCGTGCCGTGCCGGGCTCGGTTGTCCGCTACAGCGCCTATGTCGCGCCGGGCGTGATCCTGATGCCGAGCTTCGTGAACGTCGGCGCCTACGTGGATCGCGGCACGATGATCGATACCTGGGTGACCGTCGGAAGCTGTGCTCAGGTGGGCCGCAATTGCCATCTCAGCGGCGGCGTAGGCCTGGGCGGGGTGTTGGAGCCGTTGCAGGCTAATCCCACCATAATAGAGGACGACTGCTTTATCGGCGCGCGGTCGGAGGTCGTGGAGGGCGTGGTGGTCGAGCGTGGCAGCGTGCTGGCCATGGGCGTGTTCATCAGCCAATCGACCAAGATCGTGGATCGTACGACCGGCGAGATCTTCATGGGCCGGGTTCCCGCCTACTCCGTCGTGGTTCCCGGCACGTTGCCGGGCCGTCCGATGGCGAATGGGCAGCCTGGTCCCGCGCTGACTTGCGCCGTCATCGTGAAGCGCGTTGACGAGCGCACCCGGGCCAAGACGTCGATCAACGACCTGCTGCGGGATTAGTGACTGACCCCGTCCCGCTGGCGCAGGCGCTGATCCGCTGTGCCTCCGTCACGCCGGCCGACGCGGGGGCGCAGGATGTGCTGGCGGCGGCGCTGGAGGCGCTTGGGTTCCAGGTGTGGCGGCTGCCGTTTGATACGACGCCTAACCTGTTTGCGCGGCGCGGCGTGACCGGAATGCACTTTTGTTTTGCTGGACACACGGATGTGGTGCCGCCGGGCGACGCCTGGAGCGCCGACCCGTTCGGCGGAGAGATCCGGGACGGCATGCTATACGGCCGCGGCGCTTGCGACATGAAGGGCGCGATCGCCGCATTTGTCGCCGCGGTAACGGATTATAAAGGATCTGGGTCTATTAGCCTGCTGATCACCGGGGACGAGGAGGGTTCGGCTACCGACGGCACTATCCGCGTGCTGGAGTGGATGGCGGAGAACAGCCAAATTCCCGATTTTTGTTTGGTGGGAGAGCCGACGAATCCGGAGCGCCTGGGCGAGATGGTGAAGGTAGGCCGTCGCGGCAGCCTGAATGCCGCGATCACGGTGTGTGGCGTTCAAGGCCATGTTGCTTATCCGCAACGCGCCGATAATCCCGTGCATCACTTGATTCGCGCGTTATCGGCGCTGACTGCCGTGCCACTCGACGTAGGGAGCGAGTGGTTCGAGCCGTCCTCGTTACAGGTCACCAGCGTTGACGTCGGCAATCTCGCGACCAACGTGATTCCGGCCAGCGCCACGGCGCGGCTCAACATCCGGTTCAACGATCGGCATACCGGTACGGCGCTTGAGGCTTGGCTGCGAGCGACGCTGTCGCAGCAGGTCAAGCGGTTCGACCTCGATGTCTCGGTCAGCGGCGAGTCGTTTCTGACGGCGCCGGGTCCGCTGATGGACAGGCTGGGGGCCGCGGTCGGCGAGGCGGCTGGGATCACGCCACGGCTCGACACTGGGGGTGGTACGTCGGATGCGCGGTTCATCGCGCGCTATTGCCCTGTAGCCGAGTTCGGCCTGGTCGGCGCGACGATGCACCAGGTGGATGAGCGGGTGCCGGTTGAGGAACTCCGGCATCTGGCGCGCATCTACGGGGCTGTGCTGGCGGCGTTCGAATGACGCCGCAGATTTCGGGCCGGCTCAAGCCGCTGCTCGGCATGGCTCGACTGGCGCGTGGGCGGGTGGATGGCCTGGCGCAATTTGGCGATACGCCGCAGGCGTTCCTCGCAAGCTTGGCGCCGCTGTTGGCATTTCCAATCGTAGGCGCGGCACTGCTGCTGACGACCGAGGGGCCGGTACGGGCACTGGCGACCTTGTTCGCCACCATAGTGGCCCAGCTCGCTCCGGCGGTGCTGTCGCATGCGCTGGCCCGGGCTTGGCACCGCGAGGCGCACTGGCTGCGGTATGCCACTGCGTTCAATTGGTGTCAGTGGGCGCTGCCGCTTGCTGCGCTGGCGCTGTTGATCGTACTGCAATTCGGCCTGCGCCTCGGCTTGGCGGAGGGTGCGGCGGACCAGATGCTGATTGTTGGGCTTGCGGCCTATGGTCTCTGGCTGAATTGGCTGTTGGCCCGGCATGGGCTGAGCCTATCGCCCAGCCGGGCGGTGGCGCTGGTCGCGTTGACCAATCTTGGCACCGTCGTGTTGGCGATTGGGCCGCGGCTGTTGGTTCTAGCGCTGGGCTGATGACCAGTTCGGGTTCCGAGCAGTCCCGAGCGGCAACGAAAGTCAATGCGGGTGCTGTGCCTCCATAATTGAGATAAGCAGAGCAGGGGTATTTCTCGGCATCCGCTGCCCACGCCCTTGCAGATGTTGTAAATGAGCGGGTTGCAGGACCAGTGTGTTCTTAGACTCGCAGGCGCCGGCTGGACCAGTTCGCAGGAACTAGCCCAGCGCACCGGCACCGCGGAGCGCTATGTCTGCGAATGGCTCGCGGCGCAGGCCGCGTCTGGCTATATCGCCTACGAACCCGAAAGCGGCCGTTATGCGCTCGAGCCGGAACAGGCGATTGTGCTCGCCGATGAGGACAGTCCAGCGTTCCTCGCCGGCCTCTTCGACGTTGCCGCCGCGGCATTCCGCGCCGAAGATAAGATACTGTCCGCATTCCGCTCCGGCCGTGGCGTCGGCTGGCACGAGCAGGACCGCTGCCTGTTCTGCGCCAGGGAGCGATTTTTCCGTACCGGCTACCGGCATCATCTGGTGGGCGAGTGGCTTCCTGCCCTGGATAGCGTCGCGGCGCATCTCGCGCCAGGTGACTGTTCAAGTCTGGGATAGCTGACCCGGCGCGCAGTTCAGCGCATTGCGGTGCTCTGGCGCGGCGCTTCGAAGGGGTCCTGCGAATAGCGTATCGCCACGAGGATAAGCCCGTCCGGCGGCGCGGTTGGACCGGCTGCCCGGCGGTCGCGGGCGTCCAACGCGGTTTGAGCTTGGCCCGGGGACCAGCGGCCCTCACCCACCAGTTTCAGCGTGCCCACCATGTTGCGAACCTGATGGTGCAGGAAGCTGCGGGCTGCGGACGTGACGGTAAGCGTGTCGCCGTCGCGGTCTACGTCCAGGCGATCCAGCGTGCGAATGGGGCTTTTGGCTTGGCAGGCGCTGGCGCGGAACGAGGTGAAGTCGTGCCGGCCAAGCAGCAGCGACGCCGCTTCGGCCATAGCGGTGTCGTCCAGGCGGCGTTCAACGTGCCAGGCGCGGTGCAGCGCCAGCGCCGGGCGGGCGCGGCGGTTCAGGATGCGATAGGCATAGACCCGGCCCGTGGCGTCGAACCGCGGGCTCCACCCAGGCGCGGCTGGCCTGGCCTGCAGCACCACGATTGGGTGCGGCTTTAGATGGAAGTTGAGCGCATCCCGTATCTGGCCCGAGCCGTAGCGATCCGGCAGCGCTACTTGGACGACCTGCCCGGCCGCGTGAACCCCGGCGTCCGTGCGTCCGGCAGCGGTTGCGGCCACTGGCGCGCCACCGTTCAGCCGGGCGCAGGCGCTCTCCAGCACCGCTTGGATCGACACACCGCTCGCTTGCCGCTGCCAGCCGACATAGGGCGTGCCGTCATATTCCAGCAGCAACGCCCAGCTTTTCACGCCAGGCGCGTGCCAGGCGGGATGGCGAAGCCGCGCAGCAACGCCTCGGCCTCCATCGGCGCCCGGCCGGGCCGCTGCACGCGGAGCAGCCGCAGCGCGCCCTGGCCGCAGGCGACCAGTAATCCAGTATCCAGCACGGTGCCTGGCACGCCAGAGACTGCTGCGGGCTCGGCGCGAAGTACCTTTAAGACCTCGGTGCCAAGCATCGTCCAGGTGCCGGGCCATGGCGTTAGGGCGCGGACCTGCCGATCCAACTGCGCTGCTGGCTGCGCCCAGTCTAGCCGGCCGCTGTCGCGGGTCAGCTTTGCGGCGTAGGTTATGCCTTCTAAGGGCTGCGGTTCTGCAGCGGGCGGATTGTTCAGCACTTGCAGGACTAGGTCGGCCCCTAGGGTGGCGAGAGTGTCGTGCAGCTCCGCCGCCGTCGTTCGCGGTCCGATCGGCACCCGCCCCTGGCGCAGCATGGCCCCGGTGTCGAGCCCAGCGTCCATCTGCATGATTGTGATACCGGTTTCTGCGTCGCCGGCCAGCACCGCAGCCTGGATGGGAGCGGCGCCTCGCCAGCGCGGAAGCAGGCTGGCGTGGATATTGAGGCAGCCGCGGCTTGGGGCGGCCAGCATTGGAGGGGGCAGGATCAGGCCGTAGGCCGCGACCACGGCCACATCCAGGTTCAAGGCCGCGAAGGCAGCGTGCTCGCTGATATCCCGTCGCAACCGCGCCGGTGTGCGGACTGGCAATCCGAGTGTCAGAGCGGCAGCGTGCACGGGACAGGGCGTGACGGTGAATCCGCGTCCGGATGGCCGCGGCGGCTGACTGTAAACCGCTGCAATCTCGTGGCCCGCCTGATGCAATGCGCGTAATGCAGGTACGGCGAAGGCCGGGCTGCCCATGAACGCCATGCGCAGCGAGCTGGGCCGGGGCGTCATCCGGCGGCTTTCAGCTTAAGTTCTTTCGCCAGCTTCCGCATTAGCATGTTGCGCTTCAGCGCCGACAGGTGGTCGACGAACAATACGCCGTCCAGGTGGTCGATCTCATGCTGCAGGCAGGCCGATAATAGGCCTTCGGCCTCGGTCTCGTGCATAACGCCGTCGAGATCCTGGTAGCGGACGGCGACGCGCGCTGGGCGGGACACGTCCGCATATTGGCCGGGCAGCGACAGACAGCCCTCTTCCCGAACTGTCCAATCTTCGCTGACACGGATGATTTCTGGATTGATCAGCACGAACGGCGCCTTGGTGTCATCGGGCATCAGGTCGACGACAGCAAGGCGCAGGCCGACGCCGATCTGCGGTGCGGCTAAGCCGATGCCCGGGGCGGCATACATTGTGGCGAACATCCTCGGGAGCAAAGACTGCAGTTGATCAAGGTCCGCGGGCGTAACCTTGCGCGTCTTTGTACGAAGGATGGGGTTAGGCGGCATCAGGATCGGCAGCGTGGCGTCGACCGACGGCAATAGCGAACTGTTCATATTTGCGATGTAGCGGCCCGGGCGATTGTGTTCAATCTTCGTTCCTTGGCTCCGTTCCCAAGCTTTGTCCTGGGCGACGGATGCGGGCCTCTTGCAAGCCGGGTTGGTTCTGCCAACATTCGCAATGCCGGGATGCCGCGCTGGGTCTTGGCTGCTGCTTCGCTCGTAGGAGGGGGCCCTATGTCGTCTACCAGAATGTTTACCTCGCCGCTGTTCTTGGGCTTTGATCACCTTGAACAGATGCTTGAGCGGGCGGCTAAGTCGCCGACGGATGGGTATCCGCCTTATAATATCGAGCAGACTTCTCCGAGCGGGTTGAGAATCACGCTAGCGGTCGCTGGCTTTACGATGAGCGACCTGCAGATCACGCAGGAGGACAACCAACTCGTCATCCGCGGTCGGCAGACCGATGATGCGCAGGGCCGGGTTTATTTGCATCGTGGTATCGCCGCACGGCAATTCCAGCGTGCTTTCGTGCTGGCGGAGGGCATTGAGGTGAAGGGTGCGTGGCTTGATAATGGGCTGCTGCATATAGACCTCGCGCGTCCGCAGCCGGAAATTCGAGTGCGGACGATTGAGATCAGCAAGCCCGATGCCGTCGGTCGCGATCAGGTGATGGACTCCACGTCGGAAACCAGCTGAATTCACACCGGGTTACGCATCCAAATCGGATAACACTGCGTTACGATACTGCGCCGTTAGTTCTCCGTTTAGAGCATCGGGGTGTGATCATCGTCACATTCCTGGTGTAGCTTCCATGTATTATTTTTACTCGTTATTGGGGCGGTTAAGCCGCGTGGGAGACTTTATCATGAATATGACTTCTAGCGGTTTGGAGGCTGACGGCATCTCTGTGCACGAAGTGACTGACATCCGCAATCTGACTCAAGCGCAGCTGATGCAGCTTGGAATGTCGCAGTTGGCCTATGTAAAGGCGGTGTGGATGGACGGTGAGACGGCATTTGCAATCTTTGCTGCAGACGGCTCGCCCATGGCTGTGGCTGCCGATTGCGACCTGGCTGTGGCCGCGATCATGCAGCATGAGATGATGCCGGCGCTTGTGCACTAGCGATTGGTTACCATCGTTTTGCGGACGAGTGATGATGACGGCCTATAAGGCTTCTACTCTCTGCCCTCACCATCCATCAGTTGTCCCCGCGCTCGGTTGACGGCTGGAGTTCGCGTGTGATGCAAGGGTTCCGCTTTTTGTCTGGAGCGGGATCGACAGGTGGTTGGAACGAGTGGGATCGCCGTTT